>Ga0315286_10000045_pt1 | contig 76432 bp, 62 predicted proteins | sample YL17G10_0_MG_FD_205038 | JGI IMG/M metagenome (GOLD analysis project Ga0315286, IMG submission 205038) | Sediment microbial communities from Yellowstone Lake, YNP, Wyoming, USA - YL17G10_0 | ecosystem: Environmental > Aquatic > Freshwater > Lake > Sediment | place: USA: Wyoming | collected...
CCTATTCAGTCTCAACAACAATCAGCCGTCGGTGATTGGAGCCTTGTTCATTCACCCCGGGCAGTTTCCTCACCTTCTTGTCGTATATCCCGTGTTTCCGTGGCTCGCGGTGATGATGCTGGGCTTCGTGTTCGGGAAAACACTGCTTTGCATTGGGGACTCCGGATCGGCGAGGTGGCCGGTTGAAAAAGTGCTTCTGGTGGGTGGAGTGTCGTCATTGCTCGTGTTTGGGATCGTACGAGGCCTGAATAGCTATGGGAATATGGCGCTCCTCCGGGACGACGGTTCGCTCATCCAATGGCTTCATGTCAGCAAGTACCCTCCGAGTCTGTCATTCCTGACGCTGGAACTCGGACTGATGGGTATCATTCTCTCTATGTTATTCAGACTTCAAGGTAAGGCTGGTGGGGCAACGAGGCTCCGGAACCCGATACTCGTCTTCGGTCAGACGGCGTTCTTCTTCTATGTCTTGCATATCGTGATTCTTGAAATGTCGGCTCGGGCGTTGAACCTTCACGCGAAGATGGGACTTGGGACCACGTATGTGGCAACGATAGCGGTTCTGGTTTTTCTGTACCCCTTGTGCCTTTGGTATCGACGCTATAAGACCTCGCATCCTGGCGGCTGGGCGCGGTACATTTAGGCTGCAAACGCTATCGCAAGATTACTGTTTTGGCGCGGCCGATTGTCCGGCGGAGTTGCCGCATTCTTCCCAAAACCGCTTGAAGGCGGCTATGTTTTGGCTCTCGAAGTAACCCTCGAGCGTGCCGCCTTGGCCCGAGATTGACACGTTGACTTCGCGCGCACCGGCCAGGTCACGCAAAACATCGGCGGATACCGGGTAGGTCGAGAAATCGGAGATGTAGTGGTTGATTTGATCCTTCTCGCGACGGACATCTCCCTCCGGCCACAGGCGCACTTCGTCCCCGTCGATGAAGAGGGTAAGAGACTCCTTACCCGACATATCCTGGTAGTTCTCCAGCACTCCCGTGTCCGTCCATCGGGTCTCCAGCATCAGATCATAGGTCACGGTCCCGTCGGCGTGCTGGCATTTCCGGGCGTCGAGATAGCAGATGGAGTTGGCTCTGTACTTTCCCGAGGTTCGCTGTGCCTGTCGCACGATGCCGATTTCTTTTGTGTTCATCCGGGTGATCGTTGTTCCGTCATCATCGGTATAAGTCTCCGCGACATACCCGCCTTTGGTCTTGATCCCGCATCCGAGAAAGGCCAGTGCGAGGATTACGACACAGCCCGTCGAAAGAGAGCGGTTACAGATTTTCATGGTCACATCCCCCAGGGTCAGAAACGAAGGAGATCAGGGAATTACCCTCAACTGCACCCAAGGACGATATCAGCCAGCCGGCCAACCCGCAACGCTTGATTGAACTGCCTCCCGGACGCCGGCCTTGGGCCAACCATTCTTGGCGTCTAATGTCTTGCCAGCCAAGCAACTACTTGCTTTGAAGAACCTTCCCTTCCTGGTACAATCTCTGGTGGTGCAGAAAACCATCCGCAGTTAACGTTATCTTAATACAGTCTCGATCAGATGATCTTCCTGGGGCAAGAATCTCTCGTCCGAGCCATCGCTGAGTACGCAGCTCACTATCACGAGGAGCGTAGTCATCAGGGCATCGGAAACGAGATGATCAGTGGGGCGAAATCTCAAGGCGAGGGCGTTATCGAGACCAGAGGGCGACTGGGCGGGCTACTCAAGTACCACCCACCGGCAGGCGGCGTAAGATGGGCGGCCTCAGTCCTATATTCGGACACTACGCGATTCATCGAACTCTTGGAAAGGTGACCGGGATGGTTCGCAAAACGTCCAGCCCGGGGAACCGGTTTATTGTCGACGAGCTTGCCACCCATCAACGTCGCGACGGGCCGTTGCCTAAGACGGCCACAACCACCCAAAAGTCCCCGCCGTCAGGAGCGCGTACACCAAACCGTCGAACGTCGACTTGAGGGTCGAGCACCACGCGCGTCTGTACCAGATCGTGTTTTGCCAGAGCGCCACGGCGTAGCCGATAAAGGCCGTGCAACCGGCGAAACGGAACACGGAGAGGTAACGGTCGCCCGGTTCGAGCGCACGGCTGGCGATGTACGCGGCGAAAACCCCGACAACGACGCAGTAGAGAAACCAAAGAACCAAACTTTTCCCCATCGACGGAGGCCCGCTGGGAATCACCGTCAGAAAGCCGACCGGGCCTTTGGTCATTCTCTCGATGAATGCGGGGTTTTTCATCTCCTTCGGGTGCCCGGCACTGGGGATCACATAATCGCCGGGAGGAACGCCGATCTTGCGGAGAGCCTCCATCACCTGGTCTTCTTCGGGGACCTTGCGAAAGTCGTTGCGATGATAAGGGAGCAACATGTGGATGATGGAGCTCGCGACGAACACGATCACCGCAGAAAGCAGAATCGGGAGCCAGAGCGACATCACGGAAACCATAGGCACCTCCTGGCGTCTTGCAGGGAAGCAATCAGAGCTGCCCGGCAGCAAACCGGGCTGCTTAAGACGATAGGGGAAGAGATTTAGGGCCGTCTAGTCTTTTTGGATTGGCTGGACTCAGGCAAGCGACAGGCCGGTCACCCTGTTGACACGGTGGCCGGCCTGTTCATCAAGATGAGAATATCGGTCAAGACTCAGCCGTTCTTGCCGCCCGCCTCGGCCTGCGAGTCACCTCTTGCACACTTGAGCACGTCCTCGGCTGGCACGAATTCCGTTCCGATTCCGAGCCGCTTCGCCGGAATCCCAAAGGCCAGTCCGAGGAGCTGTGTGAAGTACATCACCGGCATGGAGAGATTCGTCCCAAACTCCCGGTTGACCTCGGTCTGGTACAGTTCGAGGTTGATCTGACAGAGCGGGCACGCGGTGGCGATCACATCCGCTCCGGCGCTCTCGGCCGTCTCAAGCAGGGCGCGGACCATGGAAAGCGCCGCCTTTTTGTTCGTGACGATGAGCGACCCTCCGCAGCACCGAAGCCGCATGGGATAACTGACCGGGGTCGCGCCGATCGTCGTCAGTAGGTTCTCGAAGAAGCGTGGATCCTCGACGTCTCCGACGATGTCATCGGGTTTCCGGGGACGCACAAGCTGGCATCCGTAATATGGAGCCACCTTGAGATTCTTGAGCGGACGTTTGACGTGTTTCTTGATCTCGTCGAGACCCACTTCGTTGACGAAGACGTCGATGACGTGATTGACATTGATCGACCCCGAAAACTTCAGATCGTCCGCCTCGAGAGCATAGTTGACGTGGTCGGCGAGGTCCTTGTCCTCCTTCAGGCTCGCGTTGGCGAAATACATATTCTTGAAGCAACCGCTGCACGGCGCCACGAGGTCGAGTCCCTGCTTTTCCGCCATGGCCAGATTACGGGCGCATAGCGTCGTCGCCAGAATCTCGTCCACGTGGAAGTAGGCGGTCGCCCCGCAGCAATTCCAGTCCTCGATCTCTTCGAGCTCGACGCCCAGCACGCGGGCCGTCTCCACTGTGGACACGTGATAGCTCGCCGCCATTTTTTCGAGCGAACAACCCGGGTAGTAAGCAAACTTCTTCATTTGACACCTGCCAATGGGATGATTCTGCCAAGCATGCGACGGAAGCCCTTGATCCGTTTGATCTTCGAGGGTGTCATCGAGATCCTGCCGCGCTTCATGAGTCTAAGCGCGGTTTGCGTTTCGTAGAGAAACCCCTGAACCCCTCCCTTGAAGATGAACGAGGGAGCCAGAGCGGGTTCCCACGAACGCCCTGTCTTGATGATCATCTTCGCGAACCGCTCGGAAAAATCCGGTCCGATAAGGCTCTTGTCGTAACGGTTCCTCCACATCGAATAGCGCTTCAACCCGTACATCATCTCCGCGATGTTGATCCCCCGCGGGCACCTGACGGTACAGTTGTAGCAGGAAGCGCAGTACCAGAAGGTCGTGCTCTTGAGAACGTCCTCTTTGAGATCGGCGTGGATCATGGCGATGAGCCTTCTGGGGGAGTTGTCCATGTGATCCACGACCGGGCACGACGCGGAGCAAAGCCCGCACTGCATGCAGACCGCCAGCGGGTGTCCGTGCGACGCGTACAGGAGGTTGGAGATCTCCTGGCTGAAAGTAGGTTTGACGGCCATGCGTGATCCTTTCTACTGTTGTTTTTGCTGTTTCTTCCTCGCCTCGGCGGCCTCGATCAGACTCTGAACCTTCTCCAGGAGCAGCCCCGGCTCGACGGGTTTTTCGACGAGCTCATCGACGGCGACAAAGTGCGGATGAACCGCCTGGCCGGGGAAGAGATACGCGATCTGTTCCCGTATCCCGGTGATGATGAGCACGGGAATCTCTCTCAAGACGGGATCGCTCCCCATCTTTCTGGCGACCATGACGCCTTCGGCGCCCCGGCCCATCATGATATCCAGCAACAAAAGGTCATAGTGCTTCGACTGGAGAGCATCGAACCCATCCTTGGGGTTGTAGGTCGCATCGATCTCGTACTCGCCGGTCTGAAGAATCGACTTGATGCCTTCGACGAAATCAGGGTCGTCGTCAATGATCAGCAGTCTTTTTTTTGCAGTCATTGTCTACCTCCTGGATCACTGCGGTTCAACGTTCGCTCCGTTCGTGTGGTCAACTTTTCGCGGCAGGCAGCGTGATGACGAACGTGCTCCCTTTTCCGAGCCTGCTTTCGACCGAAATCGTTCCGTCGTGGGCCTCGATGATCCGGCGGCTGATCGCCAGACCCAACCCCGAGCCGCTGTAGGTATTCCGGGCCGACTTGCCTCGGTACAGACCGTCGAAGATATACGGCAGATCCTCTTCGGCTATTCCAATCCCGCTGTCCGTTACCGATATCACGACCTTGTCTCCCTTGTTCTCGGCCGTGACGGATACTTGTCCTCCCGGGTGGGAGTACTTGACGGCGTTCCCAATCACGTTTACCAGAGCCTCCGTCAACGTTCCCTCGTCTCCCTGGACCATGCCGGCGGCTTCCGGCGCCGTCACGGCGATCCGAACGTCCTTTCTCATTGCGTGCGGTTCGTTCGACTCCACCGCCTTGGATATAGGGGAACTTATCGGAAGCGGTTTGAAATTCACTTTGATCTTGTCGATATCGACGGAGATGTCCCTGAGCCAGCTGTGTATGAGTTTGACGAGATCGTCGATGCGGGACATCATCCGCTGAAGCCGCTGGTTCTGGTCGTCGGTCAGTTTTTCCGCGACCTCTTTGACAAAAACGAAAAGGTTCTGCTGTATCGCCCCGAGCGGAGACTTGAGCTCGTGAGAGACGATGGCGGCGAAGTTCTCCCTGAGCATCTCTCTCTCCCGCCGGAGCGCGATCGTCTCGAGCACCAGCTCTCGCTTTTCCATCCCCCGCTTGGCGATCAGGCGAAACTCTTCCGGAGTAAACGGTTTGGGAAGAAAATCGTACGCGCCGTTTTTCATCGCTTCCACGGCGGAGCTCACGGTCGCGTACCCGGTAATCACGATCGTCACAATCGTGCGATCGATTCCTTGTATCTTCGCCAGCACGTCGAACCCCGATATCCCGGGCATCTTGAGATCGACGAACACGAGGTCCGGTTCAAACACCTTGATGAGCTTCAACCCGGCGTTCCCGTCGTTCGCCGTCGCGACCTCGTAGTCGCTTCCCTCGAGGATCGCCAAACACGAGTCCAGCACGACTTCCTCATCATCGATGATGAGAATCTTACGTTTGGTTTCTTTGGTTTCCACTATTTGTTACTTCCCCCTCCGCTGCCACCGGGAACCGGACGGTGAAGGTGGCCCCTTTGCCGACTTTGCTCACGACGGAGATCGTACCTTCGTGTTCCTTTACGATACCATAACTGATCGCAAGACCCAACCCCGTCCCGTGTCCCGCCTCTTTGGTGGTGAAGAACGGGTCGAAAATCCTCTCCATGTTCTCTTCGGTGATTCCATGCCCCGTGTCGGTGAAATCCACTTCGACGAACGCCCCTGTGGGGTCAAGGCGGGTGGACACGGTCAAACGCCCGTTCCCGTTCATCGCCTCGGCGGCGTTCATGATGAGATTCATGAAGACCTGCTCCACTTGCGAAGGGTCCACGACGACCCGGAGCAAGCGATCTCCCAACTTTCTCACGATGTGTATGTTGTGAAACACGGCCCGATGCTCGACCAGAGAGAGACAATCGGATACCACCGCGTTCATGTCGGACGGCCTCTTGTTGGGTTTCCGCTGGCGGGCGAAGTCCAGAAGCCCCCGGACGATGGTGGTGCACCTCGTGGCTTGTTTGATGATCTTCTCGATCGACGGGATGGAGGGGTCCTCGGCGGGGAGCTTCTCCAGCAGGAGGTTGGAATACGTGACGATCCCCTGGAGCGGGTTGTTGAGTTCGTGCGCCACATCAGCGGCGAGCTTGCCGATCACGGCGAGACGCTCGGACTCCATGATCCTCTTCGTCGCAAACTCTGTGAGCTTCTCGTCTCTCGTCTGGAGCGCGGCCGCCATCGAGTTGAACGCCTCGGCAAGCTCCGCGAGCTCTCTGTCCGACCTGATCGTTACTTGGGTGTCGAGATTCCCGTCGGCAATTTCGCGGGATGCCAGCACGAGCTTCTTGACAGGAACGGTGACCTTGCTCGAAACGACATACGAAAAGCCCACGGCCACGATCGTTCCCCCCAACGCGATCGCGAGGAAAAGAATCGTCGTGCGCTGTTTGACGTCGGCATACGGGGCCTCGAGCATCCCCACGTAGAGGATTCCGATGATCCTGTCGGTCACGTCCCGAATCGGCTCGTAGGCGGTGATGTACCAATCGTTCACGACGAAGGCGCGGTTGATCCACGGTTCGCCCGTTTCCACCACCCGGTGGTATACCGTTTCGGCTATGCGGGTGCCGATGGCTCGCTCGCCCTCGGTGTTCAGCACGTTCGTCGAAATGCGTACGTCGTCCAGGAAGATCGTCGCCGTCCCGACGTCCTTGTCTCCGTACTGCATGCCGCGGTAAACGGTCTGTTTGATTTTGTCTACGATGTCGTAGTGTCTGTTGAGGAGAACACCGCCGCACAGGACGCCGATGAGGTTATTGTTGTAGTCGAAAATCGGCGCGGCGGCTTCCAGCATCATCCCGGAGGTCTGCTCGGTTTCCGGTCTTGGTCTCGCCTTTGGAGTGTCGACGAGCTTGATGTACGCTCTCTCGGCTAGGGCCGTGGACTCGCGGCGCAGCTCATCTCCGGGGATGATCGAGGTCGCGCGAATGGGGATCTTCTTGTCGAGGACCGCCTCGAGCAAACTCCCCGTTTTCGTGTCGCCTCGGAAGGAGGGGTTGTGAGCGCGATACAAAACGCCCCCCCGGCTGTCCGTGACGGTGAGGACATCCAGTCCCTCTTGTGTGAGCGTCCTCGTCAGCTCTCCTGTCGAATTAGAGATGTCTCCCGCGATGATCGCGTTTCGAAGATAAAAACGTTCCGACGAGAGCCGGATTGTTTGATAAATCTGCTGGAGGTGGCCGAGATAGATCTCATGGGCGGCGTTCAAGTCGTTTCGGACCTTCATCTGGGCCTCGGTCATCGTGCGGTGGGCGATGAACTGAAGCCCCACCACGGTGAAGATCGCGCTGATCATCAGAATGATGAATACGAAACTCAGCGTCAGCCGGAATGCGAGCGTTTTAACCGGGAGGTGTTTGGTTAGCGGGTTGCGGAGTGCCCCATTTTGTTGTGTCATCTGCCACCCCTCGATGTCGAGACCCGTCCGGGGTCCCTCGGGGCCCGGTGCGTCGGCCATACGAGAGAAAGCGGTGTGCCGATCGCGCCATGGACGAGGACGGCCGTGCCGAAGACTGCGTCGACGAGTTTCTCCACGTCTACGGATTCCTCACGTGTGTACGCCCGGTTCTCGTCACCCGGTCCGAAGCAGAGGGTGGGGATGTGATAGCTGTCCGCGAGAAGACTCCCGGCGGTACCCAACCGGAGGCTGTTGAGTCCAAGCGTTCGAACCGCCGCGTCACGCCACCCTGCGGCGGCGAGCGCATCGAGAGCCCTGTGGAACAACGGAGCGGACGGATCGCTCGACCACGGGTTGTTCCAGCACAGAACCTCGACGGTTTTTCCCGTATAGAACCGCCGCCTTTCATTGTGGACATGGACTTCGACCCGCACGTCGCCGGCGGGCTCGGAGGCGGTGAGCGCAAGGCGCTTTACCAGACCGACGCAGTTGGCGACCGCTTCGCCCGATTTCACACGGCAGCGAACGCAAAGGGTGGCCTCCTGAGAGCCATCGTGCTCGCAATACACAGGATCGGACACGTGGAGCGATGATCTTTTGGCCTTCCATGAAGCGTGCGCGGAAGCGCCGGTCAATGCGTTCTGGATCAACCCCGTTGCCCGCCGCGTTGCCGCGGCGTCGCCGCACGCGATTCGAACATCGATATCGGCCCAACCATCGTGCCCGCCGCAGACAAGCAGCGTCGTCGGTTCGCCGAGGATCGCTAGATCGGGTGTCACTCCGAGTTTCGGGAGCGTTTCTTCGAGGAGATAACGGACGCCGGCGCCGTTTCCTTCCTCTTGGGCGACCGTTGCCGCAACAACGATCGTGCCGTATAGGGGTATAAGGCTCTTGTCGAGGATGTGGCCCGCAAAAACTTGCGCGGCGAGACCGCTCTTACAACCGGCCGTGCCAAGACCCCTCATCCGACCTCGTTCGATACGGCCAGAGAAAGGACCGTCCGGGTCGAGTCGTTCTTCATCGGGGCGCCGGGTGTCCATGTGCGAATTGAGCAGAATCGTCGGGCCCTCCCCACTCCCGGCGAGGAACCCGATCACATTGCCGACCCCATCCCGGAACACCAGATCGTAGTGGAGCTCTTCGAGAAGATCCTGAACGATTCCCGCCGCGGTCTCCTCCCTGAAGCTGAAGCTCGGGGTGCGAACCAGAAGCTGTGTAAGCGCCGTGAGGTCTTCGCGGCAATCTTCGGCCTGTTCTCTCAACTCGCGGTACATGTGTGGGGATGCCTTTTCGTGTGTCCAGCCATTCGTATCGTCGCTTCGCCGTTGCTCGCACCGCAAGACGCGTGCCACGGCGCGAAAACGATTTAACGCTATTTATTTCAATAGATTACATTGTCTTTGTGCGCTTGACACTCGTCACAGGGCATTCTATATTGAAATAGCACCATTTCGGAAAGAAAGGGTTGATCGCCGTGCGTGCGGAAGACATCCGGTTGGAGGAGCTGATTTCGTTCTCGGAAGGAATGGTGAGCTTTCATGGCCGCCGATTGGTGTTTCACGACGTCCACGCGATCGCTCAACTTCGCAAGGATCTCGTGGACACAATCGGTGTGGACCAGACGCGCCGGATTCTCTCCCGCTTTGGATACTACTGGGGTGAGGGCGATGCGGCGGTCGTGAATCGGATTTTCGAGTGGGACGACGTGACGGAATGGCTCAAAGCGGGACCTCGCCTCCACGAGCTTCAGGGTGTGGCGAAGGTCGAGATCAAATCGCTCGAGCTCGGGCCGGAGGGGACGTACCGAATGGAAGTGGTCTGGCACGACTCGGTCGAGGCCGAGGAGCATTTGATCGAGCTCGGAGCTTCCCCCGAGGCGAGCTGCTGGATCCTTCAGGGGTACGCAACGGGGTACGCGAGTTACTGTCTGGGAAAACCGGTCTACTTCACGGAGGTGACGTGTCGCGCCCGGGGCGACGACGCGTGTCGGGCCATCGGCATGGACCGGGAGTCGTGGGGTGACGAGGCGGATGCCCTGGTGAAGAACTATCAGGTCGATGACATCCAAGGGAAGATCGAGGAACTGACCACGGCGCTCAGGAAACGGACCCTGGAGCTCATCCGCCAACAGAAAAAGCTCCGGCACGCGGACTTCCCGGGTTCTCTTGGGTTTCCCCAGATCCGGAGCAAGTCGTTCCGGCAGGTGTTGGATGTGGGGCGTCGTGTCGCGCGTTTCGACTCGTCCGTCCTCATCACCGGGGAAAGCGGTGTCGGCAAGGAAGTGGTTGCCCGATTCATCCACGAAAACGCCACGCGCAAACGGGGGCCGTTCGTTGCAGTCGACTGCGGTGCGCTGCCCGAAACGCTCCTCGAAAGCGAGCTTTTCGGTCACACGGCGGGCTCGTTCACCGGCGCCATCCGCGACCGGGCCGGGCTCTTCGAACAGGCGGAAGGGGGGACGATATTTCTCGACGAGATTGGGAATATCTCCCTCTCCCTCCAGGTAAAGCTCCTCCGCGTGATCCAGGAAAAACAGATTCGCCGCGTCGGCGAGAATCGTGTGCGCGACATCGATGTTCGCATCATCGCGGCGACCAACAGACAGCTCGAAAAGGACGTGCGGGAGGGACGGTTTCGTGAAGATTTGTTTTACCGTCTGCGCGTCGTCGAAATTCATATTCCGCCGCTTCGGGAACGCCCCGAGGACATCCTTCCGCTGGCCCGGTATTTCACCGAGCGTCTCGTCGAACGGCTGAAGCTCGAGCGTCTCACACTCGATGCCGCTTGCCTCCCCGTGCTCGAGCGCCACGCCTGGCCGGGAAACGTGAGGGAGCTGGAGAACGCGATCGAACGCGCCGCGGTGATGTGCGATGACGGCCGCATACGAGCCGAGCATTTGCCGCCCGGTATGCTCGAGCCCGACAAACACCCCGGATCGGGGATGCGGGAAACGACTCGCACGCTCGCCGAGATGGACCGCGATTACGTGCTCGCCGTGCTCAAGTCGGTTGGGGGAAACCGAACCCGCGCGGCCAAGGTGTTGGGGATCGGAACGACGACGTTGTGGCGCAAGCTCAAAGAATGGGGTGAGGCGGTGTGACTCCAAGGTTCAGGGGGCATGGGGTGGAGCCTTCTCCGAGCCAGCGGTCAACGGGACGTCAGAGACGGCGAGTGGAGATGAAAACAGTGTTGCCTATCCTTCTTGGGTTGCTTCTCGGAAGTCCCGCTGTCGTCGGCGCCACTGAGGAAACACTTCGGGTTGAGCCATTCGGCACGGTCGCTCTCTACTACAATTCCCAAACGCCCTCCCATGTCATGTTGTTCGTCTCCGGGGACCGTGGGTGGAATCTGGGTGTCGTCGACATGGCGCGGGCGCTCGCCGGGCTCGACGCCCTTGTCGCCGGTGTTGACATTACTCACTATATCAAGAACCGCGAAGGCGCCGCCGGTCCGTGTTCGTACCCCGCATCCGATTTCGAACTGCTCAGCAAGACGGTTCAGAAGAAACTCGATTTCCCCAATTATGTGACGCCCGTTCTGGTGGGATACTCATCGGGGGCCACGCTCGTTTAGGCCGTACTGGTACAAGCGCCTTCGAACACGTTTCGCGGGGCCATCAGTCTCGGCTTCTGTCCGGATCTGCCGCTGCAGAAGCCCCTGTGCCGCGGGAGCGGTTTGGAATCGAAGCCAGAGCCCAAGGGAGGAGGCGTGAGCTTGCTCCCGGCGACGACGCTCGAAGTTCCCTGGGTCGCTCTTCAAGGGACGATCGATCAGGTGTGCGATCCCGCGGAGACGGAGGCGTACGTGAAGCAGGTCAAGGAGGGTGAGATCGTCGTCCTGCCCAAAGTCGGACACGGATTCTCCGTGCAGGAAAACTGGATGCCGCAGTTCAAGAAGGCATTTTCGCGCATCGTCGGGGATGAAAGGACGAGCGCCCCGCCCCCTGTTGATGCGCTGAACGACCTGCCATTGACGGAAGCCCCGTCGTCCGCGGCAGGGCCTGCGAGCTTCGCCGTGATTGTTTCGGGGGATGGGGGATGGTCGTTCACGGAAAAAGCGCTGAGCTCCATTCTGACGAATCACGGGATTCCCGTTGCGGCGCTCACCTCGCTCCGTTACTTCTGGTCGCGACGCACTCCCGATGGAGCGGCCAAAGATCTCGAGCGCTCTGCGGCACTATCTGAGCTTCCCGTGCTCCCCGAAGTGGAGAAACTGGAGGGTTTGAGGATCTTCTGTTTTTACGGAAGCGACGAAGAAAGCACGCTCTGCAGGAAGCTGACCCCACCGCGCGAGCGTCATCGAACGACCCGGGGGTCACAGAATAGGGCGGGATGTCGAATTCATAGCCGAAACGATTCTGAAGAATATGGAGTAAAATCGCTGGTGCGGCGCTCTCTCCTCCCAAGGCAGGAAGAAATCCCGGCAACATGAGCCCGGGAGTTCGGAACGCCAGGGATTTCCACCGTAGTCTTTATGACCGTTGGCCGGGAGGTCCGTAAATGTTCCAGTGGAATATTCTCCACCCCATGGTGGTGCATTTCCCGATCGCCTTGTTGATCGTCACGCCGCTCTTTGTGCTGATCGGACTCCTGAGGATTCACGACGCACGGGTGTATGCGATCGGCGCTTTGATCCTGATGGCACTGGGAACACTTGGAGCGTACGTCGCCGTGGAATCCGGCGAAGCGGACAAGCAAACGCTTGTTCTCAATCAGCTGCAGAGGAGTCTCCTCGCCGAGCACCAGGAACTTGGAGAGGCGACGCGTAACGCGTTCACCGCACTGACCGTTCTGTACGCCGCCTTGCTCTTCGGTTCCGCCGTTCTCCAGCGCGCGTTGTCGAGGCGCAACTACATCATCCTTGGGGTGGTTTTTCTCGTGATTTACACGGGAAGCCTTTTTCTCGTCGTGAGAACGGGCGACCTGGGCGGCCGTCTCGTCCACCGTAGCGGAGAGCACGTCCATCAAACGTCGAGATAGACTCCGCGTCGGGTTCCCGGGATCGGGTGCCGACGCGGGCTGGCACGGGGAGTCCTTCCATGCGGCTCGGGAAATTCACCGTACTTCTCATCTCGCTCGTGACGTTTGGCAGCGGATTGGTGACGCTTCAATCGCTGATCGGCCCGGGAGTTCCCGAGCGTCTCGCCGCGCTGGAGAGAGTCTTTCCCCTCGAGGTCTTGCATTATTCCCGCTTCGTGACTCTTGTCGTTGGATTCGCGCTGGTGGCGACGTCCTTCAATATCTACAAGCGGAAAAAACGGGCGTACCGGCTCGTTGTCGTGCTCTCGTGTGTGGCGATCGTCGCCCACATCGTAAAAGGGCTGGATTACGAAGAGGCGATTTTTACAGCGGTGTACCTGATTGTGCTCTGGAGCAATCGGAGGCTTTTTACCGTAAGAAGCAGCGCTCCGACACTGGCCTGGGGGCTGTTGCGCATATCGGTGGCGATCGTCGTTGCGTTGAGCTACGGCACGTTGGGGCTTTGGGTGGTAGACAGAATTGGGTTCAAGATCGATCTCCCCATAGGGAAGGCGCTCCACGAGACGCTTTTGATTTTCTCGCTGGTCGGGAGACCGTCGATCGTGCCGCACACGAGGTACGCCAGGTGGTTCATCGACTCCATGTATCTCATGACGATCACGTCGATGGTGTATTCGCTTCACGCCCTGTTTCGTCCCGTCATTTATCAACTTCGCGTCGTTCCGAGAGAACGTGCTCTTGCATCGGAGATCCTCTCGCGGCACGGCCGGTCCTCGATTGACTTTTTCAAGGTGTGGCCCGACAAATCGTTCTTCTTTTCGAAGTCGCGTCGGAGTTTTCTGTCGTACCGTGTGGGGGCCAATTTTGCGGTCGCGCTGGGCGATCCGGTCGGCCCCGAAGACGAGTTGGAGACGACGATCGGGGAGTTCGTCGGGTTTTGTGCGAAGAACGATTGGATCGTCGCATTTCATCATGCGCTCGCCGACTTTATGCCGATCTACCGGCGTCACGGCTTCAGAAAGCTCAAGCTCGGTGACGAGGCCATTGTCGATCTCACTCGCTTCTCGCTTGAGGGCAGGAGAGTCAGAAGCTTGAGAAGCAGCACCAATAAACTCGAGAAAATGGGCATTCACTGCGAGTACCATGAACCCCCGATTCCCGATAGTGTTCTGGATGAGCTCGAGATCGTCTCGGACGATTGGTTGAAACTCAGCGGTCATCGCGAGCGGCGGTTTACGCTCGGCCGGTTCAAAAAAGAGTACCTCCGCACGACGCCCGTCCTCACGGCAGTGGACGGCAATGGCCGAATCCTTGGCTTTCTCAATGTCATTCCTTCGTACCGGAAAGGTGAATCCACGATCGATCTCATGAGGCGCCGGCGCGAGGCCCCAAACGGCATCATGGACTATCTCTTCGTGCGGATCTTCGTCCATGACAAGGAGAAGGGTTTCGAGCGCTTCAGTCTGGGACTGGCGCCGATGTCCGGTTTTCAGGCGGACGAGGTCGCAGGGGTCGAAGAGAAGGCGATTCATTACTTCTTCCAACACTTGGGTTTCATCTTCAATTATCGCGGCCTCAAGGAATACAAAGCGAAATTCGCCGACAATTGGGAACCGATCTACGTGTACTACAAAAACCCGCTCGACCTTCCGAGGCTCGCGCTGGCTATTAGCGAAGTGTCCGAGATCGGGGCCGACGAAAGAGACGACGAAGGTGTCGCCTGGGGCGGTGAAGAGTGACCGGCGGGACACGCTTCACCCAGGATCCGATGCGCCAGAAAGAACCGGGGTCCATGCGGAACAACGGCGGCATGCGAGGGGTCATACCGAAGCTTCTTGGCTACGCGTTCGCGGTGGCCGGCTTGATATGGGTCGTGCGCGGGGTCAGGTTCGACCAGGTACTGCACAACATGGCCGGGATCAACTGGTGGTGGATCGCGGCGGCGGTCGCATGCGACATCGCAAGCTACGTATGTCAGGCCGTACGATGGAGGTCACTGCTCATTCCGACGGGTTCGATCTCCGTTCTGAAGGCGGCCCGGGCGATCTATGCGGGGTTGTTCTCCAGCGAAGTCCTCCCGATGAGAGTTGGAGAGCTCGTTCGCGGATATCTCGTGTCACAATGGATCGGAGTCGGTTTCATCGCCGTCGTACCATCCATGGTGGTGGGGAGGTTGTTCGACGGGATATGGCTGGCGGCCGGTATCGGGCTTTCAGCTCTTTATGTTCCGATGCCGCACAATCTGCTCCGCGCCGAGGATATCTTTGGCGCCGCTTTGCTCATTGGCACAGCCGCATTCATTTTCATCGTGATCAGAAAGGAAAAGAGCGAGGTCGGAGCGGCCCCGCAGAGACCCCATCTGTGGAAGCCGCTCCGCGTCGTTACCCGGGGCGTCGAACGACTCGCCGGTGGGCTTCAGCAAATCGGTTTTTCGGGGTCGTTCTTCCTCGCGCTGTCCGTGTCCGGGCTGCTTCTTCTGTTTCAAATCCTTTCCTTCTGGTTCGCCATGTGGGGGTACGGGTTGCACGTGTCGTTCTGGGTTGGAGCGGTGGTGGCTTTGATCGTGAGGCTCGGAACGGCCATTCCAAATGCGCCGGCCAATGTAGGATCGTTTCAGTTCTTCTGCGTTGTCGGGCTGACTCTCTTTGGCGTCGAGAAAACCTTGGCAACGGGTTTCTCGATCGCGGTCTTCGTTCTTCTGACGGTGCCGCTCTGGGCGATCGGTTTCGCAGCGCTCGCCGGGAGCGGAATGACACTCATGATGATTCGAAAAGACCTGAGAGGACTCGTTCAGGGAACCGACCGGAGGGAAGGTGTATAAGATAGAACAAACTTCCACGCTGAAGCAGACACAGTATTTAGATTCACAAGGAGGTACACAATGTACACGGAAAGGAGCATGAGATCTTCGTGTTGGCTAGCTGTTTTGGCGGCCGGCCTGGCGCTGGGCGCGGTGAGCATCGTTCTTGCGCCTCACGGTCGGAGGGCGGCCGCGCAGACCCCCGCGGAGCAGACCCCCGCGGAAATGTCACAGGCGAGGAGCATCGCCGACCAATTCAGTCAGTTGTTCGAAGCGGCGTCGCAAAAGGTCAGCCCGGCCGTCGTGCCGATATTCGCCGAGCAAACCGTCGCGATGACCAACGTTCTCGGTGGTCCTGAGGATCCATTTCGCCAGTTCTTCGGCGACGACTTCTTCAAGCGGTTCTTCGGAACTCTGCAGGGAGGCGAGCAGTCGAAACAGACTGTCCGGAGTGTTGGATCCGGGGTAATCGTGAGCTCGGATGGATATATTCTGACGAACAACCATGTAATCTCGGGCGCCGAGAAGCTCACCGTGGTCATGGAAGACGGGAAGAAATACACGGCAAAGGTCGTTGGGGCCGATCCTCAGACCGATGTCGCCGTGATCAAGATCGACGGCAGGGACTTTCCCGCGGTGGATCTCGGCAACTCCGATAACGTCAAGATTGGACAGTGGGTCATCGCAGTGGGGAACCCGTTCCAACTTCTTCATTCGGTGACCGCGGGGATCATCAGTGCTAAGGGGCGCTCATCGATCGGTCTGGCCGCTTACGAGGATTTCATCCAAACGGATGCGTCGATCAACCCGGGAAACAGCGGCGGGGCGCTCGCCGATCTCGACGGAAACGTGATCGGGATCAACACCGCCATCAGCAGTCCGTCGGGGGCCAGCGCCGGTGTCGGTTTTGCGATACCGATCAACATGGCCCAGCGCGTCATGGAGGCTTTGATCGACAAAGGCAAAGTCACGAGAGGATACCTGGCGCTTGTTCCTCAAGACATAGACGACAACCTCGCCAATGCGATGAAGCTGAAAAGCACCGAAGGCGCGCTCGTCGGGGATGTGACCCCGGGGGGACCGGCCGACAAGGCGGGACTCAAACGCGGCGACGTCATCGTTCAGTACGAAGGCCAGAAGATCAAGAACAGCACCGAACTGCGCAACCAGGTGGCCCAGACCGCTCCCAAGAGCAAGGTCGATCTGGCGGTGCTGCGTGACGGCCATGAGATCCAACTGACGGCGACGCTGGGGGAGCGACCCGTCGAGGGTGGTGAAAAGACACAACCGGAACAGGAGCAGGCGCCTGAGATGCATCAGAAGCTCGGTCTCGAGGTACAGGATCTCACACCCGACATCGCACAAGAGCTCGGCTATGGGGACGACCGTGGTGCCGGCGTGGCGAGTGTGGAGCCGGGATCGCCGGGTTCGGACGCCGGGCTCAGGCGGGGCGATCTCATCAAAGAGGTGAATCACAAGAAAATAACGACCGTGCGTGAGTTCACCAGGGCCTTGGCTGACTCGCATAAAGACGATACCGCGCTTCTTCTGGTTCGAAGAGGGCAGAACACATTCTTCGTCGCCGTGGAGATTCCTTAGCGGGGCGATATGCCTCCGTAAAAGGGATGCCGTAGAGATCCGTCGGTCGGGCCGCCCGTTTCGACACGCGGCGCCGAACGGGAGGGGGGATTTACCTTGTTCGTTTTCCCTCGCCATCTCCGCACGTGCACGTTCCCTGTTACGCAATCGGGGGGCTGATACCGCTTTACACCTTTAGACGGTGTGTGATACGGTTCATGGTATGCGACGGACAGTGCGAAACGGTCCGGGGACAGCCCTCTCATGTCTCAGGTCCGAACACGGAGACGTGCAAACGCAGGGACGAAGACGTTCATAATACTCACCTAGAAAGAGGGAGTAATCGACGATGGCAGACTGCCGGCACCGCTGGGATATGACGGACATTGAGTTTGGCTTTGTCATATTCGAGAAATGCTACCACTGCGGCAGCATCAGAACATTTTTCTCCACCGAGGAAACGCCCGTGTTGTGGGACAAGTATCGCGAGGGTGACTGTTTTTGGAGCCGGGTGGAGGTCGCGCAATCGTTCCGGTTCAATCTTAGATGCAGCGAGTGTCAACATCTCGAGAAGTTCGACGATCTCATGGGGTTTCTCTTCTGCACGAGCTGCATGGATGATTGCGAAGTCGAAAGGCTCCAGAAGAAACATCAAGCGGAAAAGACATGGGTGCTCGTGGCGTTCGGGCATTTTCCCGAGGTGAAAACGAATCCGATCCCTCCCTTCAAACTGGACGTCCTCACAGATTACTTCAACCAGCACAGAGACGTGTCGCGTTCGCGGATGAAGATCGTCTCGTTCGAACTGATAAAAGACCTGTCTCTGTGCAAGGGCGAATTCATTCACGATGTAGGCATGCTGTCCGAGGAACCACCGAAAGAGAGAAAACTCGTTTTCTGATCGAATGGCTGTCACTCGAAAGGGTCAATCAGGAGGGTTTTTGTGACTACGCAGGACTTGATCGAAAAGATCGGACTCGAGCCGTTGAGCAAGTTCGACCACCGCGAGGTCAGTGGGGTTTTCGTCTCGGATATGTTGAGTGATGTGATGGCGGGAGCTCAATCGGGTAACCTGTGGCTCACGATCCAGACGCACAAACACATCGTTCCCGCCGCCAATCTCGTGGACGTCTCCGCCGTTGTCATTACGGGCGGCAAAGAAGTTCCAAAGGACACGACCGACCTTGCGACCAGATTCAACATCGCCATCCTGCGGAGCAAACTGCCGACTTTTGAACTCGTGGGAAAACTCTACGCGCTGGGTCTCGGCAACAAGTAGGCGGCGGCCGGATCCAACACGGGACGCCGGCAGCGGATTCGAACCGACGAATTCTCGATTCTTCAGTGAAACCGGGTGCGGGCAAACCCTGTGGAGATCAGGACGATAAAAGATGCGCTCCGCGCGACCGTCATCGAGGGGGAAGACGGACTCGATGCCGCAGTCGAACATATCTACGCGTCCGATCTCATGAGCGACGTTCTCGCCTTCGGCAAACCTAACTCGATCTTGCTCACCGGCCTCGCGACCCAGCAAGCGGTTATCTCCGCCCACATGGCCGAGTTCAAGTGCGTCGTATTCATCCGCGGGAAAAAAACCAAGGACGGCTCGCAGAAATTCGCGAGGGACCACCAACTGGTGTTGCTGTCGACCGATCTGGATATGTATGATGCATGTGTCAGGGTGGATTCCGTAGGGAGGAGAGAAACTTCGCCCGCGCCGGAAAGAACCTCGGCCGAGAGGTCGGAAGACACTCTCTTGAGCCACGAGTTCTTCATCGAGGGAAGCGATTTCGGCAAGGCGGGGATGGCGTCCACCGAGGTGAAGTCCATTCTCAAAACGATCGGCCTCGATCCCAAGCTCGTCCGAAGGGTAGGGATCTCCACGTATGAGGGCGAGATGAACGTGGTGATGCACGCAAAAAAGGCCAAGGTTTATCTGACCATCACACCGAAGCTCATCGAGGTCGTGATCGATGACGAAGGCAAGGGAATCCCCGACGTGAATCTCGCCATGGAGAAAGGATTTTCGACGGCCACGGAAGAGCAGAGGGCGATGGGTTTCGGCGCGGGGATGGGTCTGCCGAACATAAAGAACAACACGGACGAGATGGAGCTGACAAGCGAAGTCGGCCAGGGCACGAGACTGCGGATGAGGTTTTACATCTAGTGCGAAAGATCGAAAATAACGCCTCGAGAAACCGGCGAGCCGAGCGATGAAATTCTACCATGCTTATAGAATCGATAGGGATCTGTGCCGCGGACACATGACGTGTATGCGGGTGTGCCCGACCCAGGCGATTCGAGTGAGGAATGGGAAAGCGATCGTATCACAGGAACTTTGCGTCGATTGCGGGATGTGCATTTCGGTGTGCCGCCCACGGGCGATCGTGCCGATCACGGACAACGTGGCCGGTATCTCCCGTTTCAAGCACAAGGTCGTTATCCCCACCCCCGTACTCTACTCGCAGTTCGAGCCGGAGGTTCACCCGTATATCGTTCACCTCGCGTTGAAAAGACTCGGGTTCGACGAGGTCATCGACGTGAGCACATCGTCCATAGCGTTGGCCAAAGCCCTGGTCAAATACATGCGTGGATATAAAGGGCACCTCCCGCTGATTTCATCCCACTGTCCCGCTCTTGTGAGGTTGATACAGGTTCGCTTTCCCGATCTGGTGGACCAGGTGCTGCCGTTGGAGGTCCCCAGAGAATTGACCGCCCGAGATGTCAGGAGACAGCTGCCCACGGCGCTGGGGCTCAAACCCGAAGACATCGGGATTTTCTACATCGCTCCTTGCCCCGCCAAGATCGTTTCGATTCACCAACCCGCCGAGAAGGCGAGGTCCTATTTCGATGGAGCGTTCTCCATGTCGGACGTGTACTCCGTCCTGCTGCCCCACGTCGTGGCGATCAAGGAGACGTTCGATAAACGCCAGGTGCCGGAGGGATTCGTTTTTCATCCGGGCTGGTCCATGCTCGGGAGTCTCACTCTGGCGAACGGCGTGAAAAACTGGCTCGCCGTCTCCGGGGTGGATCACGTGACACGGATTCTCAACGACATCGAAAGCGGTCGTCTTCGCAACACCGATTTCGTCGAAGCCATGACGTGTATGCTCGGATGCATAGGGGGACCGTTCTGTGTGGAAAACCCCTACGTGGCCCGCGCGAACAGCATGAAACAAAGCATCGAGTACGAGAAACGAATTGACGTCGATGACGCGGACGTGACGAGGAAATTCGACGAGGGGTACTACAATCTGGAGCAGCCGGTTCTTCCGCGCCCCACGACTTACTTCGACACCGATCTCGAAACTTCCATCAAGAGAATGAAGGAAAAAGAGCGGGTCTACAGCAAACTCCCTCAAGTCGATTGTGGATGCTGCGGGGCGCCCACCTGTATGGCCTTCGCCGAAGATTTCGTGCGGGGCGATGCCGAGCTCACCAACTGCATTTACCTGATCGAAAAATCGCGGACGCCGTCCCCGTGATTAATCGTTCGGATCTAACGCCAGGGGGGTGCTTCCGCGGCGGGGCTGGACAGGAACTTGTAGATGTCCGTTGCGGCCTTCTTCCCCGCGCCCATCGCCTCGATCACCGTCGCGCTCCCCGTCACGATATCACCACCGGCCCACACCCGGGGCAGCGATGTCCTTCCGTGCTCGTCCGCCACGATGTTCCCCCACCTGTTGAGCTCCAGCCCCGGGACGGACTTCGTAAGGAGGGGGTTGGCCACGCCGCCGATGGCGATGATGACGAGGTCGGTATCGATCGTGAAGTACGCGTCCTTCTTTGGGACAGGTCTTCGCCGACCCGAGGCGTCGGGTTCCCCGAGTTCCATTTCCTGGCATTTGATCGCTTTGACCATCCGGTTCTCATCGCCGAAGATCTCCACCGGATTGGACAGCAGCTTGAAGACGATGCCCTCCTGTTCGGCGTGGTGAACCTCTTCGGCCCTGGCGGGGAGCTCCGCCCTCGACCGGCGGTAAACGATGTAGACGTTGTCCGCGCCCAGCCTCACGGCGGTTCGCGCAGCGTCCATCGCGACGTTGCCGCCGCCGACGACACACACGGTACTACCTTTGACGATCGGTGTATCGAACTCGGGAAAGAGAAACGCCTTCATCAGATTCGACCGCGTCAGATACTCGTTGGCTGAGTAGACGCCGCCGAAGTCCTCGCCCGGAATCCCAAGAAAACTCGGGAGCCCGGCGCCGACGCCGATGAAAACCGCCGAGAACCCCAGGTTTTTGAACAGCTCCTCGATGGTGATGGATTTTCCGATCACCTGGTTGAACTCGATCGTGACGCCGAGTTTGCTGAGGTAGTCCACTTCTTTCTCGACGATCGCCTTCGGCAGACGAAACTCCGGGATCCCGTACATCAGGACGCCGCCCGGTCTGTGGAACGCCTCGAAGATCGTGACCTGGAAACCCAGAACGATCAGGTCTCCCGCGACGGTTAGCCCCGCCGGTCCGCATCCGACCACAGCGATTTTCATCCCGTTGGATGGGAGTCTCTGTGGGAGTTCGATCAGACCTTGCTCCCGTTCGTAGTCGGCGGCAAAACGTTCGAGACGGCCGATGGCGACCGGTTCGAATTTCTTCGCCAGAGAGCATTCCCGCTCGCACTGCGTCTCCTGCGGGCACACTCTTCCGCAGATCGCGGGAAGACAGTTGCTCTCCTTGATTTTTCTCGCGGCGCCGACGTAATCTCCATCCGCGATCAACCCGATAAAGGCAGGAATGTCGATGTTGACCGGACACCCGTTCATGCAAGAGGGTTTTTTGCAGCGGATGCACCGTTCGGCTTCCTGCTGTGCCTGTTCCGGCGTATACCCGAAGGGGACCTCCTCGAAATTCCTCCTCCGAACCGCCGGCTCTTGTTCCGGCATGGGTGTTTTCTTTGGGATGATTATTTTTTTCTTCTTTTCCACCGTGCTCACTTGATCCCCGCCTCCTCCATGTATCTATCCAGCGAGCATTTCTCTTCTTTGAGGTATATCCTCTGCCGGTGCATCAGCGTATCCCAATCCACCGAGTGGGCGTCGAACTCGGGGCCGTCGACACAGGTGAAAAGCGTCTTTCCACCGATGTCCACCCGGCACCCTCCGCACATCCCCGTCCCATCCACCATGACCGAGTTGAGGCTCGCGATTGTCCGGACGCCAAACGGTTTTGTGGCGAGAGAGCAGAACTTCATCATGATCGCCGGGCCGATCGCGTAAACGCACCCGACGCGCTTCTCACGGTCGCTTTCCAATACTTCCTTCAACGGTCCGGTAACGACACCCTTCCGGCCGTAGGTCCCGTCGTCGGTTGTAATGATGTGCTCGTGGCTCACCGAGGCGATTTTCTCTTCCCAGAAAAACAGACCCTTCGTTCTCGCTCCTTGGATCGATATCACACGGTTTCCCGTTTCGCGGAGAAGTCTGGCGATGGGATAGATCGGTGCAGTCCCCACGCCTCCGGCAACCATGACGACCGTCCCAAAATCTTTTATCTCGGATGGGTGGCCCAGCGGACCGACCAGCGCGTAGAGGTTCTCGCCGACCGCCAGTCTTGTCGTTTTCTTCGTCGTGGTGCCAACGACCATGATGACGAGTGTGATCGTCCCGGCACCCCGGTCGAAGTCCGCGATCGTGAGCGGTATGCGCTCGCCCTTCTCTTCAGGCATCACCAGCACGAAATGCCCCGGCTGCGCCTTGGCGGCGATGAGCGGCGCCTCGACGACCATTTCGAACATGTTTTCGACGAGTTCTTTCTTCTCTATGATCCGGCTCATCGTCAGCGCTCCCTTTCCGTCATAGGTGTCGTGGGTGCTCCGAGGTATTACCCAGGTGGCAGCAGGTCGTTCACAGGGCACGCTCCGAGGAGACAACATCCGGCGCTCCGGCTCTGGGCAATCCCCATTGGCCACGCCCGTCAGGCCTTGTGAAAAAAATATCAACTTTCGGGCAAAGTGTCAAGTGTAGATACTACATTGAATTACATGCCCAGGGACGGACACCCAACGGATGGGCATCAGCGTCGCCGCCGCCTGGGGGCTAACATTAACTAAGTTAATGAGTTCCTGGAGAAGTTCCGCAGCGGTCTCGACCGGTCTGGAAAATCCGCGTGAGCTGTTCGCTGCTTCGCATACCGAGGTGGGCTTGAGCCATCACCATTCTAACAGATCCGCGGGAGCTGTTCGCCGCTCAGCATGTCGACGATGGCTTGCGTCCCGATCGTTGTTCGAAGCGTCACCAGACCGGCGCGCCGGTCCGACACCGTCCCGATCGGGCGCGCCTCCGCGCCCAGGGGGTGGGAGCGAAGCGCCTCCACCGCCCGCCCGGCATCCTTAGCGGCAACGATGGCGATGAACCGGCCCTCGTTGGCGACATAGATCGGGTCGAGTCCGAGAAACTCACACGCGGCGCGCACGGACCCGGAAACGGGTATGGCGCTTTCATCGAGATCGATTTGAACGCCGGCGGTCCCGGCGATCTCGACCACCGCGCTCGCGAGGCCGCCTCTGGTGAGGTCGCGGAGACAGTGGACCTCGACACCCGTCGCGAGGAGTTTCAACACGATCTCGGCAAGCGGCGCGCAGTCGCTTTGAATCGCGGCATCGAACTCCAAACCTTCTCGTTGGGACATGACGGCCATCCCGTGGCGGCCGATGTCTCCGTTGATGAGCACAACATCCCCCGGGCGGACGTTTTTCGGCGCGATGGAGTGATCTCCTTCAATGACTCCGACTCCCGATGTGTTGATGAAAATCAAATCGCCTTTTCCCTTGTCGACCACCTTGGTGTCACCGGTGACGATCGCGACACCGGCAGCCTCTGCGGAGTTTTTCATCGACTGGACGATCCGCCAGAGCGTTTCCATGGGAAGCCCCTCTTCAAGAACGAGGCCCGCACTTATAAACAGGGGGCGGGCGCCGCACATGACCAAATCGTTCACCGTGCCATTTACAGCGAGCGTCCCGATATCGCCCCCCGGGAAGAAGATCGGCCGGACAACGTAGGAGTCGGTCGTGAAAGCGACTTTCCGCCCGCCGATTTCGAAGACCGCGCCGTCGTGGCGCGCGTCGAGAAATGGATTCTTGAAGGAGGGAACGAACATCTTCTCGATGAGAGCGTGTGAAAGCGTCCCGCCGCCACCGTGACCAAGGACGATACGCGGGTACTCGGTGATGGGGATCGGACACGACAGCACGAATTTTTTTCTCTCGTTGCTTTCGTCCGCCACTTTTATGTCTCCTTGCTCGAAAACCGGCGGTAGCGATAGTACGCCGCGCATGCGCCTTCCGACGACACCATCGTGGCCCCCAACGGCCGGTCGGGTGTGCACCGCGTTCCAAAGGCGGGGCATTCGTGGGGTTTCTTGACGCCCTGGAGGATCAAACCGCTGATGCACTCGGAGGTATCTTCCGAGGTCCCGCCGGCGACCCCGAACCGGCGCTCGGCGTCGAACTCGATGTACTCGTCGCGAAGCCCGAGACCGCTTCGAGGAATCTCTCCGATCCCCCGCCACTTCCGTTCGACGACACAAAACACCTCGCGAATGAGCTCCTGGGCCTTCACGTTGCCCTCGCGGCGAACGGCGCGCGTGTACGCGTTCTCCACCACCGAACGGCCCTCCTCGAGCTGTGTGACGCACATGTAGACGCCTTGGAGGATGTCGTAGGGTTCGAACCCCGTGACGACGATGGGGACGTTGTACCTCTCGGCGATGGGGCGGTACTCCTCGTAACCCATGACGGTGCACACGTGCCCCGCAGCGAGAAAACCCTGAACCCGGTTCTCCGGCGACGAGAGGATCGCTTCGATGGCGGGCGGGACGAGGACGTGGGATACGAGCAGGGAGAAGTTCTTGATGTTCTGCCGGCGGGCCTGGTAGACGGCCATCGCGTTCGCCGGCGCCGTCGTTTCGAACCCGACGGCAAAAAAAACAACTTCTCTTTCCCGATTTGCGGCGGCGAGCTTGAGGGCGTCGAGAGGGGAGTACACGACGCGAACATCGCCTCCCCTCGCTTTGACGGAGAAGAGATTCTCTTTTGTCCCGGGGACGCGGATCATGTCTCCGAACGAGCAGAAAATCACATCGGACCGCGAGGCGATGTCAATCGCCTTGTCGATGAGCTCGGCGGGAGTGACGCAGACGGGACACCCCGGTCCGTGGACGAGAGTGATCTCTTTCGGAAGGAGTTCGTCGATTCCGAAACGGACGATCGTGTGGGTCTGGCCCCCGCAGACCTCCATGATCGTCCACGGCCGTGTCGTGATCCCGCGGATCCGTCCCGCCAGCGCGCGGACCGATGCGGCGTCACGATACTCGTCCATGAATTTCATGAACCGGTCTCCTCCAGCCCGCCGAGTTCGTCGATCTCGTGAAGATACTCGAGGATTTTCCCCGCTTCGGCTTCGTCGATCGTGTTCAGCGCAAAACCCGCGTGCACGAGGACGTAATCACCCGGCTGGGCGTCGGGGACGAACGCGAGGTTTATCTCCTTGAAGACCCCGCCGAAATCGACGGTGCCCCGTCGTGTGACGGGATCGTGGTCCTGGATGTCGGTGATCTTACCGGGAACGGCGAGACACATCAGTCTTTTTCACCTCTGGAATCGAGATAAGCGGCCGCAGCGACCTGGCCGAGCGCGATCCCGCCGTCGTTTGGCGGTATCCTCTGGTGCCAGTACGGATGGAGCCCCGCCCGCTCGAGGCGGGTGACGCTCTTCTCCGTAAGATACCGGTTTTGAAAACAACCGCCAGTGAGAACGACCCGTTCTTCGCCCAATTCGAGGGCCATTCTCGTAATCATTTCCGCGAGAGTGTTGTGGAACTTCGCCGACACGACGGCGGTCGGAACCCGCTTCTCGATGTCGGAGAGAATCGATCGGATCATGGGCGCCCAGTCCACTACGGCGCCCGCGCTTTCTCGCACGGTGTCGAACGGATAGCTCTCGTTCGTGTCGACACCGGAGAGAGCGAATTCGAGCTCCATCGCCGCTTGTCCTTCGAAGGTCGTCACATGACGAAGCCCGATGAGCGAGGCCACTCCGTCGAACAAACGGCCGGCGCTCGACGTCTTCGGCGAGTTGACGTCTTTTTGAAGCATCGTGAGAAGAACCCCCCGGTCCTTTTCCGAAAATGCAAGAAGCGGAGACACGTTGTCCATCCGGAACGCCGCCTCGCTGAACATCTCGTAGAGAAGCCCAACGGCGGCCCGCCGGGGTTCGCGTATCGCCTGCTCTCCCCCCGGAAGGCGAAAGGTTCTCATGTGCCCCGCCCTCTCGATCGACGTCGGGGTCACGCGAAGAAACTCGCCTCCCCACACGGTGCCGTCCGTTCCGTACCCGGTCCCGTCCCAGGAGACACCCAGCACGGGTGGATCGAGTTCGTTTTCCGCCATGCACGAAAAGACGTGTGCGAGATGGTGCTGCACCCTGCGGGGAGAAGGGCTGAGGGTCCCGGCAAACCTCGTCGTCCGGTAGTCCGGGTGGGCATCGCACGCGATGCGGTCGGGCGTCACGTCGTAGAGCTTCTCGAGGTCGGTGATGATCCCTTCGAACGCTCCGAACGCGGCGGTCGTCGACATGTCTCCGATGTGCTGGCTCACAAAAACGTCCCGGTCGATAGCGAGCGCGACGGTGTTCTTGAGATGCGCCCCCACGGCGAGGGTCGTGCGTCTCGTACGGCTGTTTTTGAGAGTGATGGGGAGCGGGGCGTACCCGCGGGCCCGCCGGAGGACGAGCACTCGTTTTGCGACGACGCGGACGACGGAATCATCGACGTGTCTGGCGATTGGCCGGTTATGGACGAGGAAAAGGTCGGCGATCGAGCCGAGCCTGTCGAGAACCTCGTCTTCGCGGGTGCAGATCGGTTCCTCCGAAAGATTGCCGCTCGTCGCCACGACGGGAAAACCGAGAGCCCGCATGAGCAGATGGTGGAGCGGTGTGTAGGGAAGCATGACGCCGAGATAGGGGTTCCCCGGCGCGACCGACCGCGCGATCGGCGCGACCCTACGGCGTTCGAGAAGCACGATCGGCGACTCGGGAGAAAGTAGGAGGTGCCTTTCGATCTCCGCGACGGCACAGAAGTCCTTTGCCACATCGAGCGACGGGACCATCAGTGCGAGAGGCTTTTCGTCGCGGTGCTTGCGGCCGCGGAGCCGCTCGACCGAAGCGTCATCGCGCCCGTCGACCAAAAGGTGAAACCCGCCCAACCCCTTGAGCGCCACGATCGCGCCTTGGCGGAGCGCTTTTGCCGTTTCGAGCAGAGCCGAATCGCGCGCAGCGATGACTTTGCCCGTAGCGTCCCACAGCTCGAGATGGGGACCGCAGACCGGACAGGCGTTCGGTTGCGCATGAAACCTTCGGTCCCTCGGGTCCTCGTACTCCTTCCGGCATTCGGGACACATATGGAACGATTTCATCGTCGTGTTTGGACGGTCGTAGGGAAGCGCCTCGATGATGCTGAACCGGGGGCCGCAGTTCGTGCAGTTCGTAAAAGGGTAGTTGAACCGCCTGTTTTTCGTGTCGAGGATCTCCGCGAGACACTCGGGGCAGGTGGCGATGTCCGGTAGTACGGGGACGATCTTGTCCCCCGTGGAGTCACTCTCACGGATTTCGAAGGACGTGTACCCGGCGGGATCGAGAAGCGACTGTTCGAGGCTCTGGATGGACGCGCGCGGCGGCGGTTCGCTGCGGAGCCTCGCGAGAAAAGACTCGAGATCCGCGGCGTCCCCCTCGACCTCGATGAACACGCCCTGCGTCGAGTTCATCACCCAGCCGGCAAGTCCGATATCCTCCGCGAGCCTGAAGACGAAGGGTCTGAACCCCACGCCCTGAACGACGCCCCGTATGATCACGCGGAGTCTCTGCCGAGTCTGGTCTCCGAAGCCTTCTTCGTCGGAGGAAGTCTTTTTCTCGTCGCTCATCTCGCGGGCGGGGGTTCAAGTTCTCTTATCTTATCGAGCACGGCGTCGGCCGTCTTGCCGGCGGCTTCGGCAACCTGCGGAGAAAGGTCGAGACCGGTCCCGAAATCCTTCCCCTCGATTCCGTATATCCAAAGCGCCGGCGGGAGCTTCCCGAGCGTTCTCGCCAGTTCGACCGCCTCGGCGACGCCGAAGGAATGGGTGGAGTGCCGGAACAGATCGCGGCTCAAAGGAGTACGTGTTGCGTCGATCACATGAAGGCTCCCCGGTTTCGCGCCGGAAGAGACGGCATCAATGAGAAACACCGCGTCCGCGTCCCCCCATGCCTCGATGAGCGCGGCCGGCTCCCCGCCAAGCTCGAGAACGACGACGTCCCCGGGGACTTTGTCCCTCAACGACCGGGCGACCACGAGCCCCACGCCGTCGTCCCCCCGGTAGGGGCTACCAATACCCAATATAACCAGACGGCCCATTCTCATGGGCCGTCTTTTGATTTTTTTGACTCCCATCGAATGTCACGAACGGTCGACAGTGAGCTTCAGAAAGTGCGTCGAGCACGATATGCAGGGATCGTAGTTGCGGATCGCCTGTTCGCACTGCCACTGAAGCTTGCTATCGGGCAGAGATTTGTTCATGTGGACGAAATGATAGAGATCGGACTCGATGATCGGCTGGTTCTGCGCGGTCGGCGGGCAGATGTGGGCGTCGAGAATCACGCCGTTCTTGTCGATCTCGTACCGGTGGTAAAGACTGCCGCGAGGGGCCTCGGTGCACCCGTGCCCCACGCCCGGACCGTTCGCGGGAACGACGTCCACGCAGGGTCTGTCGGGCGCCTTGTACTGCTCGATGATCCGTATCGCCTCCTCGTAGGCGTACAGCGTCTCGATCGAGCGGACCATGATCGTCTTGAATTGGTTGTTGCAGACCGGCCCGAGCCCGATCTCCTTCGCCATCTCTTTGCACTGCGGCGTCAGTTTGTCGTAATTGAGATTGTAACGCGCGTTGGGACCGACGAGGTAGAGCCGCTCGCCGTTGATCTTCGAGTGAAGCGACGTCGAATGCGGCACGTGCTCCTCGATCATGTGCTCGAGGAACTCTTTCACGTCTATGTCCAGCCCCTTGTTCGATTTGATCCTTCCCTCGTTGAACGGGTACTCCTTGGGGTGGCAGACGGACACGGATTCGTAGTCACGGTCGAAATCGGGGTATTCGAGCTTTCCCATGAGGCGGATCGTGTCGACGCAGTCCGTAATCCCGCGCTTCAGACGCTCGAGCAGGGGGCTAAGCTCATCTTTCGTCGGCACACGGTAGAATCCGCCCACGCGAACGTTGATCGGGTGCGTGGCGCGGCCCACGACGGTATCGATGAGGTCGTTCCCGAGCTTTTTCATACGGAGCGCGCGGTTGACTTCGTTGGGAAAGTCCGGAGCGAGGTGGAGGGCGCTCTCGTACCCGAGAAAGTCGGGAAGGTGGAGCATGTACACGTGAAGCACGTGGCTCTCGATCCACTCGCCGCAGTAGATCAGTCTCCGCAGTTCGCGGAGCTGGCCTTCGACTTTGACCCCGCACGCCATCTCCATGGCGTGACAGGCGCTCATTTGATATGCGATGGGGCAGATGCCGCAGATCCGCGCGGTGATGTCCGGCGCCTCGGTGAAGCGCCTCCCGCGGAGGAACGCCTCGAAAAACCTGGGCGGTTCGTAGATCCGAAACTTCACGTCGGTGACCTTGTCGCCCTCGATCTTCACGTACATCGCGCCCTCGCCCTCAACGCGAGCGAGCGCGTCCACCTTGATCTTCCGCGTTTTCGCTTTTGTCTTTGTGCTTTTTTTCGGCTGTTGATTAGCGCTCATGAACTTCACTCTCCGCACGGAACTCTTCCGAGTATGCGTTGAAGCTCCGGTAGGCGCGCACGAGATCCTCTTGTTCCACACCGAGCTTCTCGTTCCACCAGCTGCTCAACGATGACGTGTTGGGGTGCTCCATGGGGCCGAAGCACGCGTAGCAACCCCGGTTGAAGGACGGGCAAATTGCGCCGCACCCCGCGTGAGTGACGGGTCCCAAACAGGGGATTCCTTTCGCCACCATCACGCACGGTGTCCCTCGCCGTTTGCATTCGATACACGTGCTGTGCGCGGGGACATTGGGTTTCCTGCCGACCAGGAGGGCGCTGATGACTTCCAGAAGCTGACGTTTGTTGATCGGGCATCCGCGCAGCTCGAAGTCCACGTAGACGTGGTTTCCGATGGGCGTCGACGTCTCGAGCGTCTCGATGTGCTGCGGCTGCGCGTACACGATCGAGATAAACTCGTCGACGTTCTTGAAATTGCGAAGAGCTTGTATTCCCCCTGCCGTGGCGCACGCGCCGATGGCGATGAGAAGCCGGGACTCGCGACGTACCCTCTGGATCCGTTCGACGTCCTCCGGGGTTGTGATGGACCCCTCCACGAGAGAGATGTCGTAGGGGCCATCGACGGTTGCCCTCGAGGCTTCGAGAAAATACGCGATCTCGACCCGTCCGGCCACGGCGAGGAGTTCGTCCTCGCAGCTGAGAAGGGCCAGCTGACAACCGTCACACGATGAGAATTTCCAAACAGCAACTTTTGGTTTTTTCCCTTTGGCCATCACAGTTCCCTTACTCTCACGAACGGCTCGACCCGCGAATACGGAAACACGGGGCCGTCTTTGCATATGAACTCGGGTCCGCACTGGCAGTGCCCGCACAGACCGATCCCGCACTTCATGTTCCGTTCGAGCGAAACATAGATGTTCTGCGGAGAGATCCCGCGGTCCCTCAGGCTCATCACGGTGAACCGGATCATCACCTCGGGTCCGCACACGAGCGCAACCGTTTCCGTCGGATCCACATGTGCCCTCGGAATCAACGTCGTGACGACGCCGACTCTGCCGTACCAGTCTTCGCCAGGGGAATCGACGGTGATTTCGACATCGAGGTCGAACCGCCCCCGCCACTTCTCCAGCTCGCGCGGGAAGAGGATGTCGTGCGGCGTCCGCGCCCCGTAGAGGATCGCCAGCCGGCCGTAATTGTCGCGGTACGACAGGAGGTGGTAGATCGCCGGACGGAGCGGAGCCAGACCGATGCCGCCGGCCACCACGACGACGTCGCTCCCCTGGGCCTCTCTCATCGGCCACGAGGTGCCGAACGGCCCACGCAATCCGACAATGGTTCCCCTCTTGAGACCGCAAAAGACTTTTGTGACGGATCCCGCCGCGCGAACGGTGTGCACCGTCGCCTGGGCTTCGAGGGGGTCCCCGCTGATCGAGATCGGAACTTCGCCGATCCCGGCCACATAGATCATGTTGAACTGGCCCGGTGAATACGTCATCGAAGGCGCGTTGTCCGCCGGAACCAGGTCGAACGTGTACGTATCGTGTGTCTCCCGCCTGACGTTCTCGATCCGGTGCGGGCGGGGGACCATCGGATCCAATCCGGTCGTAGAGACCGCCCTATTTTCTTGTAGTGTCGCCATAGAGATCCAGTAGTTGAAGCCTAGCCGATTGAAGCCGCTGCATGATGATCTGCGAGAACCGCATCACTAGCTCGTAACCGAGGCGTGAATCCTTGTCGCACTTCTCACGAAGACATTTTCCGTCGAAAGCCACCGCACGGGTCAACTGGAGAGCCCGCGCGTCGAAGTGCCACCGATAAGGGGGAAAGAGCCACGACCAACCCAGGACTTCTCCCTCCTGAATCGTGTCGATCGTCACGGGCCCCCGCTGCGGGACGAACACGTCGAGTGCAATGAGGCCGTGCCGGATCAAGTAGAACCGGTCCGCTTCTTCGTCTTCGCGGAAAACGTAGTCGCCCTTGTTGAAACGAACGTTCGATGCGCACCCGGCGATCAACTCAATTTGAGAAGGAGCCAGTCCTTTGAGGAATGGATGCTCCGCCAGAATCGAATCAAGCGTCCCCATGGCGTTCCTCTTTTTGCGATTGGGTTAACTTCTTACCACCGGCGGACGCCGCGGCCGTCGATCCCTCGCGTATCGCGCGCGTTTCCTCCGTGATGTCGATTCCCACAGGACACCACGTGATGCAGCGCCCGCAGCCCACGCAGCCCGACGTACCGAACTGGTCGATCCAGTAAGCCAGTTTGTGCGTGATCCACTGGCGATAACGCGATTTCGTCGACTGCCGGATACTTCCGCCGACGATGAACGAAAAATCTCCGACAAAACATGAATCCCACTTGCGCCACCGCTCGGCGTGTTTACCCGAAAGATCCGTCGCGTCCTCCACCGTCGTGCAGAAGCACGTCGGGCAAACCATCGTGCAGTTGGCGCACGCGAGACAACGCTTCTCCACGGCCTCCCAGCGGGGGTGGTTGAAGCTCGCGTAGAACAGCTCTTTGATGTTTGTCGTGTCGAGCGTCCGTCCCATATCAGAAGCCGCACGCGCGACCGCCCGGTCAGCGGCCGCTTCTTCGGGTTTGGTGGCCGTCTTGTGCGCCACTTTCTCCATGATCTCTTCCCCGAGCTCCGATCCCACATCCACGACGAACGAGTGACGGCCTTTCTCGACCAGCTCGGTCAGCGCAAGATCGAAACCGCTCGTGGCCTTCGGTCCGGTGTTCATCGACGCGCAAAAACATGTACCGCCCGCTTGGGTGCAGTTGACGGCTACGATGAACACGTTGTCTCTACGGGACTTGTACTGGACGCTTACGTACGGGCCTTTCGTGAACACCTTGTCCTGGACGCGAATCGCCTCGAGCTCGCACGACCGTACACCTATGAAAGCAAACTTCGTCGTGTTTTCTTTCTCCGGTTTGACCTGGAGCTCACCGCCTCCCGTTGTCGCCGACCAGAGACGAAGCTCGGGCGGGAAGAAGAATTTCTTCCACGAGTGCGGTCCGACGACATACCCGAAGAGAGCCCCGTCGTCCCTTCTCTTGATCCGGTACTTGCCGTTGTCCTGCTCGTCCGTCCAACCGATGGGGAGGTTCTGGGGCGAGTCCAGCTCGCCGTAAACGATGGTCTCCTCGCCAAGGGTCGGGCCGACGACCGTGTATCCCTCCTTCTTAAGGACCGAGAAGAGTGTGTTCAACGATGCCCGTTCGATAACTATCATGACTTTGCCACGCCGTTTCTTGGTTTTTTAAAAACGAGAGAATTCCGTGTTTGAGACGGAGCGAGACCCATCGGGCGGGGCCGGTTATTTGTACCACATCCCCGGTGGCATATCAAGAGTCCTTGTGAAAAGATTAACAATCACGTTGCCTCGATCAAGCCAAAACACTGGAGCGGTTCATCGAATCTCTCGCGAGAACCTTCAGAGCTGATTGCGTTCTCGCTGCTTACTCCCCACACAACTATGTGGTACACACACTTTCATCCACCAAATCCATTATTCGCAAAGATTTGTTGGATGAAATCAACTATGATATACGTCAGCCCCACAACGGGGGTATGCAGGTCGGATGAGAAGCACCCGCGGGTGACGGAGCCGTTCTATCACGCACCGACACCAGGAGATGTCAGTCAGCTGCAAACACCTCCGCCGCCCGATCGATGTCCTCCATCCTGAGATGAATCACATAACCATACCCCCCACGCCCGTCGGTGACGCCCGTGCATGACGAAACGTTGATCTGGGCGTCGTAGAGCCTCTCGCAGTAGCCGACGAGCGCGCCCAGACGGTTGTCCCCCTGGATGAGGATGGCGCGCCGCGGACCCGTGAGTGTGTAACCGCCGCTCTTGGCGGCCCGAACGAGACGTTCGGCACTTTCGGGGTAGATGACGAGCTGAGTGTGTTCGTGTCCCATGGGAACCGCGCTGAACGCGAGCAAGTTCACCTCTTCGCGGGCGAGCCATGACAGAAACTTGCACGCCTCGCCGGGCCGGTCGTGGACCATGGCGTAGAAGTAATCGACAACACAGGCTTTTGTCTCCATCCGATACCTCCCTGGACAATCAGTGGATGGACAAATGGCTTGAGCGATGTGATCGCTTGCGTTTGTGTTTTCCTCTTACTTCATTCTAGTCGATGGCGGGCGTTTTTTCGACTCGAATCTCACCCGTTTGTAACAGCGCGGCATCGTGTCGCAACCCTCCACGCTACCACCTTGACGCCCGGACCACGTAGAATTTCCCCCGTGCCGAACCCATTTGACGGTTCCGCTCAGCGGAAGTAGAATGCTTCGAGGTATCGTTGAACCCGGGTTCGAAACAGGGGAGTGCTCACCCCGTTGGGGCCCAGGCGACCATCCACGCGAACGAATATCGACGAAGTCCAGAGCAGCTGTTTCTCCACCGCGAATTCGATTCCAGACGGTTTTGAACTTTTGCCACGTGAGGAGGGAGCTCGTGCTGAAGAAAGAAAGACACATTCGAATCGGTGACCGGTTGATCCGCCCGGAAAGCCTGATGATGAGCTATGGGTACCGGCCCGACTGGTCCGAGGGAGCCATCAAGTGCCCCATCTTTCAGACGGCGACATTCGCGTTCGAGAAGGCCGAGGACGGCAAGGCGTTTTTCCAGTTTGCGCTCGGCGAGCGGGAACCCGGCCCGTCGGAGACGGCGGGTCTCATATACAGCCGGATCAACAACCCGGATGTGGAGATCCTCGAGGATCGACTAACGCTCTGGGACGACGCGGAATCGTGTTGTGTTTTCGCGAGCGGCATGGCGGCGATTGCGACGACCGTGCTGCAGTACGTCGGACCCGGAGACGTGCTGCTGCACAGCGTGCCGCTGTACGGGGGAACGGAGTACCTTTTCGAGCGCGTGCTGCCGCGGTTCGGGATCCACGTCGTCGGTTTCAACGCGGGGACGAGTCGTGAAGGGATCGAGACGATACTCAAGAACTCGGGTCATGCCGGCCGCCTGAAGATGGTGTTCATCGAGACACCCGCTAATCCGACGAACGCCCTCGTCGATATCGAAGAGTGCGTTGACATCGCGCGGAAATACTCGCGCTCCGACTGGCAAGTGCCCGTGGTCGTGGACAACACCTTCCTGGGGCCCCTCTGGCAACGTCCCCTCAAGCACGGGGCTGATCTCGTCATCTACTCCGCGACGAAATACATCGGCGGCCACAGCGATGTCATCGCCGGCGTGTGTCTCGGTTACGAGAAATGGGTGGCGCCGATACGGGGCTTGCGGAGCTTTTTGGGAACGCTGTGCGGGCCGTGGACCTGCTGGCTGTTGTTGAGAAGCCTCGAGACGCTCAAATTGAGAATGACCTGTCAGACGAAAAACGCCCAGTACGTGGCGGAGTATCTCGCCAAGCATCCCATGGTCGAGCGCGTATATTACCTCGGACATCTCGCCGAAGACGATCCGCAGATCGGCGTGTACCGCAAACAATGCCTCGGGACAGGAGGCATCATCTCGTTCGACATTCGCGGAGGAGAGAAGGAAGCTTTCAAATGGCTCAATGCGCTCAAGCTGGTCCACCTCGCGGTGAGTCTTGGCGGGACGGAGTCGCTTGCCGAGCACCCCGCGTCGATGACCCATGCGGATGTGAGCCCGGAAGACAGAGCGCGGCAGGGGATCGGCGAAGGGATGATCCGTCTGTCGATCGGCGTCGAGAACTCCGATGACCTCATCGCCGACATGAAACAGGCGTTCGAGGCCCTTTAGCGATCCGGCGGGCGTGGGCTCCCGGCAATGCTCTCTGATGCGAAATCGTGCTCGAGGAGCGCTCGCGGCCAAATGAGGCGGCTTCTCGAGCGGGAGTTCGCCGTCGGCAAATGTTCAAACACTCGACGTCGTCGAAGATTCTCTTTGAGAATCATTTCACAACCACAACCGCTCTTTTCGTGATTTGATCATGACCGCGAAATAGATCTGCTTCCAGTGAACTTCGTCTTGCCGAGCGCGATTGCGATTCATAGATTACCTTTACGCAAACACTCTTCATGGCCCAACGGAACACGCGGTTTGTTCCCGCCGTGGAGATCATCGCAGCAAGGAGGTACGCCCGTGAAACGAGTCGGTCTCATCGTAACGATGTTGGTTTTCGCGTCGTTTGTCGTCGTTCTCGGCAAGTCGAGCTACCTGGGAACGTTCAACACCCTTTATGGAACGGATAACAAGACGCTCGACACGTGCGTCACCTGCCATGGGGCCAGCTACAGCTTCAACACCTACGGCGCCGACGTCAAGGCGAAGAAAGCGCAGCTCGGAGACCTGACGGCGGCGCTCCGTGCGGTCGAGTCGTGGGATTCCGACGGCGACGGCGATACGAACATCGCGGAGATCGAGGCGGGGGTGTTTCCGGGGAACGCGGCGAGCTCGCTGCCGATCGAAGACTCGACGTGGGGAAAGATCAAATCGCTGTTCAACTAGCGCAGGGCCCACAGCCGTCGCCGCGGGCCATTGTCATGGTGCGGCCTTTGGGTCCCGGCCCGTGCGGGTGCTTCCTCCACCCCCGATCAAACCGTGCGTGGAGAGAGCGCGCTCGATGAACTCGGCGATGATCTCGTGTCCGAGAGCATTCGGGTGCCAGGGGTCGTACCAGTCCGGCCGTTCGATACGAAGCTCGTCGGGTTTGTACGGCTCGAAGGCCCCGAGCAAGTCGACCGTCGTGAAACCGTTCCTGGCGGCCGCTTCTGCAAGCCGCTGATGAAGCGGCCGAAGCGTGTAGTGGGAATAGTCATCGATCTTCTGAAAGACCGGATGGATCACGAACACCACCGGAACGCCGTGCTGCCTGCACACGCGGCCGATCCGTTCGAGGTTAGAGGCGACCTGATTCCAGTAGACGCAGTGCAGGTAAGCGTGGAATTCCTTCTCGCAGTCCCTCCCTTTCCAACGCTCGCGGAGCGCGAACAGGCGGGCGGCAATAAAATGGAGCAGGTACGACGACGGTCTGTAGTAATAGGTCCCTAGCTCCCCGTTGCAGTTGTGATAAACGGGGTGAGCAGGGTCGTTGAGCACGTAGCTCCACAGAATGAGATCCGGGTCGTACTGAAAAGCTTCCTCTTCGAGCAGCACGAGCTCCTGGGATGTCGAATAGCCGAGCCGGGCCAGCACGATCACTTCGTAGCTAAGCGAATCCGATTCGTCGTTCAAGCGTTTCTCGAGCGGCTTGGGGAACGACTGCTCGAGGGTGAGGAACCGCCCCTGCGCGACCGAATCCCCGATGACAACGATCCGGAACACACCTTTTCCTTTTTTTAGCGTGTGCTCACGGTCGATATAGCCCCTCGAGTTCGCGCCACACCGTCCCGGAACCAAGGTGTAGATGAGCCGCGGATCGGGCGAGCGGGTCGTGCACAACTCCTGCGTGTCGCGTTCGCCGGCGATTCGGCGGATGGCCTGCGCGTGCCGCCACCGGAGAGCAATTTCCGCGGCGCCGCACAAGACGGCAACCGTCGAGAGCAAGAGGAGCAAGTTGACAGCGATCGAACCTGACGGCGGGATGCAGAAACGCCGCGCGGCAAATTCTTCCGGTCTCCCGGCGCCGTATGATTTCAGCGCGCGCACAGGCATGCCTCCGAACCTTGGGATGTACGAAGCAAGGCGTCCCTCCCTCACGCGTCACGCTCGTCGCCGGAACGCGAAATTTGACCTCGCCGTTTCTGCCATGAAGGGTCCTCGAGCAGTGTACCACACGAGCTCGGGTCGCGCGCCCAGCGGGGAAAGCGGTTTGACGATCGGCGTTCCCCGACGTACACTTCGAGTGGAGGAGGAGCTTTTCCGGAACGTCGTTACAAAGGAGAGAAGCGATGGCTACCTACGTTCTCCTGACAAAACTGACCCCGGAGGTCACACAGGATCTGAGAAACCGCGAGAGGATTGGGAAGCAGTGGAAGAAAAAAGTCAGCGAAAAGTGCCCCGAGGTCAAATGGATTGCGCACTACGCGCTCCTGGGACGTTACGATTTCATGGATATCTACGAGGCGCCCAACGAAGAGGTCGCGGCGAAGGTATCGTTGATCACGCTTTCGACGGGGGCCTTCCAGGTAGAGAGCTGGTCGGCGCTCCCCTACAGCCGGTTTCTCGAAATCGCCGATGAGGTCGAATGACTCATCGGCCGGCGCGCAGCTATAGCGGGTTTTTGGAGTGGAGGCGACGCCCTGCGATGATCCTCACTCGCACGAACAGTCGATGCAAAGCGACGGTCCGCGAAGGCCCTCCACCCCGAAAGTTGGATCGTTATGTTTGAAGCAGACGTTTGGTTCGCGGCGCCGCGGTCGCGGAGGAGGCCATCGTGAAAATCAATCGCGACGAATACAAAAGGTCTCTGAACACCGCGTCGGGGACGGTCACGATTTTTCACCTGCCGAGTCTCGACGCGCTCGGCCTCGGCACGGTTTCCGGCGGCGTGTGTCGGCTCCCCTATTCGATACGCGTCCTTCTCGAGAGCGCGCTCCGAAACATCGACGGCTTTCGCGTAACGGCGGACGACGTGGCGAGCATCCTCGCCTGGAACCCGGCATCCGGTGTCCAGTCCGAAATAGCGTTCAAACCCGCCCGTGTCGTCCTGCAGGATTTCACCGGTGTGCCCGTTATCGTTGATCTCGTTGCCATGCGCTCGGCGATGGAGAGGATGGGAAAAGACCATGACAAGATCGATCTCCAGGTGCCGTGCGATCTCGTCGTCGACCATTCGGTGATCGTCGACGAGTACGGGTCGAGGGGCGCATTCGCGGCGAACGTCAACAGAGAGTTCCAAAGAAACCGCGAGCGTTACGAGCTGCTCAAGTGGGCGCAGAGCGCTTTCAAGCGTCTCCGCATCGTTCCGCCGGGGACGGGGATCGTCCACCAGGTGAACCTGGAGTACCTCGCGTGCGGCGTTTTCAAAACGAAGATCGGTTCGGAAACGCTCGCGTATCCGGACAGCCTCGTGGGTACGGACAGCCACACGACGATGATCAACGGGCTGGGGGTCGTCGGGTGGGGTGTGGGCGGCATCGAAGCCGAAGCCGTCATGCTGGGTGAGCCGATCTACATGTTGCTGCCCGACGTGGTCGGTTTCGAACTCCGGGGGCGCCTCAGGGCCGGGGTGACGGCGACGGACCTCGTGCTCACCGTGACCGAGATACTCCGCGAGCGCGGAGTCGTCGGAAAATTCGTCGAATTCTACGGAGCGGGTCTGGCCACGATGAGTCTTCCCGACCGCGCGACGATCGCCAACATGGCGCCCGAGTACGGCGCGACGATGGGTTATTTCCCCGTGGACCAAGAGAGCATCCGGTACTACCGGCAGACGGGCCGCGATGAAAACCAAATCGACCTCATCGAAAGGTACACAAAAGAACAAGGCCTCTTCTTTTCGCCCGATGCCCCCGAGCCGCACTACTCGGAGACCCTCGGACTCGATCTCGACGACGTCGAACCGAGTCTTGCGGGGCCCAAACGCCCGCAGGACCGCGTGCCCATCGGCGCGCTGAAGAAAAACTTCCGGTCGACGCTCGCGAGACCGGTCAAGGAAGGCGGGTTCGGCGTCGCCCCCGAGGATCTGTCGAAGTCGATCGCCGTCTCGATGAACGGAGGAGTGAGCGTAACGCACGGCTCCACCGTCATCGCCGCGATCACGAGCTGCACCAACACGTCGAATCCGGACGTGATGATCGCCGCGGGGCTTCTCGCGAAGAAAGCCGTGGAGCGGGGTCTCGGCGTAAAACCGTACGTGAAGACGAGCCTCGCCCCCGGGTCGAAAGTGGTCACCGAATACTACAGGGCCGCGGGTCTCGACCCGTATCTCGAGGCGCTGGGGTTCCACACCGTGGGGTACGGTTGCACGACGTGCATCGGCAACAGCGGCCCGCTCGCCGCGCCCGTCGATGAAGCCGTCAGAAAAGGGGGTCTCGTCGCCGCTTGCGTTCTGAGCGGCAACCGGAATTTCGAAGGACGTGTGCACCCTCTCGTCAAGGCCAACTACCTGGCGAGCCCCCCGCTCGTCGTCGCGTTCGCGATCGCCGGCACCGTGGACATCGATCTCGAAAACGAGCCGCTCGGAAAGGGCAAGCACGGGGAGGAGGTGTTTTTGAAAGACGTCTGGCCCACGCAGAAAGAGGTGAACGACATCGTCTCTCGCGTCGTTCGCGCGGAAGCGTTCAAGGAGAAGTACAGAGACGTGTTCTCGGGGAACGAGATGTGGAACAGAATTTCCGTGACGGCTTCGGGCGCCTACGACTGGCGGGCGGACAACACGTACATACAGGAACCCCCGTTCTTCGCCCCCCTCGACCACAAGGAACGGAAGATCGCGCCGATCCTCGGCGCACGGGCCCTGGTGCTGCTCGGGGATTCGGTGACGACCGACCACATCTCGCCTGCGGGATCGATAGCCGCCGAGAGTTCCGCGGGCGAATACCTCCGGTCTCTGGGAATCAAACCGGCGGATTTCAACAGCTACGGGTCGAGACGGGGAAACCACCACGTGATGGTCCGCGGCACATTCGCGAACATCCGTCTGAGAAATCTGCTGGCGCCCGGGACCGAGGGCGCGTGGACGACCTACTTTCCCGACAACACGAGGATGAGCATCTACGATGCGTCGCTCCGTTACCAGGAAACAGGGACACCGCTCGTGGTGCTCGCAGGCAAGGAGTACGGTTCCGGGTCGAGCCGTGACTGGGCGGCCAAGGGGACGGCGCTGCTTGGTGTGCGTGCGGTTCTCGCCGAGAGCTTCGAGCGGATCCACCGGAGCAATCTCGTGGGGATGGGGGTGCTTCCGCTGGAATTCAGACCCGGTCAATCGTGGCGGTCATTGAACCTGAGGGGCGACGAAGTTTTTGACATCTCGAACCTGGCCGACGATCTCAAACCGGGCGCGGCGGTCTCCGTGACGGCAGCGGTCAGGGACGGTTCCAGAACCCGGTTCGAAACGAAAGTCCGGATCGATACCCCCGTCGAAGTGGAGTACTATAGGAACGGAGGCATCCTTCGGACGGTCGTCGAGCGTCTCACGGGGTCTTGGCGGGGGTGAACCCGGGGGGCCCCATCACGGAGTGAACACCTTCACAGAAGGAGGTCGTCATGCCGGTCAAGAAACTCAAGGAGTTCCTCGACGCCAACAAGATCAAGTACGTGACCGTTACGCATTCGCCCGCGTACACAGCGCAACAAATCGCCGCATCCGCGCACATCCCGGGCAAAGAGCTCGCGAAGACGGTGATGGTCAAAATCGACGGCAAGCTCGCGATGGCCGTGCTCGCCGCGTCTTTCAAGATCGACTTCGATCTTCTCGAGAAGGCGTCGGGTGCGAAGAAGGTCGAGCTCGCGACCGAGAGCGAGTTCAAGGAGATGTTCCCCGGGTGTGAACTGGGAGCGATGCCGCCGTTTGGCAATCTCTACGGTATGGACGTCTTTGTAGCCCAGTCTCTCGCGGAAGACGATGAAATCGCTTTCAACGCCGGGTCGCACACCGAGCTCATCAAGCTTGCGTACAAGGATTTCGAGCGGCTGGTGAATCCGAGAGTCGCGAGAATCTCTTAGAGGAACCGAGTTCCTGTCCGTTACGGATGGTTGAGTTTCGACGTGGGTTCGGCCCATCGAACGATAGGAGCGATTACGCGCGCGCCCACCGCGATTTCACTTTTCATCGTCGTCACCCTGGGGATCTGCGCCAAGTTCTACACGGGTGCGGCGCGGGACTGGGTGAACAACTCGCTCTCGGGCGTTTTCTACGTGATCTTCTGGTGCCTTTTTGCGTCGCTTCTTTTTCCCCGTGCGGCGGCGAAGAGGATCGTCAGCGCCGTATTCGTGGCGACCTGCATCCTCGAGTTCCTGCAGTTGTGGCACGTGGCTTTTCTGGAACGGCTGAGGAGTTTTTTTCTGGGACGCGCGCTTCTCGGGACGTCGTTCGTCTGGTCTGATCTCGCCTACTACGCCCTCGGGAGCGGGTTGGGGTGGCTGTGGGTCGCCGGTGTAAGGCGGCTCGAAGATCGTGAGAACTTGTGAAGAGGATCCTCGTTGCAAGCGCCCCGGGTGTGGGGAAGACGATGTTCTTTATGTTGGCGCGGTAGAGGGAAGCCCGTTCGAGCCCATCCTGTGCCCGCCGATCACTCCACTCGATTCCAAGGGTTGATATTTCACGCGGACTGCTCTACAATCGACCGATTGCGGGACTTGATCGGTCTTGAGGGGAGGTACTCATGCGAAGAAAAGTCACGATAGACGGAAACGAGGCTGCGGCGTACGTAGCCCACAAGACAAACGAAGTGATCGCGATATACCCGATCACTCCTTCGTCGAACATGGGGGAGCACGCGGACCAATGGAGCGCGGTCGGGCGGAAGAACATCTGGGGGAGCGTTCCCATCGTCGTCGAAATGCAATCCGAAGGCGGAGCCGCGGCGGCCCTCCACGGGGCCCTGCAAGGCGGGGCGCTCAGCACGACGTTCACGGCGAGCCAGGGGCTTCTGCTCATGATCCCCACCATGTACAAACTGGCGGGCGAGCTCACCAGCATGGTCATCCACATTTCAGCCCGCTCGCTGGCGTGTCAGGCGCTTTCGATTTTCGGAGACCACAGCGATGCGATGGCGGTGCGGTCCACCGGATTCGGGATGCTCTTCTCCAATTCTGTCCAGGAGGTCATGGACTTCACGCTCATCGCCCAGGCGGCGACGTTGGAGTCGCGCGTTCCTTTCCTCCACTCGTTCGACGGATTCAGGACATCGCACGAAGTGATGAAGATCGAGGAATTGACCGAAGACGACATACGCGCGCTCATCGACGATGAGCTCGTCCACAAGCACCGCGAGCGGGCCCTTTCTCCCGATCGCCCGATTCTTCGGGGCACCGCCCAGAATCCGGACACGTACTTCCAAGGCCGGGAGACGGTCAATCCGTACTATCTGGCCGCGCCTCATATCGTCCAGGGCGTCATGGACAAATTCGGCAAGCAGGTCGGGCGCTGCTATCACCTCTTCGATTACGTAGGGGCTTCGGACGCCGAACGCGTGGTCGTTCTCATGGGGTCGGGTTGTGAAGCTGTCGAAGAGACAGTGGACTATCTCGTTTCAAAGGGTGAAAAAGTAGGGGCGGTAAAGGTCCGTCTGTTCAGACCTTTCTCCGTGGAAGATTTTGTGAAAGTCCTGCCGCCCTCGACGAAAGTCATCGCCGCCCTCGATCGTACAAAAGAGCCGGGTTCCGCGGGCGAGCCTCTTTACCAGGATGTCATCACGGCTCTGATGGAAACGATGACCGCTGGAACGTCGCCGTTCAAGAAGTACCCGACGGTGATCGGCGGGCGGTACGGACTGTCGTCGAAGGAGTTCACGCCGGCGATGATCAAGGGCGTCTTCGATGAGATGGCGAAACCCCATCCGAAGAACCATTTCACCGTCGGAGTGAACGACGATGTGACCCACACGAGTGTCGACTACGACCCGGACTGGGACATCGAGCCCGACGACGTGACGCGCGCTGTGTTCTGGGGTCTGGGGTCGGACGGGACCGTGGGGGCGAACCGAAATTCGATCAAGATCATCGGCGAGGAAACGGATTTTGCGGCGCAGGGATACTTCGTCTACGACTCGAAGAAAGCGGGTGCGAGAACCATTTCGCACCTCCGTTTCGGCCCGCGTCCGATCAAGAGCATCTACCTCATTCGTAAGGCGAACTTTGTTGCCGTTCACCAGTACGGTTTTCTCGAACGGTACAACACACTCGAGATGGCCAAGGAAGGCGCGACGTTTTTTCTCAACAGCCCCTTTGGTCCGGACGAGATCTGGGACAAGCTGCCTCGGGAGTACCAGGAGCAGATCATCAAAAAGAAGCTCAAGTTCTACGTGATCGACGCGTACAAGGTCGCCAAAGAGAACGGCATGGGCGTCCGGATCAATACGATCATGCAGGTCGGCTTCTTCGCGTTGAGCGGTGTGCTCCCCAGGGAAGAGGCGATCGCCAAGATCAAGGAAACGATCAAGAAAACGTACGGAAAGAGGGGAGAAGCCGTCGTGAAGATGAACTTCGCCGCGGTGGATGCATCGATCGCCCATCTCCACCAGGTGAAAGTTCCGGCAAAGGTTACGAGCACGTTAAGAATGCCGCCGCCGGTCCCGGCGGAGGCGCCCGAGTTCGTCCGGAACGTGCTGGGCAAGATGGTCGCCGGGTACGGCGACGACCTCCCGGTGAGCGCGTTTCCCGCCGACGGCACGTATCCGACGGCGACGACCCAGTGGGAGAGACGAAACATCGCGCTCGAAGTCCCCGTGTGGGAACCCGAGCTGTGCATCCAGTGCGGGAAGTGCATCATGGTGTGCCCCCACGCGGTGCTCCGTGCGAAGGTCTACGACGAGGGTGATCTCAAAGCCGCGCCGTCCACCTTCAAGTCCACCGAAGCGCGGTGGAAAGAGCTCCCCAACAAGAAGTACACGCTCCAGCTCTCGATCGACGACTGTACGGGATGCACGTTGTGCGTCGAGGTGTGCCCGGCGAAGGACAAGAGCCAGGTGGGGCGGAAAGCGATCAACATGGCTCCGGAGCTTCCCCTTCGTCCGCACGAACGGAAAAATTGGGAATTCTTCAAGACACTCCCCGACACGATTCGTGGGGCGGATGGCGGCAACGGCGGTTTGAAGTTCAACAAGACGAAAGACGTCCAGCTCCTAACACCGCTCTTCGAGTTCTCGAGTGCGTGCGCGGGGTGCGGCGAGACGCCGTACCTCCGTCTGATGAGCCAACTCTTCGGCGAGCGGGCGATCATCGGAAACGCCACGGGGTGCTCGAGCATTTACGGCGGAAACCAGCCCACGACGCCTTGGACGGTGAACCGCGAGGGACGGGGTCCATCGTGGAACAACTCGCTTTTCGAGGACACCGCCGAGTTCGGGTTCGGTATCCGCCTGGCGGTGGACAAGCAGAAGGAATACGCGCGTGAGCTGGTGGCGCGTCTTCGCGACGCGATCGGTCCCGAGCTCGCCGACGGGTTGTTGGGCGCCGATCAATCGACGGAAGAAGGCGTCATTGCGCAGAGACGCCGCGTCGACGAGCTGAAGGCGAAGCTCAAGGCCTCGAAGGACCCGGCGTCGAGAACTCTCCTCGCCGTCGCGGACAATCTGGTGAAGAGGAGCGTCTGGTCCATCGGAGGCGACGGCTGGGCGTACGATATCGGTTACGGCGGGTTGGATCATGTGCTCGCGAACACACGCGACATCAACCTGCTCGTGCTCGACACCGAAGTCTACTCGAACACAGGGGGGCAGTCCTCGAAGTCGACGCCGCTCGGCGCGGTGGCGAAGTTCGCCGCGGGTGGAAAGCCGGTCCCGAAGAAACACCTCGGGCTTCTCGCCGTGATGTACGGGCACATCTATGTGGCGCAGATCGCGATGGGTGCGAACGAAGGCCAGACGCTCCGCGCGTTTCTCGAGGCGGAGTCGTACGATGGACCCTCGCTCATCATCGCGTACTGTCACTGTATCGCCCACGGGATCGACATGGCGAAAGGGATGGATCAGCAAAGGCTCGCGGTGGAGACGGGTTACTGGCCGCTCTACCGGTATGACCCGCGGCTAAGAGCCCAGGGCAAGAACCCGCTCCAGCTCGATTCCAAGCCACCGAAGGCGCCTCTCCAGGATTACGTCTACAACGAAAACCGCTACCGCATGCTCGTAAAAAGCAATCCGGCCGTGGCCGCGCAGCTCTTGAAACAGGCGGAGGAAGCGATCGAGGAACACTGGAATATCCTCGAGAGACTCGCGAAGACCGATGTCGCGGTGAACGGCCCCGTCAAAGAAGAAACCGTTGGGGCGGCCACAGGCAAACCGCGGGGCGAATCGCAGAACAAGGAGAATTGAGATGGAACTCGGCACAACGTACATGGGAATGAAACTCAAGAACCCGATTGTGCACTCGGCGTCCCCGCTGACGGAAAACGTCGACACGATCCGCCGGATGGAAGACGCCGGGGTCTCGGCCGTCGTCATGTATTCGATCTTCGAAGAGCAGATCACGCTGGAGAGCCGTGAGCTGGACCACTATCTCGAATACGGGACGGAGAGCTTTGGCGAGGCGCTGAGCTACTTCCCCGATCTGGGGTTGTACAAGAGCGGGCCGGAGGAGTACCTGGAGAAGATCGCTGAGGCGAAGCGCGCGGTGGGCGTCCCCATCATCGGAAGCCTCAACGGTGTGTCCACCGGCGGGTGGATCGACTACGCCAGAAAGATCGAGCAAGCCGGCGCCGATGCCCTCGAGCTCAATATCTATTACATCCCCACCGATCCCGAGCTCACGGGCGGGGAAGTTGAACAGATGTACGTCGACGTGGTGAGCGATGTCAAAAAGAGCGTGTCGATACCCGTGTCGGTGAAGATCGGACCGTTTTTCAGCGCGATGGCGAACGTCGCCCAGCGGCTGGCGGAGGCTGGCGCCGACGCGCTTGTCCTCTTCAACCGGTTCTACCAGCCCGACGTCGATCTCGAAAACCTCCAGGTCGCGCCGCATCTCGTTCTCAGCAACTCGCAGGAGCTGCGGCTTCCGCTCCGGTGGGTGGCGATCCTTTACGGTCGTGTGCCGGTGGATTTCGGTATCACGACGGGCATTCATACGCACGAAGACGTGTTGAAAGGGCTCATGGCCGGGGCGAAGGTCACGATGATCACGTCCGAGATCCTCAAGAAGGGCGTCGGCCGGATCACCGATCTCGTCTCGGAGCTGTCCACATGGATGGAAGAACACGAGTACCAGTCGGTGCAACAGCTGCTGGGCAGCATGAGCCAGAAAAACTGCGCGGAGCCGGCGGCGTTCGAACGGGCGAATTACATGAAGGTGCTCCATTCGTGGCGGCCCGACCCGACCAGCAAACTTGTCTAGCCAGCGTTCATACCGGCGTTCTGCGCGTCAGGACTCTTTCGTGCGAGGGGGTATCGTTCGCGTATGTCGATGAAACAGCGTTACGCTCTCACAAATCCCATATCGTCGATACTGGGCAAGTCGCGTGATGAATTCACGCGCGAAGACCTGATAAGGGTTATCGAGGAAAAGCGGATAGAGAAGATCACGCTCCACTACGTGGCGCTCGATGGGAAACTCAAAGAGCTCAAAATTCCCTTCGCCAACCGCTACCAGGCGGAGAGGATTCTCGCCGACGGGGAGCGCGTGGATGGTTCCTCGCTTTTCAAGGGCGTCGTGGATGTGGGGCAGTCCGACCTCTATGTCGTCCCGGTCTACAAAACGGGATTCTTGAACCCTTTCGACGAGATGAGCCTCGATTTCGTTTGCCGGTATTTCACATCCGACGGCGAGCTGGCCCCGTTCACGTGGGACAACATCCTGCTCAAGGCCCTCGACGTGTTTCGAAAAAACAGCGGTCTCGATCTTTACGCGATGGGAGAGGTCGAGTTCTTTCTCATAGGGGAACCCAGAGCCGCCGCCTACACCGCCGAGAGACAAAGCGGGTACCATGCATCAGCGCCCTTCGTCAAATCGGGGCCCCTTCTCGACGAGATGGTTCGCTGTCTCACGCAGGTGACCGGGGCCGTCAAGTACGCCCACTCCGAGGTGGGGTACATCGAGCGGATCCATAGCGGTTCGCAGGAACTCGACGGCAAGACGGCCGAGCAGATGGAGATCGAGCTTTTCCCCAGCCCGATCGACGAAGCCGCCGATCACGCGGTTCTCGCCCGGTGGATCATACGAAACGTCGCGTATCATCACGGGTGCATCGCCACCTTTGCTCCGAAGATCGAGGAGGGAGTCGCGGGCAACGGGATGCACTTCCATCTGGAGCTCATGGACAACAGCCGGAACGTGATGACGGACGAGAACGGCGTGCTCACACAACACGCAAAGAAACTCATCGGCGGGCTGTGCAAGTACGCCGACTCGCTCACCGCATTCGGGAACACCGTCGCCGCGGCGTATCTGCGTCTCGTCCCCGACCAGGAAGCTCCCACACGTGTCTGCTGGAGCGATATGAACCGGAGCGCGATGATCCGTGTGCCGCTCTCGTGGTCGAAGGTGAGCGATCTGTCGGCCAAACTCAACCCGCAGCAGAAGACACGCTTTCAAAGACCCGGCAACCGGCAGGCGGTGGAGATCCGAAGCCCCGACGGGAGCGCGATCGTCCATCTGCTTCTCGCCGGAATCACCATGGCGGTGGACTGGGGGATGACCCAAAAGGAATCGCTCGAGCTCGCCGAAAGGCTCTACGTGACCGGAGACATTTTCCGCAACCACAAACTTCTTGGAGCGCTCCCTTCGCTGCCGAAAAGCTGCGTCGAGTCGTCGCGTATCATTCTCGAAAAGAGGGATCTGTACGAGAGGGGAGACATATTTCCGGGGAGTGTGATCGATTACATCGCGGCGGCGCTGGCGAACGAGGACGACGAAAACTTGAACCGGTACCTCGCCGATCTCGCCGAGGACACACGCAAGCTCGAGTCCAGGAAAGTGATGCACAAGGACGTGCACCGGCACTGAAAAGCCCTGCTCTTCGGGAAACGTCTTCGAAGAATCCGGACGGATGTGGCCGACTCGCCCTCCAATACGAAATACGCAAGGGACTCCCACGATGGACGATTTTGAAGATCTCGAACCCGTGGAGCTCCCGATCGATGGAGTGTTGGATCTTCACACGTTCAGTCCCCGCGAGGTCAAAGAGCTCGTCGTGGATTACCTTGCAGAATGCAGGAAGCGGGGGATTCTCGAGGTGCGGATCATACACGGAAAGGGCACGGGGACCCTCCGGCGGACGGTCGAGTCCGTTCTCGACAAACGCGCCGAGGTGTCTTCGTATCGATTGGCACAGGAGAGAGGCGGGGGTTGGGGGGCGACGATCGTTCTCTTGAAACCGTTTCGTGAGGCGTGAGGGATCGGGGGGTGCCGACCATCGCGCCCGCTTGGCTTGCCGTCTGGGGTGCGGGTGGAGAGGCCGTTCTCAGGTCCTCGCTCCGCTGCGCTCGGCTTCCCGCGTGGGGGGGGCGGTCCTCGCTCGCTCTCGCGGAAGGACCTGAGAACGGCCTCTCCACCCGCGGCTGAACGGCCTTTTCCAGGGAGCGTGTCCATTATGACTGACCATACATCCGAAGTGATCAAGCTCCCGCGTCCACGAACGCAGAGCGGTGTATCCGTCGAGAACGCCATCGAACGCCGGCGCTCGGTGAGGGAATTCTCCGATGCTCCGATTTCGCTCTCCGACCTTTCGCAACTTATCTGGGCGGCCCAAGGAGTGACCGGCCCCGGAGAGCTTCGCGCTGCTCCCTCGGCGGGGGCGACCTACCCCCTCGAAGTGTATGTCGTTGCCGCGCGAGTGACGGGTCTTCCCAGCGGGATATTCAATTACCGGCTACGCGGACACGAGCTCGTCCGCACGCACGAAGGCGAGGTTCTGCGCGATTTCGCACGGGCGTCGGTGGGACAGAGCTGTGTCGAGGACGCCGCGGCGGTCATCGTTCTTGCCGCCGTGTACGAGCGAACGACGGGAGTCTACGGCCAACGGGGGATCCGATACGTCGACAACGAAATCGGGCACGCTGCCGAAAACGTGTGGCTCCAGGCGGTCGCCCTGGGTCTTGGAACGGTGGCTGTCGGAGCGTTCGACGACAACGCCGTGGCCGAAGAGCTCCGATTCAAACGCGGGGAAAAACCGCTCTATCTTCTTCCCGTGGGCAAGCCGCGGTAGCATCTCGCGGATATCTTCCGGGAATCCCACCGTCTGGCGATGTTCTGAGACACGCCCCGCGCCGCCTACTCGATTCTCTTCACCCACGAGACGATCTTGCGCGCGACCTTTTCAGATGCCGGCGGATCGTAATTCGACAGGACGATCACCGTGTAATCGTTTTTGGGGAGCGTTTCGACGGATGCATTGATCCCGGGGGCCCCGCCGGCAATGCCCATCCCGCTTGCGGCGAACCGCGCGGCTTCCGGGGTGGAGAGTTTGCCAGCCTCGAGCGCGGAGACGAGTTTCAAGAGGTCGTCGGCCGTGGAATATCCGCCGCCGGCCGAACTCCCGCGTGCGGGCCGTGTGTACATGTTGTTCCGCCGGGGTTCACCCGGGTGTTCATTCTCATCCCACGCGCGCGTATACCCGCTCGCAACGTTCTCGACGGGGATGTCCGCGTCGAGGTGCCCGGTACGCGTCATCCCCGCGGGTTCGCAGATATTCTCCTGCACGTAGTCGAAGTAGCTCTGCCCGCTCACCTTCTCGATGATGAGCCCGAGCACGATATAGCCCCCGTTCGAATACTCGCGTTTTGTTTCCGGCTCGAAGTGGAGCGGCTCGTCGCCGAAGAGGACCAAGTAGTCGGCGAGCGTCCGGATCTTGTTCTTCGGCGTTGCGTCGTATTTCTCGCCGAAGAAATCGCCGATCCCCGACGTCATCTCCAGGAGCTGGGTGATCGTGACTTTCGCGGCCGCGTTCTTGTTCGGGTAATCGGGCAGATATTTCCCGATTCTGTCGTCGAGAGCGAGCGCCTTTTTGCCCGCGAGCTGTTCGATGGCGATCCGCGTGAAGAACTTGTTGATCGACCCGAGATTGAAACGTGTGTCGATTTGGTTGGGCGCGTTGTATTCCTTGCTCGCCAGCCCGTATGCGCGACGCAAAACGGGCGTTTCTCCCTTGGCGACGAGAACGACACCCGAGAACTCGTCTTTTGCAACGAGAGCATCGAGGTAACCTTCGAGCTTTGCGGTCAACTCGATCTCTGTGAGCGGACCCGTGGACTCCTCCGATTCGGGTTCGTCGGTCATCTCGATCCGTATCCCGAGAAGCTTGTGGGGTTTTTGCGTTTCGAATTTGAAAGCGAGCTCGAACCATTCGCCTGAGGATGATCGCGCCGCGACGGTGACCGCGTCCTCCTCGGCCCCGAGAATCTTCACCGGCTCGAGCGTCGAGAGATCGCTCTTGAGCCCGCGCTGCATGGCCATCCGTTCCTCCATCGAGCGGGTTTTGAGCGCCTCGGCGGCGAGGTTGGATTCGAGATAGTCCTTTATGTTCTTTTCATCCGCGCTGTTGAACGCTTTGAAAAAGGTGGCGGCGCGCTTTCCCGCGTCGGTCTTTGGAAAAACGACCTTGGCGGTTTCGCCGGCGAGAAATGAAGAAGCAAACAGGAGAACAATCAACCAAGCAAGGGCGATGCGTTTCTTCATGAGAGGTTCCTTTCTTGATGAGCAGGGGCTGACAGAGATTCGACCGCTGTCCAGCGCTCGAACCGGAGCGGAATCTCCTCTCCACGAGCGACGGGTCGACACGGACATGAGGATTGCCCAAAAGGCTACCAGGAGTGTGACCATTGAGCAATGGGTGGCTCGCGTCACGGACTCGAACTGGCCGACGACTCGCCAAACATGTTATACTTTCCGCCGCCGACAAAGATCCACGAAGCCGAACGATGGAGCACGTCATCCGCAAACACCCATTATCGCCTTGTCTCATCCTCGCCGCTTTCGTCCTTGCGGCTCTGTGCGGCCCCAGCAACGGTTCCTCCGCCCCGGGAGCTCGTGCGCACGCGAACTCGGCGGCTCCTGCCGACACGATCTCGGGGACTCCCGCCAGCACGATAACGATCATCAAACCCTCGTGTCCCAACGGGCGCGACTGCTCGGGTGACGGACAGCACGTCTCCGCCGGGTCGACGCTCGATCTGCCGCTCGCAGTACGCGTACTCCGCAACCGTCGGGAACCCGTCGCGCGGCAGCCCGTCACCTTCTCGATCGTCTCGTCTCCCTCTGGAGCTCGGGGACAACGCGTGGAACCGCAGGTTGCCACCTCCGATGAAAACGGCGAGGCCAGGGCGTACGTGACGCTGGGATCGGAGCCGGGCGAGTACATCCTCACCGCGTCGACGCCGGGTCTCCGGGGCGGACCCGATGTCCTCGTTTTCAAAACCTACGCCCGTTCGCAGAGATGGGTGTTTTTTCTCGTCATCGGTCTTGCGGGCGGTTTGGGATTATTCCTATACGGTCTCCATCTCTCGAGTCATGGAATGAGGCGGTCGACGGGAAGCCGGCTGCGGGCGATCCTCAGCACGATCACGAACAACCGTCTCGTGGCGGTGTGCGTCGGGGCGTTCGTCACGATGGTGATCCAGAGCAGCAGCGCGACGACCGTCATGCTGGTGAGCCTCGTGCAGGCGCAGATGATGTCCTTCACGCAGACGCTCGGGATCATCCTGGGCGCCGACATCGGGACCACCATCACCGTCCAGCTCATCGCCTTCAAGATCACCGACTACGCACTTTTGATCGTGGGCGCGGGCGCTCTCGTGATGATGGCGTCGAAGCACAAGGCCAAGGATGTCGGAGAAACGATTCTCGGCATCGGGCTCGTTTTCTACGGTCTCCACGTGATGTCACAAGCGATGGAGCCGCTGAGGACGTTCCCCCCGTTTCTCGACCTGTTATTGAAACTCGAACATCCGCTCGTCGGTCTCGTCGCGGGGGTCGTGTTCACCGCGGTGATCCAGAGCAGTTCGGCGTTCATCGGGATCCTCATCGCGCTCTCACGGCCCGGTTTGTTGACCCTCGATGCGGCGATCCCCCTTCTCCTCGGGGCGAACGTGGGGACGAGCATCACGGCGATTTTCGCTGGGTGGAACGCGCGCCGTGAAGCCAAACGGGTGGCGCTCGCCCATACGCTCTTCAAAGCCGCTGGAGCTCTCGTCTTTATATGGTGGATCCCGGCGTTTGCCGATTTCGTTCGCTGGATATCGTCCGGAGCGGGGGCGGGGGAGAATCCGTCGGCGCTTTCCGAAGCCGCCGCGTTCGTCCCCCGGCAAATCGCCAACGCGCACACGGTCTTCAACGTGGCCCTCACCGCTCTTTTTCTGCCGTTCAGCTCCCTCGCCGCCAGGGTGTTCACACGGATCCTTCCCGACAAAGAGGAGATCGAGAAGGAGCCGTTCAAGACGAAATACCTGGACGAGTCGATGATCGCCACGCCCGCCCTCGCGCTGAATCTCGCCAAAGCCGAGGTGCTTCGTATCGGTGACATCGTGATCGATACCGTGGAGAAGATCGTCACGCCGTTCGTCGACCGGGACGAGGGGGTGTTGGACGACATCGACTTGAACGAGCGGAGGATAGATTTCCTCACGGAAAAAGTGAGCGACTACCTGAGGCGGGTGGCCCGCCAGAAGGTCGCGGAGGAACGCGTCAACGAGGTGTTCCAGATGATGTACACGACGACGGAGCTCGAGTTGATGGCGGATATCGTATCCAAGACGCTCCGGCCGAGGGCGCAGAAGTGGCTCGAACAGGACCTTTTCTTTTCGGAGGAGGGAAAGGCGGAGATCCTCGACTATCACGTTCGGACGCTCAAGCAGATCAGCCGGGCGCTCGAGGTTTTCAGGGATTTGAACCTCGAGAAAGCGGAGGCGATGAAACGCAAACACAGAAAGTACCGGTCCATGGAGATGGACTTCATGCGGACGCACTTCGAGAGGCTTCGCAGGGACGTCCCCGAGACGATAGCCACCACCGAAGTCCATCAGGACCTCATCGAACAGTTCGCGCGGATCACGAGCCACGCGACGAACATCGCGAGGATGTTCCTCGCCTGGTCGGCGGAAGAGAAGAAAGCGAACCCCGGTGTGGAAAAAGCCGCGTCGTGATGTTCCACAGCCACACGCCGTCCTCGAACGGACGGATGAGAGGAGTTGACCCATGGCTTCGACCCCCGGTGAGACCACACCCGTGGTTTTCAACATCGCTGATCTCGTGGAATGGCAAAAGGATTCCGTAGTGAGCCGGACGCTCATCAAGAGGGACAAAGGGACGGTTACGCTTTTCGCGTTCGACAAGGACAACGCGCTCAGCGAGCACACCGCGCCTTTCGACGCTTTGGTCCACATCCTCGACGGGGAGGCCGAGATCACCATCGCCGGCGAGTCGTACACGGTGAAGGCCGGAGAGGCCATTATGCTCCCCGCTGGCCGCCCCCACGCGATTAAAGCGCGTACCGCCTTCAAGATGCTATTGACGATGATCCGGTCGTAGGGTGGGGCTCTGTAATATTCTTTGCCGGTGCGGGGGTTGAGGGAGCGGGAGGGACACGGTGACGCGGCGCCGAATGAGTTTCATGTTGAAGACGGACAGGAACTGGGTGATAATGGGGCGTCGCGGCTTTCCGGGAAGGATTGTGTTCTATATATAGTGCGGTGCGCAGGCGGGCTCGCCACGAAGACCGTATGCTTGTCCTTTTCCCGGTTCCCACACCCATACGATTCCGCAGGGTAACGTTTACGTGACAGTGGATGTGCGTGTCTAACTTCTGAAAAGGAGAGGCTTATGCGAGACGTCGCAATCATCGGCGCGGGGATCACCCCCTGCAAAGGCCGTTGGGTCGAGAAGACATACTACGGCCTCGCCCAGTGGGCGGTGAAGGAAGCGATCGCCGACGCAAAGATCTCGATCAAAGATGTCGATGCCGCCGTGTACGGGATCTACAACGACATCTTCGAGCTTTCGGCGATTCCCGAGCACCCGCTCCAGGGGATCATCGGAATGACGAACAAACCGGGGATGCGCATTACGTGCGGGGGCGCGACCGGGGCGTACGCGATGCTCACCGCCTATACGTGGGTGGCGAGCGGGCTCTACGATATCGTCATCGCCCTCGGAGTGGAGAAGTGCACAGATTGTTTCGACTTCGAGTCGAAGACGTCGACCCCCGAGGTGATCAAGACCATCGGGTGGTCGGGCGATACGTTTTTCGAAAGGGAGCTCGGGTGGACGGCGTCGGACAGCTACGCGGAGGTCGTCCTCGCGTACATGGACGAGCATCCGGGAGACCTCAAGGACGAGGTGTCCGCGAAGATCTCCGAGATCCTGTGCGAGCACGTTCAAAACAACCCCTACGGACAGCGGTACGGTGAAAAGGTGACGGCGGAGATGGCGATGAACTCCCGCTACATCGTCTATCCCTTCAAGCTTCTCGAGACGTGCGTGTACACCGAGGGCGCCGGCGCCATTATCTTCGCCTCGATGGACAAGGCGAAGGCGATCTGCAAGAACTCGGGTCATCCGATCATCAAAGTTGCCGGTGTCGGAGCGTCGAACGAACACAACGTGGCCGGAAGAGACGACCGCCACAAGATCATGCACCGGATCCTGTCGGACCACCTTGCGGCGAAGGCCGCGTACAAGATGGCGGGGATCAAGAATCCGCTCAAAGAGATCCAGGTCGTCGAACTCCACGACGCCTTTATCAAACAGCTTCAGATCACGATGGCGGAGATGGGGTTCGTTCCCTTGGGACGCGCCGATGACCTGATCGAGGAGGGAATCATGACGCAGGGCGGTCCCGTGCTGGTCAACCCGAGCGGCGGGCTCACATACGGGGGGCACTTCGTCGGGGGTTCCAATATGTTTTCGTGCTGGAGCGCGCGGCGCGAGCTCATCAAGAGGGGATTGGACCGGGCGCTGATCCACGGAACAGGGTCGACGATCGCCCAATACGGTGTGGCCATGGTCATCGAGAGGAGGTCGTAAGATGGCGGACAAAGTCATTCCTCTGCACATGATCCCGGACGTCCAGTCCGAAGTCATCGAGCGGGACGGAAAACGGTATCTCCAATCCAACGAGTCGATGTTCACGTTTTACAAGAGATCGAAAGGGGAGTTCTCGAAGTACTTCCTCGGGCTCAAAGAAGAGAAGAAGATCTACGGGGCGAAGTGCCCGAAATGCGGGCTCGTGCGGGTCCCACCGTTCATGCTCTTCTGCCCCGACTGCGACTTTGCCGAGCTCGAAGTGATCGAGGTCGCTCAGGAGGGCGTCATGAACTCGACTCCTCCGATCACCTACTTCGGCCACTCTCTGATGCAGCACCAGGTTCCGTTCGGAAGGGGCCGTGTGATGCTCGACGGGGCAGACACGGCGCTCCCGATCCACGTGTACACGACGAAGGGTGTGTTGACCCCGCGTGTGTTCAAGAGGGGAACCCGCGTGAAGGTCGTCTTCAGAAACGATCGCATCGGGAACCCGCGGGACGTTTTCGCCGTGCCCATCGACGAGGTCCCGGAGAACAAACGGCGTGTGAAAGGGCTCCAGGAGAATGATCTCGACTGGTTGAGCCCCGCGGAGCCCCGGATTCCCGCGGCCACTCCTGAGGCACAAAAAACGCACGAGTCGGTCGTCCAGCAGCTCATCGCGATGGCGTCGCAGGCCGCTGGCAGCGATCGGGCGAAGAAGGACCTCGCCGGTTGGAAGCGGACCATACAGGTAAAGACCGCCGGCGGAGCGTTCGGGTTGAAGATCGACGACGGCAAGCTCGCCGTCGAACCCAAGGGGTTCGATCGACCGGATCTCGTGATGATCGCGGCGGATCCGCGGCTCTTCTCCGACTGGATGAACTCCAAAGAATCGCTGACGAACGCGATCATCGCGGAGAAGCTGTGGATCAGCCACAACAAGGAGTTCACAACGGTCTTCAAGCTCGACCGCGTGCCTCGCTCGCTACGGCGGACACAAAAGTAGCGCAGAGGACACAGCATCGGCGCAGCGCGCAGGAAGTAGCGCGGCCGGTGATATCGTCGCTCGTTCCCGCGGAAGGGCCCGCAACGACCCTCCTCGCGGCAATTCCTGAAGCCTGAGGGGCGGGGAGTGACGTCGCGGCTTGCCGTCCCTTGACGGGGTCGGGTGACCGGTATAAGATTGGCCGATTCATATTTCGCACATTTCAGCGACTCATCATCTCTTAAGGAGTAAGAGCAATGGCGGACAAGTACATCAGCACGGACAAGAAGTGCGCGTTGAGGAGGATTCCAACGGGCGAGGAACTGCTCCATGATCCGTGCCTCAACAAAGGAACGGCGTTTACTGAAAAGGAGAGGGACGAGCTGGGGCTCCGCGGGCTGCTGCCTCCCGGCGTTTTGGACATAGAGAAGCAAGTGCTGCGGGTCATGGACAACTTCAGGAGGAAGCCGAACGAACTCGAGAAGTTCATCCAACTGACTTCTCTGCAGGAGCGGAACGAGACGCTTTTCTACAAAGTGGTGTTGGACCACATCGTCGAAATGATGCCCATCATCTATACACCGGTTGTGGGAAAAGCCTGCCAGGAGTACGGGCACATCTTCCGCAGAGCGCGGGGGATTTTCATCACGGCCAAGGACAAGGGCCGTATGAAAGCCATCCTCAGAAACTGGCGCACGACGCAAACACGCGTGATCGTAGTGACCGACGGCGAGCGAATACTGGGCCTCGGGGATCTTGGAGCCAACGGGATGGGCATATCGGTCGGCAAGCTCTGCCTCTACACGGCGTGCGCCGGTGTCCATCCGCAGGTTTGCCTCCCCATAACCCTCGATGTGGGGACGAACAACCAGGCGTTCCTCGATGACCCTCTTTATCTCGGTTTGAAGCAGAAGCGTCTCCAGGGACCCGAGTACGACGAGATCGTCGAAGAATTCGTCCAGGCGGTCCAGGAGGTATTCCCGAAATGTCTGATCCAGTGGGAGGATTTCGGCAACCGCAACGCGTTCCGCTTGCTTAACAAATACAGGGACAGGGTCTGCACGTTCAACGACGACATACAGGGGACCGCCGGAGTGGCGTTGGCGGGGATTTACTCCGCGCTCCGGATCACGCGCGGGAAGCTCAAAGACCAGAAGATCGTCTTTCTCGGTGGGGGGGAAGCGGCCGTCGGAATAAGCGACCTTATCGTTTCCGCGATGGTTGCCGAAGGTGTCCCGCTGGCCGAAGCGAAAAAGCGGTGCTGGCTCGTGGACTCGAAGGGGCTCGTGGTAAAGAGCCGGCGCGATCTTCAGGATCATAAACTCGGTTACGCTCACGAACACGAACCCATTTCCGATCTTCTCACTGCGGTAAAGACGCTCAAACCGACGGCCATCATCGGCGTGTCGGGGCAGCCGGGCACATTCACCGAAGAGATCGTTCGGACGATGGGCGAGATCAACGAACAACCCATAGTCTTCGCGCTTTCGAACCCGACGTCGAAGGCAGAGTGCACGGCGGAGCAAGCCTACACGTGGACCGGCGGCCGCGCCGTTTTTGCGAGCGGAAGCCCGTTCGACCCCGTGGTGCTCGAGGGCAAGAAGTATGTTCCCGGTCAAGGGAACAACGCCTACGTGTTCCCCGGCGTCGGTCTCGGCGTCGTGGCGTGCGGAGCGAAGCATGTCACCGACGAGATGTTCTTCGAAGCAGCCAAGGCGCTTGCCGGGCTCGTCACCGAGGAGGAACTCAAGTACGGGTGCATCTACCCGCCGCTGACGAAGATCAGGGAGGTGTCGGCCGTGATCGCCACGGCGGTGGTCGAGGTCGCGTACCAACGGAATCTCGCGACCGTAGCCAGGCCGGGCAATCTGCTCGAGCACGTCAAGGCTCAGATGTACTGGCCGGTCTACACGGAGTACGTGTAGCAAACGTCTTGACGGGCGAGCTGCCGGATAGCATGTTATTACCGCCGGGGGGACCGATTTCAAAACGGTTGGCCGCCCCGGCGGTTTTGTTTGAGGGACACGGAAGGGCGGATCCGGCCGTTCGGTGACACTGTGGAGTAGCCAAAGGATCATGCTGTGAACCATCGACAGCTGAGGTTCTTTGTGTGTGCGGCTGTTCTCGCATCATTCGTCGCCATGGCGGGGTGTAACCACAGGACGACGGGTGAGCAAAAGCGAATTTCGCCCTCGAATGAAACCGCGACGAACGACACAACGGGGAGTATGAACGTGTCCGACAAGGTGACAAAAAGCGACGAGGAATGGCACCGGCTGCTCACGCCGGAACAGTATCGTGTAACCCGGGAATGCGGGACCGAACCTCCGTTCACGGGCATCTACTACGATTTCCACGGCAAAGGAACGTACCGCTGCGTTGCCTGCGGGAACGAGCTCTTCAGTTCCGACACGAAATTCGATTCGGGTTCGGGGTGGCCGAGTTTCTGGGCCCCGCTCTCAAAGAAAGGGGTCACGGAAACGATCGACAAGAGCCACGGGATAGAACGTGTCGAGATCCGGTGCAGCCGCTGCGGCGCCCACCTCGGCCACGTCTTCGAAGACGGCCCGCATCCGACCGGTCTGAGGTATTGTATCAATTCGGCCGCTCTGGATTTCGTGGACAAAGACTCGTCAACCGCCAAGTGATGCGTAGAGAGCGCCCTCCAAAGCTCACGCGCACTGCCTTCCTCCGCGGGCTTCGCGCTCTTGCGGAGAACGACTCCCATTTGTCCCGTGTGCTCGACACTCTGGAAACCCCACCGATGTGGTCGCGCCCGCCGGGGTTCGCCACTGTGGTCTACGTCATCCTCGAGCAGCAGGTCTCGCTCGCTTCCGCGAAGGAAGTGCTTGGGTTGACAAAACGTCCGACGGCGAGTGAGCTCGAAGCAATCGGGGAGAGATGGCGCCCGTGGCGGGCCGTAGCTGCCCGCATCCTGTGGCACGCCTATCTCTGCAAACGAGAAGGTTCAGGCCCTCGCGCGATGTGAAGGGGTTGCCCGCATGTCGCGGGTAGCCGGAAGAAGACCGGCGAGCCGACGCCGGCACGACAGTTTCGTCGCGCTCTCAGGCTCTCTTCGGCGGCCGCAGCATCGAGGCAATCCCCGCGGCGACGAAACATGCGATACCCGCCGGGACAAACGCCCACATCCACGCCTTGGCATCCCCCATCACCCCGCCCAGAATGGGACCGACCACGCCGCCGACGCCGTACGCCATGAACACCCACGGGTAGTTCGTGCCGACGTTCTTGTTGCCGAAATAATCCGCCGTCGCGGCTGGGAAGAGCGCGAAGTTGCCGCCGAAGTTGAAACCGATCACCGCCGCGCCGAGGTACAGACCCCACTCCTTGCCCCCGATGAAATAGAACGCGATCATCATGACGCCCTGGAGAAGGCACATGAGCGTGATCGACGGCTTGCGGCCGATCCAGTCGGAGATCTTTCCCCAGATGATGCGGCCGAACCCGTTCATGAGCGCATAGAAAAGCCCCATCGCTGTTCCCGCGACGATGTTGGCCTGCTCAACAGTCATCCCGTGAGCCGTGAGGGCGTCCTTTCCAAAGAGCTGGATGACTCCGATGACCATCAAGCCAGCGGTGGCCCCCACGAAAAAGGCGGTGAACAGACCCCAGTACTGAGGGGTGGCCGTCATTTGCTTCTCGGTGAAATCGACGCCGCCCGTACTGCTGGCGGCGGCGCCCGTCGGCGGTTCCCATCCGGCGGGCTTCCAACCCTCCGGCGGGTTGACCAGCACCCTGGATCCGATGGCGACCAGCGCGGCGAACAGAATCCCGTAGAGGATGAACACATGGCTCACCGTCCAACCCATCCCGTACAGACCTTTCCACCCCGGCGTGAGGTCCACGGGTCCAAACTTGAATCCCCCGGTGAGTTTGATCCAAATGAGCGCGCCGAATCCGAAGCCGGCCACTGCCAGCCCTGTAATAAGACCCTTCTTGTCGGGGAACCATTTGACCAGCGTGGCGATCGGGCACACGTAACCCAGCCCGATCCCAGCGCCACCGAGCAGACCGACACCGATGAGAATGCCCCAGAAGCTCGTCCCCGTCAGCCCGGCGAGCACGTAGCCGATCCCGAGTACGATGCCACCCACGAGCGCGACAAGCCGCGGTCCGACTTTCTTCTGCCAGCGGCCCGCCACGAGGGCCATCACCACCGCGAACGTGAGCAATCCCAACGAGAAGATGATCTGCGTCTGTGTCTTTGTGAACCCGAACGGCTCCGCCGTCAGTTTGCTGGTAAACGCCGACCAGGCGTAGATCGCTCCCAGGCAAAGCTGAACCAGTATGCCTCCCACCACAACGAGAGACCGATTCATCGTTTTCTGGCTAGACATGCGTTCCTCCCTCGAAGACTCGGTGTGACGAGGACGAATGCGAAATATACAGGACGATCAAGCCCATGTGCCGGGGCTGATAGAAAAATGCCAAGGGATTATAGGACGGCCGGGCCGTTTTGCATAGGGTCATTGTGACCCTCTCCATAACCCTCTGCCTGGTTCTCTTTGGGGCCCTCGCCCGCGGGGTTCCATCCACACTGGTTTTTGAGCGTGCCATTCCGGGTCGTATCTAGTATCTTATGTCTCACGAGGGAATTCTTCTCGCCAGCCGAGGCCCCAGTCCATCAAGCCGATCATCCACATACCGGAGGACAGAGATGAGCGTGCGCGTTTGGGTCAGATTTGCGGTTGTATGCGTGTGGCTCTTCGCCGGAGCGGCGTTGTTCGCCGACGTGGACTCTTCTCGAGCGGCTGCCGCCGGGGAAGAGCAGTTTCTGAAAAACGTGCGCCAGCTCGTCTATCAGGGGGGGCGATCGGGTGAAGGCTATTTCTCGCCGGACGGCAAACAGTTAATCTTCCAGAGCGAGAGGGAGTCCGATAATCCTTTCTATCAGATCTATATTCTCGACTTCGAGACCGGGGAAACCCACCGGGTTTCTACGGGAAAGGGAAAAACGACCTGCGCGTTCTTCCGGCCCGCTACCGATGAGGTGCTCTTCGCCTCCACTCATCTCGATCGCAAGGCGGCGGAGAAACAGAAGACGGAAATCGAGTTCCGCGCTTCGGGTCAGAAACACCGGTACGCGTGGGACTACGACGAGCAGTTCGACGTTTTCACATGTCGCCGCGACGGGAACGGGATCAAGCGTCTCACCAAAGCGGTCGGTTACGACGCGGAGGCGTCGTACTCTCCAGACGGCGCCAAGATCGTATTTTGTTCCATCCGCGACGCCTACCCTGCAGACAAGCTCTCTGGGAAAGACAAGAAGCAATTCGAAGCGGACCCTTCGTTCTTCGCCGAAATCTACATCATGAACGCGGATGGAAGCGCCCAGAAGCGGCTGACCGACTGGCCGGGCTACGACGGCGGCCCGTTCTTCACGCCGGATGGGAAACGCATCGTTTGGCGCCATTTCGACGAGAGCGGGATGCTCGCCGATGTATATACGATGCGTCTCGATGGAACGGAGAGGAGGAGGCTCACCGATTTCAGCGCCATGTCGTGGGCGCCGTACTTTCACCCGTCGAGCGAGTACGTGATCTTCACGTCGAACAAACTCGGGTTTTCCAACTTCGAGCTTTACATGGTCGATGCCTCCGGAACGAAAGAACCGGTCCAGGTGACGTACACAGACGGGTTCGACGGGCTTCCCGTTTTTTCACCGGATGGCAGGCGCCTTGCGTGGACCACGAACCGCACGCTAGGGAAGAAGGCGCAGATCTTCATCGCCGATTGGAGCCATGATGCGGCCCTCGCTGCGCTTGCGGCGGCCCCGGTCCGCGCGGGGGCGAGCGCGACCGATCTCGCCCCGGAGATCACAGCCTCCGATCTGCGCGAAGAGGTCGGTTTTCTTGCGTCCGACAGGCTGGAAGGGCGTATGACCGGTTCCAAAGGAACAAAGCTCGCCTCCGAGTACATCGCCGCGTACCTCGAGAAAAACGGGGTTCAGCCTCTCGGTGACAACGGGTCCTATTTCCAGGAATTCCCTTTCACATCGGGTGTGAAACTCGTTGGCGACCAGTGTCTCCTCGAGGTGACAAAAGTAAACGGCGAAAAAACCCGTTTCGATGTGGATAAAGATTTCCGTCCGCTCGCCTTCTCCGCGACGGGCGAGGCGGAGGGGAACGTCGTGTTCGCCGGGTACGGGTTTGTCGTCCCGGGTGATCCCGAACACACGTACGACTCTTATGCGGGTCTCGACGTAAAGGACAAGATTGTCGTTGTTTTCCATTATGTCCCCGAGGATGCCGGGGTCGAGAGACGGCAGGAGCTCAACCGCTACGCCGGTCTCCGTGACAAGGCGATGGTGGCCCGCGAGCGCGGAGCGAAAGCCCTTCTCATCGTCAACGGCCCGAACTCCCCCGGCGCGGGCGAGCTCATCCCTCTCAAATTCGATCAGAGCGCGGCGAGTTCGGGAATCATCGTCGCCTCGGTAGGAGGCGGCGTGGCCGACGCGCTGTTCTCCGGTGCGGGCAAGAACGTCAAAGACGTCCAGACCCAACTCGACGCCGAAAACCCCCACTTCGAAGGATCCTTCGAACTCCCCGGTGTGAAGGTGAAGCTTTCGGCGGCCGTCGAGACGGAAAAGAAGCAGGACCGGAACGTCGTCGGGTATCTGCCGCCCCCCAAAGGAATGGAGGCCGCCGAAGTCGTCGTCATAGGTGCGCACTACGATCACATCGGTCACGGAGAGATCGGGTCGCTTGCCGATAAGGACGCTCAGGGGCAGATCCACAATGGAGCGGACGACAACGCGTCCGGCACCTCGCTGGTGATGGAGCTCGCCGCTGCGCTCGCCGGCGAGCGGAAAGAAAACCCGCAAGCGTTCCGGCGGGGTGTGGTGTTCGCGTTCTGGTCGGGAGAAGAGCTTGGCGTCGTCGGGTCGTCGTATTTCGCTGCGAATCCACCCGTCCCGCTAGAGAGAGTGATCGCCTACCTCAACTTCGATATGGTGGGTCGGCTCCGTGACAACAAGCTCTCGCTGCAGGGCGTGGGGTCGTCGCACATCTGGCCCGAGCTGATCGAGAAACGCAATGTCGCCGCGGGGTTCAATCTGACCATGCAGGACGACCCGTACCTCCCCACCGATGTGACGGCGTTTTACCCGAAAGGGATACCGGTTCTCAGTTTCTTCACCGGAGTTCATGCGGACTACAACAAACCCTCGGACGATCCGGAGACGCTCGGCTACGACGAGATGGTTCGGATCGGTACGTTCGCCCGCTCGATCGTCGAGGATATTGCGGTTCGCTCCGAACGGCCGGACTACGTGAAGGCCGAAATGTCGAAATCGAAGACCGACGCCCGCGGAGCGCTCACCGCCACCTTGGGGACCGTTCCCGACTATGCCTCGGAAGACGTCGAAGGAGTCAAGCTCTCCGGTGTTCGTGCGGGTGGGCCCGCGGACAAAGCCGGGGTCAAAGGCGGGGACGTTGTCGTCGAGCTCGCCGGTCAGAAGATCACAAACATCTACGACTACACGCACGTTCTGGCTGCTTTGAAGGTCGGCCAGCCGGTGAGCATGGTGGTGTCGAGGGACGGTTCGCGCGTGACGCTCACGGTTGTTCCGGCGGCGAGGCAGTGACGCGCTCCAGCCCCCGCTCGCTTGACAAACGGCCCTCCAACCCGCCGAGCAGCGTGTGTCCCAGCCCGAAATCCTTGACGGGGTGGGCCGGCAAGTGTATAGTGGGTTCGTAAGTTACAATCCTTCTTTCACTGGGATATCCTCTTCGTCCGGTTCCGCAGCGTGTTTGGAAAACGACATACTCTCGTCTGAGTCGGCGGGTCGCTTGGAAATCTTCTTTTGGATACTTCTTGCAGTTGTCGGCGGTTCTGCGCTCGCGAGCCTGATCTTCCTCTACAAGAGAAGCAGGGCGCGGGAGTCGCGTATTGCGGATCGTTTGGGGGAGGCTTCCGATACGAGGGATTACGCGGAAGCCTTGATCGAGAATACCCCCGAAGGTTTCATCGTGCTCGACGAACAGTTCACGATCGTCCAGGTGAACGAGGCCTACTGTGGTATGACGGGGCGCTCGAGAGAGGAACTCGTCGGACGGTGCCCCCCGTTTCCAGGGTGGGCGCCAGAGGAACAGGAGATGCTCGAAGAGCGCGGACGAAGAATTCTCCGCGGCGACTACGAACCGTTCGAGGTGTCGTACGTCAAGACGACCGGCGAGCGGTTTCTCGCGTCCTTCAACCCCGGAATCGTTCGCACGAAACAAGGGAAGAGATATTTCATCGCCGTCGTAAAAGACGTCACGGAGCAGAAGAGGACCGAGGAGAAGCTCAGGGAAGACGAGGCGATGTTCAGACGGATCGCTGACACGAGCACCGACGCGATCTACCAGATCGACCTCGACGGGATGATCGTCTATGTCTCTCCGGCAGTGGAGAGAATCCTGGGGTATTCGCAGGGAGAGTTCGTCGGAACACTCTTCAGCAGCCATTTCCTCCCCGAGGACCTTCCCCTGGCGGAGGACGCATTCGTCAGGAACATACGCGGCGAGGAACTGAGAAACATAGAGCTCCGGATCCTGAACAAAGACAAAAAGCCCATCCCCATCGGGTTGAATGCCACTCCGATTCGCGAAGACGGCAAGATCATCGGTTCCCAGGGGGTGGCACGCGACATCACCGAGCGCAAGAAAGCGGAGGCCTTGCTCCGCGCGAGCGAGGCCCATCTCCGGACCGTTCTCGAAAGCGTCCCATTCGATCTGCTCTTCATCGATGAGAGCGGGCGTTATGTCATGCAGAATACGGCGAGCAAAAAGGCATGGGGAGACGTGACGGGGAAGCGCCCGGAAGAGGTCACGACGGACGCTGAAACACTCGCCCTGTGGCGCGACAACAACCGAAGGGCTTTCTCAGGGGAGGCCGTCCGAGGTGAGGTGAATTACAGTGTCTTAGGGAAAGAGCGCTTTCTTTACAATATCGTATCCCCCGTATACAGCGGCGACGGGATACGAGGCATCCTGATCGTCAATGTCGACATCACGGAACGGAAGCTCGCCGAGAATGCGCTCAAGGAGAGCGAGGAGAGATACCGCTTTCTCGTGGAAAACACGGGTACAGCCGTGTCGTTCTGGGACACGGAAGGGAAGTTGTTGCTCGCCAATCGGATCGCCGCCCACTATTTAGGGAGCACTCCGGAGCAAATGATCGGCAAAAAGGTTCACGACTTTCTCCCGAAGGATCAGGCTGACAGGGTGCGGGCGCGACAGCAACAGGTGCTGAGATCGGGGGTGGGGATGGAGAACGAGGAACACCTGAATACACCGACGGGCAAGCGCTGGTTCAGGTCGTTTCTCCAGCCGGTCAAGGACGTGGGGGGGCGGTACTTCGGTGTACAGATCGTGTCGCACGATGTCACGGAGCTGATGCGGGCCGAGCGGGCCCTTCGCGAAAGCGACGCCCGGCTTCGGCTGATGGTTTCACAGCTACCTGCCGTTTTGTGGACGGTTGACAGCGATCTCCGCTACACGTCGAGCGCGGGAGCGGGGCTGGCGACGTTGAAGATCGCCCCCAGCCAGGTGGTCGGAATGACTCTGTATGAGTTTTTCAACACGAACGACCCGGAGTTTCTTCCCATCGCCAAGCACCGCAGGTCTCTCGAAGGGGAGGCTGCGAACTACGAGATGAACTGGGAAAACCGCATCTGGGAAACGCACACCGAACCTCTTCGCGACCAGGAGGAGAAGATCGTCGGGTGTCTCGGTATTGCGCTGGATGTGACGGAGCGCAAGCTGGCCGAGGAAGAGGTGCGCCAGTCCCGGGAGCAGCTCCGCTCCCTGACAGAGAGGCTTCATGCGGTCCGCGAGGAGGAAGGTGCGAGTATCGCGCGTGAAGTCCACGACGAACTGGGGCAGGCCCTGACGGGGTTGAAGTTCGATCTCGATTTTATCAGACGGAGGCTTGGACGGTGCGAAGAGCTGGAGGAGAGGGCAAAACTCGACGAGAAGATCAAGGAGATGTGCGAGACGATCGACACGGAGATCTCCGTGGTGCGCAAGATATCGACCCGCCTTCGGACGAAAGCTCTCGATGACCTCGGTCTCATCGGTGCCATCGAGATGTATACCCAGGAGTTCCGTCGGCGAACGGGGATGCCCTGCGACGTCAATCAGTACGGCGCGGAGGGCATGGAATCAGACATGGATTCGCAACGAAAGACGGCGATATTCCGTATTCTTCAGGAGATCCTGACCAACGTCCGCCGGCACGCCGAGGCGACGCGTGTGTGGGTCGATTTGCGGGTTGAAGGCGAGTCATTTATATTGGAAGTGCGCGACAACGGCAAGGGTATCCCGCCGGACAGGCTGAAGCACCTCGATGGTCTGGGGGTGTTGGGAATGCGTGAACGGGCTCACGTGTTCGGCGGACACGTGGAGATCGACAGCGAATCCGGAAAGGGAACATCCGTCAGTGTGACGATTCCCGTCGGCAAATCTTCATAGCGAAAAGGGAGGTTGTGACGTGGCGTTGCGGTTCGGGGGATCTCGATCATGAGAGTGTTGATTGTGGATGACCATGCGGTGGTCCGGCGGGGACTCGAGCAGATCCTGGTCGATTCCCTCAAGGAGATCGTTGTCGGCGAAGCGTCGAACGCGGAGGATGCCATCAGACTGGTCGACCGGCAGGAGTGGGACGTCGTCGTCCTCGACATCTCCATGCCGGGCCGGAGCGGGCTCGATGCGCTCAAGGAAATAAAAAAGATAAGACCGAACCTCCCCGTTCTCATCCTCAGCATCCATCCGGAGGACGAGTTCGCCACCCGGGTGTTGAGAGCGGGCGCGTCGGGCTACATGACAAAAGAAACGGCGCCGGACGAGCTCGTCAACGCGATCAACAAGGTCGTCGCCGGCGGGAAGTATGTCAGCGCCGCCCTCGCGGAGAAACTCGCCTCCGATCTGGAGAAGGACCTGGGCGGTGCTCCGCCGCACAAGCGCCTCTCCGACCGGGAGTACGAGGTGCTGCTTCTGATTGCGTCGGGTCACACGATCTCCGAAATCGCGGAGGATCTGTCGTTGAGCGTCAAGACAATAAGCACCTACCGGGCCAGGATCCTCGAGAAAACAGATCTCAAGGGCAACGCCGACCTGGTCCGATACGCGATCACCCACGGGCTCGTCGATTGACTCTTCCTACAGAAGGCCTTTTGTAAAGTGACGAGTTAACTTGGCGTACAAACGGGCAGTTTCGCAACTTGTTTTTTTAGAACACCTTTCCTGAGCCAACCGAGCGAAACGCATGGCTTGTAGGACTATTCCTACGCGGCAGTTCTTTAACACCTACCCAAGAATCAGTGTTGACACCGATTGTAGAACGCCCCGGCATCAGCTATTATATGTATGTAATCGTTGATAAACGGGGCCGTTGGTAAGAGGCGGGAGGCTTCTGATTCCACACATATCAACCCCCCAACGCTGCACCAGCATTCCGCCTCTTATTTACGGTTCCAAGCAACGACGAGTGTTGCGGCGCGACTGATGCACCACCTGCGAAATTCACAGTTGAAAGCAGTCGCGCCGCTCTCTTTTTGACGCCACTTTGCCCCGTCGTCAATCTTCCTCGCCTCCCAATCTCGGAATCCGATTGAAGTTGCCCCCTCACGCAAGTATGTACACCGGCTTCGAAAAAGGATATAATCGCGAATCTGCGTCTGCAGCGGAGCAGCTTGCGAACGATGAACCCGTCTTGTAATTAGAGGTGCGCAGCGTGCGCCTGTCCTGTCGATCCAACAATATGACCGGTCGTTTGCGCCGTCAAAGGAGGAACCGATGGAAAGAGTCGGTCGCGTGTCCGTTTTTCTTCTGTGCGTCGCTCTTACGCTTTTCATTTTCTCGTTTTGTGTGACTTCCGTGAACGCAGGAACGACAACCGATAGACCCCAATGGATGGACTCGTCCATCGCCAAGCTCAAGGGCGAGCTCGTGTCCAAGTCCGGTGAAGCGCAGCGCGAGCGCGTGGCGCGCGGTCTCGACCAGGTCGCCCAATTCTGGCGGAGCGAGGACGGCAGAGCGGAAGAATTCGAAACGTTCGTTCGCGGCAACTTTGCGGGAGACCAGGCGACGCTCGACGCGATGTTCGATCGCTTCGAAGCGCTCCTCGAACAGATCGACGGGCATATGCTCGAGGTCTCGCTCGCGTGCCGGCGCCAGTCGGATCTCGACCTCGGTCCGATCATGCCGTTCGATGAGGTCTTTGCCGGCTGGGATCCGTCGGCCCATGTTCTCGATGACTTCTTCCAGAACAAACTCGCCTTCATTGCGTTGCTCAATTTTCCGCTCACCACGCTCGAACAGCGGTTGAACGAAGGGGACAAGTGGACACGGCGGCAGTGGGCTGAGGTGAGGCTCGCGCAGCGCTTCTCGAAGCGAATCCCCGCCGAAGTCAACCAGGCGATCGCGCAGGCGGGCGCCGTATCGGATCAGTACATCTCCGAGTACAACGTCTGGATGCACCACCTGTTGAACGACAAAGGGGAGAGGCTTTTTCCGGCGAAGCTCCGTCTCCTCTCCCACTGGAACCTCCGCGACGAACTCAAGGCGCAGTACGCCAACGCGGAGGGCGGGCTCGAGCGGCAGAAGATGATCCAGCTCGTTATGGAACGGATCGTTGATCAGACGATACCCGATGTCGTCATCGACAACCCGCACGTGGACTGGAACCCGTTTACAAACGAAGTCTCCCGCGCCGCGGTCGAGGATTCGGACGAACTGGCGCCGCCGGACATGAAGATCTCGAACGCCCGCGAACCGGACACGCGCTATCGGATTCTTCTCGAAAACTTCCTCGCCGTCAAGAAGGTCGACCCGTATTCGCCGACCGCTCCGACTCACATCGCCAGGCGTTTCGATGAGGACAGAGAGATCCCCGAGGACCGGGTGAGGGAGATGTTCGAGCAGATCCTCACATCGCCGCTCGTCCCGAAGATCGCCGCGCTCATCGGAGAGCGTCTCGGCCGTCCACTGGAGCCGTTCGACATCTGGTACAACGGCTTCCGTCCGCAGAGCAAGCAGACGGGGGCCGAGCTCGACCAGATCGTAAGAAAGAGATATCCCACGGCCGATGCGTACGACAAGGACATGCCCAACCTCCTCACGGCGCTGGGATTCAGCAAGGATCGCGCCCTCTACCTCGCCGACAACATCATCGTGGAGCCGGCGCGCGGATCAGGTCATGCGTGGGGAGCGGGGATGCGTGAGGCGCGTTCACGGCTTCGGACACGCGTCGGCAAGGACGGGATGGATTACAAAGGGTTCAACATCGCCGTTCACGAGATGGGCCACAACGTCGAACAGACGATCTCGCTGAACAACGTCGACCACACCCTCCTCCAGGGGGTGCCCAACACGGCTTTTACCGAGGCCATCGCGTTTCTCTTCCAGGCGAACGATCTCAAGCTTCTCGGTCTCCAGTCTGCGGATCCGAAGAGCGAGGCGATGAAGGTGCTCAACGATTTCTGGGGCACTTACGAGATCTCGGGAGTGGCGCTCATCGATATGGCTCTCTGGCACTGGATGTACGATCATCCGAACGCCAAACCCGCCGAGCTCAAAGAAGCCACGATCCAGATTTCGAAAGACATCTGGAACAAGTACTACGCGACCGTCTTCAACAAGAAAGACGTCGCGCTTCTCGGCGTCTACTCTCACATCATCCATTCGTTCCTCTACCTTCCCGACTACCCGCTGGGGCATCTGATCGCTCTCCAGATCGAGGAGCAGGTAAAGAAGGGGGGGACGGTGGGGTCGGAAGTGGAGCGGATGACGGTACTGGGCAACGTGACGCCCGATGTCTGGATGAAAAACGCAACGGGCCGGCCGGTAGGCGCGGAAGCGATGCTCGCGGCCACCGAACGGTCGCTCGAGGAGCTCGCAAAGGCCAAGAAGTAGCGGCCGCGGAAGGTCGAATGCAATGCCCGGCCGGAAAACGGGACGTCTCGGCGCGATTCGGATGACGCTCGAGGAACTCGCCGACTCTCGGAGAGCCGCGGTGGCGCGGAGTTTTTTCAAGACCGGTCCCGGCGAGTACGGCGAGGGCGACGTCTTCCTGGGAATCCGCGTCCCGGATCTGCGCAAGCTCGCCGCGGCGCATCGCGATATCACGTTCGGTGACATCCAAGATCTTCTCAAATCCCCGGTCCACGAGGAGCGCCTTCTGGCGCTTCTCGTGCTCGTGGGGAGGTACTCGCGCGCGAACGAGGCGGAGAAGAAACGGATATTCGATTTCTATCTCCGGCACACAAAGCACGTGAACAACTGGGACCTCGTTGACCTCTCCGCACCGCACATCGTCGGTGATTTTCTCGCCGAGCGCGACCGCACGCTCCTCTACAATCTTGCGAAGTCGAAAAGCCTCTGGGAAAGGCGGATCGCCGTCCTCGCGACCTTCCACTTCATACGGCGGGGCGATTTTTCGCATACGCTCGAAATCTCGAGGATGCTGGTTTCGGACAAGGAAGAGCTCATCCATAAAGCGGTGGGGTGGATGCTTCGCGAGGTGGGAAAGAAAAATCCGCGCGCCGAAGAAACGTTCCTTCGAAAACACTACCGCGTCATGCCGCGGACGATGCTCAGATACGCGATCGAGAGGTTTCCGGAGGCCAAGAGACAGCGCTACCTTCGGGGCACCGTGTGATTGAGGAGGAGCAATGACCCGGACACATGAAGAGAAGACAAGCTATCACATGACACCCGCTGAATTCCGCCGGCACGGCAAGGCCGTCGTCGACTGGATCGCGGACTACTACGAAAAGGTGGAGAGTCTTCCCGTCGTGTCGAAAGTCTCCCCGGGGGAGATCCGTGCGGCCCTCCCCGAACACCCGCCCGAACAGGGGGAGCGTTTCGAAAAGATCCTCGAGGACGTCGGGAATCTGATACTCCCCGGCATCACGCATTGGCAGTCTCCGAACTTCTTCGCGTTCTTTCCCGCCAACGCGTCGGGTCCTGCGATTCTCGGTGACTTGATGTCCTCGGGGCTTGGTGTCCAGGGGATGCTGTGGATGACGAGTCCCGCGTGCACCGAGCTGGAGACCCACGTGCTCGATTGGCTCGTCGAGATGCTGGGGCTCCCGGAGAAGTTTCGATCGACCGGCGAAGGCGGAGGGGCGATCCAGGACACTGCGTCGAGCGCGTCTCTTTGCGCGCTCCTTGCTGCGCGCGAGCGGGCAACGCGCTTCGCTTCGAACGAAAGGGGATGCGACGGGAGGCTAGTTGCCTACGCGTCCTCACAGGCGCACTCGTCGATCGAAAAAGGGGTGAAGATCGCGGGGCTCGGCAAACGAAACCTCCGCTCTATCGGCGTCGACCACAGCTTCGCCTTGCGTCCCGGCGATCTTGCCGGTTCGATCGAGAAAGACCGCCGGGAGGGACTCGTCCCATGTTTCGTCTGCGCGACGGTGGGGACAACGTCGTCGAATGCGATGGATCCGCTTCGGGAGATCGGTCAAATCTGCCGGGAGAACGGGCTCTGGCTCCACGTCGACGCGGCGATGTCGGGTACGGCGGCGGTGTGCCCCGAATTCCGCCACATGCACGACGGCCTGGAGCTCGCCGACAGCTACTGCTTCAATCCTCACAAGTGGATGTTCACGAACTTCGACTGCGACTGCTTCTACGTGGCGGACCGAAATGCATTGATCAGGACGTTGAGCATACTCCCCGAGTATCTTTTGAACGAGGCGACGAAGTCCGGCGCCGTGATCGACTATCGAGACTGGCACATCCCGCTCGGCCGCCGCTTTCGTTCGCTCAAGCTGTGGTTCGTGATCCGCCACTACGGGGTGGAGGGCCTGCGTTATCACGTCCGGCGCCACGTTGCTCTGGCTCAGGAATTCGCCTCGTGGATTTCCCAGGACGATCGATTCGAGCTCGCAGCGCCGGCGCCCCTCAATCTCGTATGCTTCCGCCATAGGGGCGGGGACGCGCGAAATCAGGAGCTGATGGACCGGCTGAACAAAAGCGGGGATCTCTATCTCACGCACACGAGATTGGAAGACCGCCTCACGCTTCGCTTCTGTGTGGCGCAGACAACGACGGAAGAAAGACACGTGAGACGCGCGTGGAAACGAATACAGGAAGAAACGGGAAAGCTGGGGGGCGAGTGCAGGTCCGAATCGTGACGCAGACTCATCGCATGTCCGCGTTCAAGAAACGCACCATCCAGGTCGCCGGGATCATCGACGAAGACGAGGCGCGGTTGCTCGTCGAATGCGGGGTCGATTTTCTCGGTTTCCCGTTAGAGCCCGTCCACGGCAAAGAAGAGATTGCAGAGGAAACCGCGGGCCAAATCATACGCGCGCTTCGCCCTCCGGCACACGGCGTCCTCGTCACGTACCTTTCCCTCGCCGGCGCGATCTGGTCACGGTGCCGGAACCTCGGCGTCTCCATCGTCCAGCTCCACGGCGACGTGGCCCTCGAAGAACTCGAGCGTCTCAGACGGGCTGCGCCCGACCTGCTCATTGTAAAAACGCTCGTCGTGCGCGACGACAACCTCTCCCAGCTCGTCGACGAAATGGATCGCGTGGGAGCGCACGTCGACGCTTTCCTCACGGATACTTTCGATGCCGATACGGGGAGATGGGGGGCCACGGGGAAAACCCACGACTGGTCGATCAGCCGGCGTCTCGTCGAGCACTCCGCCCGGCCGGTGGTCCTGGCGGGCGGGCTCACCCCGGAGAACGTCCAGCGGGCCATTCTCGATGTCAGGCCCGCGGGTGTGGACGTCCACACCGGTGTTGAGGATGGGGAAGGGCGGAAGGACCGGTGTCTCGTCGAGAAGTTCGTCGAGCAGTCGCATAAGGGTTTTGAATCGATTTGAATGCCCACCCCGCTAAAACGTCGGGAACGGCGTCGCCGCGCGTTCGTGGACCGTTTGACACTGTGCACAGAACCGCGTAAGCTGTTGACTCATGTGATGGACATGGGTAGGCCGGTCCCTGCGGCAGAAGCGGCGGGGCAGTAGGCTGTCGTAAATGAGGGAAGGAGAACCGATGCGCGAGGCGGTGAAAAAACTCTGGCCCGAGCTCGAGTGGATCGAGAATCCGCAGCTCCGCGAAAGCGTGACAAAGACGTGGGTGATGGCGTTGGAGATGAGCCCGCTCGAACCGGGTGATCTCGAGAGGATCCCCTTTACGCTTCTCGTCCCCAACTGCCCCTCGACGTTCATGGAACACAAGCGGTGCGTCGTGCACATCGCCCGCAGGTCCGCCGAGGCGATGCGGGAGTTCCTCGGGAAGGCGCTCAAGATCGATATGGACACCGTCGTTGCGGGCGCGATTCTCGCGGATGTGGGGAAACTCCTCGAGTACGAAAAAGAGGGCGGCAAAACCTCGCAGAGCGCGCGAGGGAGGTACCTCAGGCATCCCTTTACGGGTGTGGCGTTGGCGATGGCGTGCGGTGTGCCGGACGAGGTGTGCCACATCATCGCCGCGCATGCGGATGAGGGCAGCCTCGTCAAAAGAACTACCGAAGCGATCATCATCCATCACGCAGATTTTATGAGTTATCTTCCGTTCAAGAATCTCTGAGCAAAACGCGGCCGGTTTCCCCGGCCGAACGAACAGCGGAGGTGGTATCCGGATGTCGGAGACAATTACGGCCAAAATGGCCCAGTGGGCCGCCGGAGTGACGTTCGATGACCTGGGAGACCGGGCGATACACGAGGCGCGCCGTTTCTTGCTGGATTCTCTCGGGTGCGCATTCGGCGGTCTCCGTCAGGAGGACGCGGAGATCGCGCTCGAGGTGCTGGATGACATCGGGGGGAAAGGGTCTTCGACGGTCATCGGAACCGGAAAGAAGACGGATCCGGTGACGGCGTCTCTCGCGAACGCTCTCATGATCCGTATCATGGATTACAACGACATCTACTGGCAGCAGGACCCCTCGCACCCGTCGGATATCATCCCTGCCGCGATGGCCTGCGGTGAAAGGGCGCGGAGGAACGGGAAAGATCTCGTCCTCGGAATCATTCTGGGGTACGAATTCGAGTGCCGTTTTTGCGAGGCGGCGTTCCCCGGGATACGCGAGCGCGGGTGGCATCACGCGACGCTCACCGCGTTCGTCTCACCGATCGTGGCGGGCCGGATGCTCGGTCTATCATGGGAGAAGATCCAGCACGCCATCGGTATCTCCGCCTCCCGTCACGCCACCTACGGTGCCGTCACTGCGGGAAAACTCACCATGATGAAAAACACCGTGGACCCGATGGCCACGCAGAGCGGGGTCATGGCGGCGCTCCTTGCGGAGAAAGGGTACACGGGACCCGAACACGTGGTCGACGGCAAGGAAGGGATCGTGCGCTGTCTCGGGCCTGAATGGAAGCTCGAGGTTCTCGTCGACGGTCTCGGGGAATCGTGGAGGATCGAGCGCTGCGGGATGAAGGCGTTTCCCACCGAGGCGCTCACACACGCGCCGATCTCGGCGGTGCTCGATATCGTGATCGGAAACGATCTCAAACCGGAACAGATCGCGAAGGTGCACATCCGATCGCTCGCCCGCGCGGCGGACATCCTCGCGGATCCCACGAAGTACGATCCACGAACGAAGGAGACCGCGGACCACAGCCTTCCGTACGTGATCGCCGCGGCGATCACCGACCGGCAGGTCACACCGGCTCAATTCGAGCCGGAGAAGATCATGGATCCGAGGATCCGCGAACAGCTGCGCAAAGTGGAAGTCGTCGCCGATCCGGAGATCGAAAAAGTCTTTCCGAAGCTCCAGAGGGTGATCGTCACGGTCAAGACGACGGATGGCCGCGAACTGACGAAGCAGCTCGACTATCCAAAGGGTGATCCGCGCAATCCGCTGACCGACCGGGAGATCGAAGAGAAATTCGACGCGCTCGTCGCGCCGGTTCTCTCCGACGACCGGCGCCGGCGCGTGAAGGACGCGGTGTGGAAAATCGACACGCTTTCGTCGATCACCGAGCTCATGGACCTCTGCAAGGCGGACAAGATGTAATTGTCTCGTCGAAGAGCGGAGCTGGAGACGCGCACGAGTCACACCGGAAGGAATCATGATGGGACAGACAATCGTTGAAAAACTCGCACAGGCGCACATGACGGAAGGCCCGAACCGTCCCCTCCGGACCGGGGATATGCTCTCGCTTCGACCGAGTCACGTGATGACGCACGACAACACCTCCGCCGTCATGAAGAAATTCAAGTCGATCGGGGCGACAAAAATATTCGATCCGCGCCGGCCCGTCTTCGCGCTCGATCACGAGATCCAGAACACGACGGAGGAGAACCTCAAGAAATACCAGTCGATCGAGAAATTCGCCCGCGATCACGCCATCGATTTCTACCCCGCGGGCACCGGGATCGGGCATCAGCTGATGATCTCGGAGGGTTACGTCGTCCCCGGTTCGCTCGTCGTCGCATCCGATTCGCATTCCAATATGTACGGCGCCCTCGGAGCCTTGGGAACTCCCGTCGTTCGGACGGACGCCGCGGCGATCTGGGCGACGGGGGACTTCTGGTGGCAGATTCCGCGATCGATCCAGGTGGTCCTCAAGGGCAAGCTCAGGGCGGGCGCCACGGGTAAGGACCTCATCATTACGCTTTGCGGTCTCTACAACCAGGGCGAGGTGTTGAACGCCGCCGTCGAGTTTGCCGGTCCCGGTGTGGCCGGTTTGAGCATGGACGCCCGTCTGGCGATCGCCAACATGACCACCGAATGGGGCTCGCTCACCGGGTGGTTCCCCGTCGATGCGGTGACGATCCGGTATCTGCGGGAACGCATGGTCGTTCTGAAGAAGAAGGGGGCCACGCGATTTACGGAGGACGATCTGAGAAAATGGGAGACTCACCCGCCGGTTCCGGACCCCGATGCGGTGTACGCCGCGCGGATCGAAGTCAATCTCGATGACATCAGCCCCCACGTCTCGGGACCCGATACGGTTCAGGTGATGAAATCGCTCGCGGACATCGAGAAAGAAAAAGTCGCCATACACAAGGCCTATCTTCTTTCGTGCGTCAACAGCCGGCTGGAAGACCTCGAGGCGGCGGCGCGTGTGATCAAAGGGAAGAAGGTGGCGAAGGGGGTCCAGCTCTACGTCTCGGCGGCGAGTAAGGAAGTGCAGCAGACCGCTGAAGCCAGCGGGGTGTGGCAAGCCCTCGTGGAGGCC
>Ga0315286_10000047_pt1 | contig 74753 bp, 43 predicted proteins | sample YL17G10_0_MG_FD_205038 | JGI IMG/M metagenome (GOLD analysis project Ga0315286, IMG submission 205038) | Sediment microbial communities from Yellowstone Lake, YNP, Wyoming, USA - YL17G10_0 | ecosystem: Environmental > Aquatic > Freshwater > Lake > Sediment | place: USA: Wyoming | collected...
CACTGTTTCCATGCAGAATCTTTCTTGATCTCCCTTAATATCGATCCGTTTCCACCGTTCGAATTCTTTGTTTCCCGGATCCAATTTCTTCTTCACATCGTCTTCCATTATCTTTAAAAAGTTCTTGAACATCGCCAAGAACTCGTTAAAATTTCCCCGCGGGGAGACATCAAACCGCCTATTGGGGCCCATCTGTCCGATATCAATCGGACCGTGGTTTTTCGGCGATTTTTTACCCATGTGGCGCATCAACACGCTCCAAATATAAAAAATTAGTCCCGTGTCGTGAGAAATTAAACCTAACCTTTGCACGATCGATGCTGATTCTCAGTTCCATTTTTCCTTCCGGATCAATTAAAAAAACGACAGGATTCTACGGACGGGAATAACCTGCGAAAAACATTTATATGGCCACCCCCTTATCAAAGCAAGTATACAACCTAAGGTTGTTTAGTATGTTCCATGAGAATTTATAACGAGGGATGGTCTTGGAGGACACCGAGCTCGACGATATCCTCATGCTCCTTAGCAACCCGACCAGGAGACGCATCCTGGCCAAGCTCGTGCAGGAGAAGCACTACCCGCTCCAGCTCTCGAAGGAGCTCAGGGTCAGCCAGCAAGCCGTCACGAAGCACCTGCGGGTCCTCGAGGAGCACGGCGTGGTCGAATCCGTCTCGACCCCCAGCGACGAGGGCCCGCCGCGCAAACTGTACAAGACCACCAAGCATTTCATCATCACGATCTCCATGGACCCAAAGATGTTCGACGCTAGGGCCCAGGAGCCTATCGAGGCCGCCGCGGCCCCCATGACCGAAGACCTCAAGGCCATCGACGACGAGTTCCGTGGCGTCCTTCACACACAGAACTACAAGGAGCGGGTCGGCGACCTGGGCCAGCTCCTCATGAAGGCCGAGGCGGAGCTGGACAAGCTCGACGACCAGAGGGGCACACTGCTCCAGATAAAATCCAGGATGCTCAGAGAGGCATACTCGCTCATCGTAGAGCTCTATCCTGACTATTCGCACAGGGCCGTGCTATACCTCCTGTTGGAGAACCCTAATATATCAGTGGGGGATATGGCCCAGTCCCTGAATATGACCGAGGCGGATATCATCGCGGTCCTCAAGGACCTCGCCGCGGACAACGTCCTCCCGACCGAATCGGAGGCGCGCGGCCACAGAAGGTCCAGACCAAGGACGATGCACATAAAGATAAAGACCAACAAATGAACGTAATAGGAGAGGTACGAATGGTAACGAAGATGCGATACAATCGGTTCGAACGGGCCAGGATCATCGGTGCGAGAGCACTGCAGGTGTCACTCGGGGCGCCGGTACTGGTCAAGGTCCCCAAGGATATGGTCGACCCCATCACGATTGCCATGCTGGAGTTCGAGAAGAACGTGATACCCATAACCGTAAGGCGGGTAGACTCCGTCCGCGACGAGGGCGAGATCGTCGAGAGGCCGACCGTGGAGGTCTCACCGGACCTCGAGGAGGCCCGCGAAAAGGCCCTCGAGAAGGCCGAGAAGTCGGCCCAGACCGTGACCGCCGAGGAGCTCGAGATCATCAAGCGCGAGAAGGAGCGGAAGGCTGGGGGCGAGGAGCCCCTGGACCTGAGCGCCATAAAGGCCCTCAAGGCCAAGGCCGAGAAGGGCGAGGACAAGGAGAAGAAGGAAACGGTGGAGGACGACACGGGCCTGTGATACGGCCCCCGTTCCTGATTTTCTTCCGATGCATGGAGTGAGCGGTCCGTGTCGAAAAGGAGGCCATCGAAAGGAAAGGCCCAGGCCTCGGCCATGGAGGCGCCCATGGATCCCCGCGACGCGCAGATCCTGGCCCTGGCCAAGGGGAAGGACGAGCTCGAGGAGAGGCTCGCCTACATGCAGGCCGAGTTCGAGAACCTCAAGAAGCGCTGCCAGCGGGACGTCGAGGCCAGGCTCCTTAGGGCCAAGGAAACGGTGTTCCTCGACCTGCTTGGCGTCATGGACAACATGGACCGGGCCCTGGCCCAGGTGAACGGCAACTGCATGGCGTCGGGCAAGGAGCTCGACGAGTTCGCCAAGGGCGTCCGCATGATACATCAGCAGATGAAACAGGTCCTAGCCTCGCACGGGCTCCAGCCCATCGAGGCCCTGGACCAGCCCTTCGACCCGTTCAGGCACGAGGCCCTCATCAAGGTCGAGGAGATGGACAGGCCCGACGGGGTCGTCCTGGAGGAGATACTGAAGGGCTACACCCTCGACGGGAACGTCATCAGGCCCGCGAAGGTGAAGGTCAACGTCCTGCCCAAGGCAAAGCAGGCTTCGGCACCGGCCGAAACAAAGCTGGGCCAATGAGCCACATCCAGTAACTATGACAAGATAGCATGGAGCATCGAGACAAGAGGAGGTATGAGCAATGGCAAAGAAGAGCAAGAGCGCCCCCAAGAGCAAGGGCAAGGTCATAGGCATAGACCTGGGCACGACCAACTCCGAGGTCGCCGTCATGGAGGGCGGCAAGCCCGTGGTCATTCCGAGCGCCGAGGGGAGCCGCTACTTCCCGTCGGTGGTGGCCTTCACCAAGGACGGTGAGCGGCTCGTGGGCGAGGCCGCGAAGCGGCAGGCCATAACGAACCCCGAGCGCACTTTCATGGAGATCAAGCGCAAGATGGGCACGGACTACAAGATCACCATCGACGACAAGGACTACACGCCCCAGGAGATATCGGCCATGATACTGTCCAAGCTCAAGGCCGACGCCGAGGCCTACCTCGGTGAGAAGGTCTACGAAGCGGTTATATCGGTCCCGGCATACTTCAATGACAACCAAAGGACGGCCACCAGGGACGCGGGCCTGATCGCTGGTCTCGAGGTCAAGCGCATAGTCAACGAGCCCACGGCCGCGGCCATGGCCTACGGCCTCGACAAGGACGTCGAGGACCAGACCATCGTCGTGCTGGACCTTGGCGGCGGCACCTTCGACGTAACCATCATGGGTTTCGGCGAGGGGACCTTCGAGGTCGAGGCCACATCGGGCGACACCCAGCTAGGCGGCTCGGACATGGACCGGGCTATATCCCATTGGGTCCTCGATAAATTCGAGCAAGAGCATGACATAGACATCTCGGACAACAAGGAGGCCATGCAGAGGATACGGGACGCGGCCGAGAAGGCGAAGATGGAACTGACGTCGACGCTGCAGACCGCCATCAACCTGCCGTTCCTCTACAACGACAGCAAGGGCCCGAAGCACCTGGAGCTCACATTGACCAGGGCAAAGATGGAGGAGCTCATAGAGCCGATCCTCAAGAGGCTCGAACCCTGTATAAAGACGGCCCTCAAGGACGCCAAGATGACCAAGGACGACATCCACCGGGTCATACTGGTCGGCGGTCCGACGAGGATGCCCTGCGTCCGCGAGCGGTTCAAGAAGTTCTTCGACAAGGAGCCCGAGCGCGGCGTGGACCCCATGGAGTGCGTTGCCATAGGGGCCGCCATCCAGGCGGGCGTCCTCACGGGCGAGGTCAGTGGCATCGTGCTCGTGGACGTGACCCCGCTCTCCCTTGGTGTGGAGACCAAGGGTGGCATCTTCACTGTCCAGATCGACAGGAACACGGCCATACCCTGCAAGAAGAAACAGCTCTACTCGACGGCCGGGGACAGCCAGACCACCGTGACCATCCATGTGCTCCAGGGCGAGCGCAAGATGGCCGAAGACAACGTCTCACTGGGCATGTTCAACCTGACCGGCCTCCCGCCGGCCCCCATGGGAATTCCGCAAATCGAGGTCGAGTTCAACATCGACCGGAACGGCATCCTGAACGTCAAGGCCAAGGACCTGGGCACTGGCAAGGAGACCGGCATAACCATCACCGCCTCGACGAAGCTCCCGCAGGCCGACATAGAGCGCATGATGGAGGACGCCAAGAAGCACGCGGACAAGGACAAGAGCACCCACGAGAAGGTCGAGGCCAAGAACAATGCGGAGCACCTTGTCTACGCCTCCAAGCAGCTCGTCAAGGACATGGGCGACAAGCTCACCAAGGACCAGACGGAGTCATTGCAAAAGGGCGCCGTGAAGCTGCAGGCCGCCATTGACGGAGACGACATGGAGGCCATCAAGAAGGAGGGCGAGGTCTTCACAAAGACCATGAACACTATATCGACGGCCATATACCAGCAGGCGTCCCAGGCCTACCAACAATCCCAGGGCGACCCGAGGGCCCACCAGGGCCCAAGAACAGGCCCAAGCCCCGAGCCCGGGGAAGGCGGCGAGGAGGAGGAGAGGCCCCGCGGCAAGTCCCGCAAGGGCGAGAAGGTGGTCGACGCCGACTACAAGGTCGTCGACGAGGACAAGAAGGAGGACGAGGAGGAGGACAAGTAGTCTCCTCGGTCCATGAGAGCACGGGGCCCCACCAATGTCGAAGAAGGACTACTACGAGGTGCTGGGCGCCGAGAAGGGCGCCACCAAGCAGGAGATCAAGAAGGCCTTCCGCCGGCTGGCCAAGAAGTACCACCCGGACATCTACGACGGTGACCCCAAGGAGGCCGAGGAGAAGTTCAAGGATATCTCCGAGGCCTACGAGGTCCTTGTCGATGAGGACAAGCGGGCCAAGTACGACGCCTACGGCCACGAGGCCGTGGACGGGACCTTCGGCACCGGCGGCTTCCAGTGGTCCGACTTCACGCACTACGACGATGTTCAAGACATCTTCGGGGACTTCTTCCGGGGCGACGACATCTTCTCGGCGTTCTTCGGGCCCGGCATGAGGGGTCGCGGGGGCCGGCCCCGCAGGGCCCGAGGGGCCGATATGAGGTACGACCTGGAGCTCTCATTGGAGGAGGCCTTCGAGGGAAAGAAGGTCGAGGTCCCTGTCGACAGGCAGATCGAGTGCCCGGCCTGCAAGGGCCGCAGGACCGAGGACAGCGGCGGCTTAAGGCCCTGCCCGACCTGCGGCGGCAGCGGCCAGGTGCGCCACGCCACCCAGACCGGCTTTTCGACCTTCATCAGCATCGGCACTTGCCCCAGCTGCCGGGGCGAGGGCCAGATCATCGAGAACCCATGCAAGAAGTGCCACGGCCGCGGGACGGTATCGAAGACCAACAAGGTCCTGCTGACCATCCCCGCCGGAATAGACACCGGGACCAACCTACGCGTCACGGGCGAGGGCGACGCGGGCCCCGAGGGCACGGAATCCGGCGACCTCTACTTGGTCGTCCACGTCAAGGACCACGAGTTCTTCGAACGCGAGGGCCCGGACCTGTTCCTACGTAAGGCCATCTCCTACCCGACGGCGGCCCTGGGGGGCGAGACCGAGGTCAGGACCATCGACGGGACCGCCACAATGAAGGTCCCTGCCGGGACCCAGGCCGGGACCGTGTTCAAGCTCCGCGGCAAGGGCATGCCCCATCTAGGCGGCCGGGGCAGCGGGGACCTTTACGTCCGTATCGACATCCTGGTTCCCAAGGACCTGACCGGCAAACAGAAAGAGCTCCTTCGGGAGCTCGACGGCACCTTCGAGGCCCCGGCGGCCGTAGGACACAGGGAGAAGCGGAAGGGGTTCTTCCAGTTCTGAGGGCGCATCGTGGGCTGTTCCGGACCCTGAGATGCCTTTATATAAACAACGATTAGATAATTGTACCAATCATCCTTTTATATATAGATGGTTCAGAATGGAATATATATAAACAATAAGGTTATACAAATCGCGGGACCGTTAACGCCATCGGAACATACGATATGAAACGCGCCAGTTTGACCGGGGGGACTCGATTGAAACGGACCATGTTGGCCATCACGATCGCTTTGATGTTGTTCGCACAGTTATTTCCGGCCGCTCAGACGATTGGCGCCGTGACCGGCCCCAGGAGCGTTGCGGACATCACCATCACCAATGTCCAAGTCCCGGCGCCCCCGCTGTTCAAGGGCGCCAACATCTCCATCACGGCCACCGTCAAGAACCTCGGGACCCAGAACGCCACGAACATAACTGTCCACTTCGAGGCCTGGAACAATACCCTATCGGCCCCCATCGACATAGGCAACGATACTAGCCTTGGCCATGACCACGGCGGGGCCAACCTGACCTCCGGTTCATCCGCCCCCCTGACGGCTCACTGGAACACCTCCAAGCCCGGCAAGGGCGTCACGGTCGGGCTAATCTACAGCATCAACGTCACGGCCAAGAACGCCACCGACGGGAATCCCGCGAACAACATCATGCGGGTCAATGTGACCTTCCTAGATGAGCCCTATCTGATAGTGGCCGAGGCCACCCCCACGGCGACCTCCGTGGAAGTGGGCGCCCCGTTCAACATAACCTACAAGGTCCAGAACATAGGCACCAAGACCCAGGATGCGCTCGGCGACAACCTCCAGCTGTACATGGACAAGGATGCGATGCCGCTCGAGAGCGTGGCCATCCAGGGCCTGGCCCCGAAAAAGGTCGCCCAGGGCATGTTCATACTGGACACCGAGGGGTACACTCCCGGGAACCACAGCTTCAGGCTGCAGCTCCTCTACGCCGCCAGGAACGCCACCGTCGGGAACATCAGCTTCCTGGCCCCTAACCCGTTCATATCCAAGCTCGAGTGGTGGCCCCTGGCCGGCAAGGTCGGCGACACGATCACGGTCAACGCAACGATATCCAACAACGGCACCTCCGGAGCCAACGGGCTAGCCGTGCAGTTCTATGTCGACCCGCCATACGCGCTCTCCGACCTCACCGACGTGGTCGACGTCCCGGCCGGCGGCCAGAACGTCTCCCGGTTCGTCTGGGACACCACGGGCCACGCCCCGGGTAACCACACGGTCAAGGTCAGCCTCAAGCCGGCCTGGCCCTCGGAGAACATCACCGGCAACATTACCCTCGAGGTCGGCGGCATGGCCGACCTGGCGGTGACCTCCCTCACGCTCACACCGACCACGGGCCACATCGGCGAGACCATCAACATAAGCGTCGCCGTCAAGAACAAGGGGACCTGGCCTTCCGTGCCCACCAACGTTAGCATCACGGCCATCAAGGGCATCGAGAGCAAGGAGCTGAGCCTGGTGCCCCTCAAGGCCCTGCAGCCCGGCGAGCCCACCTCGGTCTATTATCTCTGGGACACCACGGGCCTCGAACCCTGGACCTACAACATATGGGCCCGCGTTGACCCCGAGAGCGAGCAACCGGACCAGAACCCGGCCAACAACCGGGGCAATTTCACCATCGTCCTCACGGCCAAGCCCGACCTGACGGTGTCCGGCCTCAACATGACCATGGACGGCAAGGCCGTCACATCCGTCCACAAGGGCGGCATCGTCACCATCAATGTCGTCGTGAGGAACATCGGGGCCACGGTGTCGAACCCGACCAGGGTGGCCCTGTTCCTCGACGGCACGGCCACCGCGTTCGCGTCGATGAAGCTCCTCGGCCTGACCGCCGGCGGGATGCAGACCATGCCGTTCACCTGGGACACGGCGGCCGCGTCCGTCGGCAACCACAGCTTCAGGGCCGTGGTGGACCAGGACGGCAACAACACCGAGATGAACGAGACCAACAACGTCCTCACAATGAACGTCACCGTCCTCGCGCCCAAGGGCGCCGTGGACATGGTGGTCGTGTCGGTCTCCGTCAACCCCAAGAGCCCCTTCGTCGGCGACCACGTGGAGATCACGGCCACCATCAAGAACAACGGGACCGCCAACGCCGTCAATGTCACATTGCTGTTCTCCTACATCATCCAGGGCGGGAACATCGCCATATACTCGGAGGTCGTGCACTCGGTCCTGGCCGGCGACCAGGCCACGGTCAACGCCGTCTGGACCACGGGCAACCTGGCCTCGGGTAACTATGTCCTGAACATCACCATCGACCCGCTCAACCAGCTTCACGAGGCCGTCCGCTCCAACAACTTCCGGACCCTGCCCCTGACGCTCCAGCCCAACACCCCGCCCGGCCAGCCCGACCTTAAGGTCACGGGAATCGTCTGGGACCAGAGCAGGCCCAAGGATGGCAAGAACCTCAAGATAACGGTCAGTGTCAGGAACGCAGGGACCCGGGACGCCACCAACGTCAAGGTCGTCCTCTCACTGGACGGCATGGAGGTCGGGACATACACCATGCCCCTCATCCGCAAGGGCGGCGGGAACGCCAGCGCCTACTTCAACTGGACCCCCACGACCGGGAACCACGAGGTCAAGGTCGAGGCCTTCGTCGGGACCAGCGCGCTGCCTGACGACGTGACCACGAAGTTCCTGAAGGCCTACCAGTCGGACGAGGCACGCTTTGGCTCCTACCTCCCGCTGGTGCTGGTAATAATCATGCTGCTGGTCATAGCCATCGCCCTGCTGGCCCTGACGCGCAAGGGCGGGGCCGGCGAGACGCCCGCCGACGAGGAAGAGGAGGACGAGGAGGCCGGCTCCGAGGAGGAGTAGGTCCGGCGGATCCCTATCATCTGTGGTTCGAAACCAAATGGATGTGGTGCACGTGAAGACCAAGCATGGATTGGCGGCCCTCGCGGCCGTGCTGCTCATGGTGACCTCGGGCATCGTCCCGCTAGTCGCAGCCCTCGGGCCGCGGGGGGCCGTCCCGAACACGGATTCCGAGCCCAACAATACGAAGGCCGACGCTACCCTGGTGAACATCGCCGGCAAGATACCAGGGACCTTGGTGGGCACGGACCATTACGACAACTACAAGTTCCAGACCGGAATCGCCGGCAATAACGCCGTCAAGACATACATCGAGGTTGATTTCGACCACGCCAACCCGCTGGTCAGCGTCTATCTTCGGGACTCCAACGGCTTCCTCCTCGACTTCGCGCGAGACGTCAAGGTCGTCAAGCTCTACGCCATCGCCACGAGCACCGTCGTCATGAACTACCTCAACATCAGCGACGATTCGCTGGGGGGCGAGACCTACAACGTCACCATATCGTTCTCCAATGTCGTGTTCACGGGCGACGCCAACAACGACCCCGCGGATGCCGTGGCGGTCGGTAGCTTCCCGTTCTTCGGCAACTCGGCCCTCCAGGGCGGCACAGAGCCCATGGATGTCCAGGACTTCTACAAGGTGTCCCTGTCGAGGACCGTTTCCAAGGCGGACCTCCTCGTGGCCCAGCTCAAGCAGGCCCCCACGGCCCAGTTCTGGATCGAGGTTTTCGATTCCTCCTTCAGGCCCGTGCTCGGCTACGAGGCGCAGGGCGAGCCCAAGCCCGGCGCCACCCAGACGGTGACCTATGGGGCCCAGGCCGCCGGCATCTACTACGTCCGTGTCTGGGCGGCCAACGGGACCGGCGCCTACAACGTCTCCATGGACCGCATCGAGATCGACCTGAACGACAACAACGATAAGCCGGCCGACGCCACGCCCATACAGCTGCTCAACAACCACACGGCGAGCTTCTCGGGCAACGTGGCCGAGGGTCTGGACCTGAACGATTACTGGTCCCTGACGGTGGTCAAGGGCCAGTTCATAAACGCCACCATCACCTCCCTGAATTTCAACGCCTCGACCGGCCTCCCAAAGATGCACCTGGCCCTACTGAGGTCCGACGGGACGACAATGTACGAGATCGACCCGAACATGACCCATGACCAGCTCGACCCGGCGGGCTTCACGAACGGCACGGCAGCGGACGCGGGCCCTGTCCCGAACTATCTCAAGGTCTTCGTTGACAACGTGGCCGCGGGCGGCGGCGGATACTCGGTCGATTTGCTCACCGACAGGCCACCGGTCGCCAACGCGAGCCTCGTAGGTCCGATCGCGATCAATGAGAGCACGGTGGACAAGCCCTCCATCGACAGCTCCATCAAGCTTAGGCCCCTGTTCGCGGACCCGGACGGCAACGACAAGCTGTCCTATTCGTACAGCATCCTGGGCGACCAAGGAATGGACGACCCGGCCAACTTCACCGTCGCCATCGCCAAGGACATGGACATGACCGTCACCCTGACGCCTAGGGCCGGCACCGTCGGCCAATCCGGCTACCGGGGCGCCGGCGACGTCGTCCTCATCGCCACGGACCCCTACGGCAGCAACGCCATGGCCACCTTCCATGTGTCGGTCACGGGCACGAACCACGCGCCCTACGTCAAGGCCCCCTACAACGCAACCTACGCCTTCAAGGACACGTTGACGATCCTTTATACCGAGAGCGGGCTCATCGAGACGGACCTTACCAAGGTCTTCGGCGACATCGACATGAACGACAAGCTGACCTACGAGGTCAACGGCTCGTCCCCTGCCGTGGAGGACAAGACCTACGGCTATACGGCCGTGGACCAGAGGCACTTCATCAAGAGCGCCACTATCAACGGCACCTTCATCCTGAGCTTCAACCTCAAGCCCAACCAGGTCGACCATACCGGCATCGTCACGGTCCGGCTGAACATCGACGGCGCCAAGGTCAAGCAGGCCAAATCGGACCGCACGCCTCTCGAAGAGTCGGTGTGGTTCAAGGTCTACGACAATGGCGTGCCCGCCAAATGGAGCGACCATGCGGTCCAGCTCCTGCTGAGAGCCGTGTCCCCCAACGGGACGCCCCCCAAGTGGTCCCAGAGCTTCACAACGATAGTCTTCAAGGAGGACAAGAACGTCACCGTGGACTTCGACGCCGTGACCTCCGACATCGACACCGAGGACGCCCACGCTAGGACCTACACCGTCAGCGGCACGGGCCCGAACATTACGGCCCAGAAGATCGACAGGTGCCATTTCAAGTTCTCGGCGAAGAAGGACTGGAACGGCCTGGTCAAGGACGTACTGCTCAACTCCACCGACACCTTCGGCCTTTACAAGACCCATGCTATCAACATTGAGGTCACGCCCGATCCGGACCCCTCGCAGATAGTATCCACGACCCCGACGAACAGCACCCCGGTCAGCATGAACGAGGGCGGCAGCAAAGAGTTCGGCATCACGGTCCAGGACGTGGACACGGATATCGTGACGGGCCTCGAGTACAACTGGTCCCTCGACGGCCTATGGCTAAGGACCGTGGTCGGCCCCAACTTCACCTATCAGCCATCCTTCGACGAGGCCATGGAGCACGCCATCAAGGTCGTAGTCATCGACAGGCAGTACACCGCGCTCCGGGTCTCGACCAACTGGACCGTCATAGTGGCGAACGTGAACCGGCCCCCGACGGGCCTCAATATCGTGTCACCGGCCCAGGGCCAGGCCTTCCAGGAAGGGACCGTCGTGCCATTGATGGCGGCCGGGGCCACGGACCCGGACAAGGAGGACAAGGTCAGCTACACGTGGAAGCTGGACGGCACTGTCGTCTCCAGCTCCCAGACCTACGACCTCAAGGCACCCAAGAAGGGCCCGCACGTCATCACGCTCGAAATCAGCGACGGCAAGGCCAAGGTGACCCAGGCCGTCAACATCACCGTCAAGGCCAAGACGGTGTCCCAGCCCTTCAACACGACCTATTTAGCCGTCGGGCTCGTGCTCCTCGTGGTCATAGCCATCGCCATGGGGCTAGCGCTTCGCGGCAAGAAGGCCACGCCCGCGGAGGACAAGGTGGACCTCTACGCCAAGGACCGGGCCGCCAAGAGGAAGGCCGCAAAGGCCGTGAAGAGGAATGCGGACGAGAAGGCCCCGGCCGAAAAGAAGGCCGGGGGCGAAGGGAAGGAGGGCGGCGAGGAGGACATATAGGCCCGCTCCGCCTGAACCTAAAAAACATATAGGGCGAACCGAATATTCCCTATCGACCGTTCTAGGACACCAGTTAGCGCGAGGTATGGACATGACTAACAGCAAGGCAATCGCATTCGCGCTGGTCGGCCTGATGCTCGCATCGGCCCTGGCCAACGTCGTGAGCTCAGGCCCCGCCGCGAGGGGCACACCCGATAACATGGACTCCGAGCCCAACAACACCCTCCCGCAGGCCACCGCCATAACGCTGAACACGGTGAACTTCCCGGGCACCCTCAACGGGGTGGACTCCGCGGACGTATTCAAGATCCAGCTCAGCAATAGCGGCGGGTTCGCGGACACGATGACCGTCATCGCGGATTTCAACACCTCGAACGGCGTGGGCATCGAGGTCACGGACGCCCAGGGCTTCATGTATTACCAGGGTTTCGATAACCAGGCGGACAACAAGGTCCTGAAGTTCGTGAGCGGCTACACCCAGTACTATTACATCAACCTCACGAAGCAGTTCGGGGACGCCTCCTACTCCCTGTCCGTGAACAAGGTCAACTCGGCCTACGGGGGCAACGGCAACAACGACCCGAGCCAGGCCCAGGTCGTGACCGGCGACAATGTCCCTATCAACAGCAACCTCGACCAGACGACCCCCAAGGACCACCATGACTTCTTTAAAATAACTCTATCGTCCAGCGGCTCAGCCTCCGACCTGCTCGTGGTCTTCATGAACCAGTCAGGCGGCACGGACTTCTGGCTGCAGCTATACAAGTCCGTGGGCGTGAACGCCTATCAGCTCATCAAGCAGTCCAAGGGTTCCAAGGCCGGGGCCAACGTGACCATGAGCTACGGTGCCCAGGCCCCTATCGACGTCTACATACGGGTCTTTGCCTGGGGCGGGGCAGGCCCCTACAAGGTCTACATCCAGAAGACGAGCATCAACAAGGACTCGTCCAACGACTACTCGACGGCCACGCCCATCACGCTCACCAACAATCACACCTGGGCGGCCAACGGCGAGGTGGGCGAGGGCATAGACATAGCTGACTGGTACAGCCTCATGGTCACGAAGAACCAGTTCATCAACGTCTCCATAACATCTATTGACTACAACCCCACCACCCGTCTCCCCATGATATTCGTGTCGCTCCTTCGGAACGACCACACGACGGACTACTCGGACGTGAACCAGACCGACAGCCAGGTGGACCCGCTCGGATACACCAACGGCACGACCACCGACAACAACAAGCTGAACTACATACGGGTCTACGTGGTCGGCGGTGGCGGCGGCGGCAGGTACTCGCTGAGCCTGGTCACCGACAGGACCCCGGTCCTCTCGGGGAACCCGGTCGGGACCATCAGCGTCGTCGAGAACTCCTACAATAACGAGATCAACTTTAAAACGCTCTTCGCGGACCCGGACGGTAACGACGCCCTGTTCTACACATACGTGAAGGGCGACGGGAGCGCCGGCTACAAGGACAACGCGAACCTCTCGGTGAAGATAGGGACAAACGGCACGGTCAACATCACCCCGAAGCTTGGCAACCCCAGGGGCTGGACCGGCAATGGCGCCCTGACGCTTCGGGCCCGGGACCCCTACGGCCTGAACGCATCCTACACATTCACGGTGGACGTCCGCGGGGCCAACCACCTGCCCTACGTCAAGGGCCCCTACAATTCCACCATGTCCATCCTGCCGCTGGTCTTGCTGACCTACGGCGATGTCGAGATGAACGCCACCATAGACCTCAAGCGGGTCTTCGCCGACAACGACACCATCGACACACTGGCCTTCGACGTGTTTACCGAGAACCCGGTCTGGATATCCAAGACCTACACCACGGTCCTTAACAAGCAAGTCGTGAACGCGGCGGTGGTCAACGACTCCGTGAGGATCAGCTTCACATTCGAGGCCAACCTCGTGACTCAAAAGGGCCCCATCAACATCCTGATAACGAACGATGCCAAGACCGCCAAGCTGGACCATGACGTCACGCTGTTCTTCGAGGCCTATGACAACGGCCAGCCGGTCATGAAGTCCCCGCGGGTCAAGCTGCAGGTCATAGTCCGGAAGCCCGGCGGCAACGCGCCCGACTGGAAGACGACCCTGACCAAGGTCCAGTTCGCCGAGGACAACACCACCGAGGTCAACTTCGATGATTACATCCATGACACGGACGCCGCGGATGAGAAAGCCCATAAGTACCAGGTCACCGGCTACGGCAGCAACATCACGGTGACCCAGAAGGACCGGAGTCATTACATCTTCGGCGCCAAGGCCAACTGGTACGGCGTGGTCAACGGCGTGAACGTCATGGCCACGGACACCTTCGGTCTGACCGCCAACAAGACCTTCCAGGTGGTCGTGACCTCGGTGCCGGACGCTCCCACGGAGGACCAGACAAAGACATCGCCGGTGACCTCGCAACCGGTGATCGTGGACGAGGGCAAGGTTGCGAATTACACTATCGGAGTCAAAGACCAAGACAGCCTCCCGGCCGAGCTCATATACGAGTGGAAGCTCGACGGGACCGTCATCCCGACGGCCGTGACCGCGTCGTACCAGTACAAGCCGAACTTCGACTCCGCCGGCAAGCACACCCTCCAGGTCAAGGTCACGGACAACGAGGTCCCCGCGTATTCTTTCACCCAGGCCTGGAACATAACGGTGACCAACATCAACCGGCAGCCGACGGGCATCAAGATTCTCTCGCCGGCCAACAACGCATCCTTCAAGGAAGGCGCGAAGATAGACTTCAATGCCCAGGCCGCCACCGACCTCGACAAGGACACCCTGACATACACGTGGTACGCCGATGCGGCGGCCCTGCCAGGTGGCAACGTCCAGACCTTCAGCTACAGCAAGCTCAAGCCCGGACAGCACACCATCTCGCTCGAGGTCAGCGACAACAAGGGAGCCACCGTGAAGGACTCCGTGACCATAACGGTGAAGAAGAAGCCCGTCAAGGGCTTCATCCCAGGCTATGAGGGCGCGCTGCTCCTTGCGGCCCTTGTGGTCGTGGGCCTTGTCATGCTCAGGAAGAGGCGGTAGTTAAAGCCTACCGCCTTATCTTTTAATTCTATACTTTCATCTTCTCCAAGCCGGTCATTGATACATTTTAAATATCCCCACCCCCCTCCAAAGGAATCGTCCCAGGGGTCAAGGGAATGGTCGACATCTTACAAGTCGTGATCGCCATCGTGGTCATCGTGGTCGGCATGCTGGGTGGCCTCGTCCTCTACGCCCGATGCTACATCCGGATACCCCCGAACAAGGCCATGGTGGTCTTTGGATTGCGGCGGATGGACGGCAGCAAGTACCAGATCCTCCTCCATGGCGGTAAGTTCATCACGCCCATCTACGAGGACTACGGCTTCCTGCCCCTCGAGGTCTTCACGCTACACCTCGAGCTCAAGGACATGTGGACCAAGGACCGGGTCAGGGTCGAGGCCAAGGCGGTCGTGCATTACGCGCTACGACAAGACGAAGAAGGCCTCGAGGCCGCCGCCCAGAACTTCTTCAAAAAGGACGACGCGGTCATCAAGACAGCCGTCGAGGCCCGGGTGACCGAGGCCGGGATGGAGGTCATGCGGGAGCACGACGGCGAGTACATCAGCGCCGAGAGGCCCCGGGTCTCGGAGGAATGGAAGGCGAGGGCCAACAAGGAACTCAAACAACTCGGCCTGGAGCTAAAGACCGTCGTGCTGCAGCACGATATCAAACTAAGGGTCAGGGAGGCCTCCGACCAGGGCGATATCCACTCGATGAAGTCCCACCTGACGGACCTTAAGTCGGAGCTGGCAACGCTGGAGGCGCAGCTGTCGACCCTTGATAAGCCCAAAGGACGGCTCTAGTCGTCGACATCCTTGCGCTTGCCCTTCTTCTCCGTCTTGATCTTATCCCTGTGCTCCGCGGCCTTTTCGAACTTCTGGTGCTCCACTGTCTGCTTCGAGGGCTTCCAGCCCGCCCTCACGACCTCGACCTTAACGGGCGGCCCCTTGGGAGGCGCCGGCTTCTCGACCTTCTTTGCCGTCGGCAAGCCCTTCTTGGTCCTGTCCCAATCATCCTTTTTAGTCTTGACCTGGACCGGAGGCGGTGCCCGGACGATGACGGGCCCCGGCTCATCCTCCCTTTTCTTTGGCTTGCCCTTCGAAGGCTTCGTCGGGATGGCCTTGGCGGGCCTCCCCTTGGCCTCCTTCGAGGACGCGGGCGCGCCCACGGACAATGACACGACTATCAGGAGCCCCAGCAGTATGAGCGTGACCACCATGCCCTGCTCGCTGTAGGCCCTGGCCGTCTTCGGGGACGGGCTCTCTATCTTGTATGTGACCGTCAGGCCCGACACCCGGACCATGCCGGCCCGGTCCGCGCTCAGGTTCATGCGATAGGTGATGTTGCCCGTGCCGTCCTTGCCGGCGGCCTTCAGCCACGACGCCACCGAGGCGGTCAGGTTGACCTCCTGTGGGAGCTGTGACAGCCCCTGGACTTGATGCAGGTTCTCGTTCGCAGGCCCGGACAGGACCACATGGCCAGGATAGTAAAGCGCCCTGTAGACCGCCAGGTGGGTCCCGAGGACGGGGTCCACGACCTCGTCCCGGCCGTCGCCGTTGAGGTCCCCGAAAGCCACATGCCTGAACGGCACGTCCGGGTACTCGATGGCAGGCTCCAGGGTCCCATCGCCCCTGTTGATGAACACTGACAGGGACCCGGTCGCGATTCCCGTTCCCTGGTTGAGGCAAATCACGTCCGGCTTGTTGTCATCGTTTATGTCCGTGGCTCGGACCACCCCGGGCAGGATGCCGGCCCTGTAGTACACGGGCTCCTTATAGTGGAGCGGTTGCGTGTCCGCCATTATCACCGCGATCTCGCCCGGCACGACGTCGCTCAGGCCCTTCTTCGGCGAGAAGGCCACCACGATGTCCCGCCGGTTGTCCCCGTTCAGGTCCGCGAAGTAGAGGCTCCTGGGCCCCTTCTTTAACGGCAGGTTCATGACGTTGGTGAAGTTACCGTTACCATCGTTCCTGATGAATGTAAGGTTCTCCTCGAAGTCCTGCATCAGGCCGAAGTTGGCCGTGACGAAATCCACGATACCATCGTTGTTGAAGTCCTCGGCCACGATGTCGGCAGGGTGGTTACCGTTCATGCTGTGATTTATTTTCTTCTCGAAGTGACCCGTACCGTCGTTGAGGAGGATCGAGATGAAATCATGGTTCGCGTGAATGGCCACGATGTCCAAATCATTGTCCCCGTCCACATCCACCGGAACGGTCACATAGGCCGGGGCCGTCAGCAGGTTCTTGCCGGACTCATGGGCGACGGAATCCTCCCTGAACACCCCATTGCCGTCGTTGAACATCATGATCACGGCGTAGGACAGCTCCTCGTTGTACTCCACGTCGTTCCTCCCGTCCCCGTTGTAGTCCGCGATGGTCGGATAGAACGGCTCGGAACCCCCCGAGCCGCCCGTGAATACCATGTAGCCGGGGCGCCGGTCGACCTTCGTGAACTGGCCCTTGCCCTGGTTGTAGGCCAAGGTCACGGATTGCCATGCGTAGTTAGTGCTCACGGCGTCCTTCTGCCCGTCACCGTCCAGGTCTCCCAGGGCCACCATCTTGTCGGACTCGTTGACGTCGTACATGTCGAACCAGGCGAACCTGCCCCTCCCGTTGTTCAGGACCACCGAGGCCGTGTTCCCGAGGTTGTCTGCCGTGGCGATGTCCGGCGAGCCGTCGCCGTCAAGGTCGCCCGCGAAGATACCGTTGGGGTTGGCGCCCGTGAGGAACAGCTGGTCTAGGGCCATGGAACCGCCGCCCCTGTTGATGAATGTCCTCACCGTGCTGTCCCAGCGGGACACCGTGACCATGTCGACGAGGCCGTCGCTGTTCAGGTCCGCCAGGAAGGCCGCCTGTTGCTTGGTGCAGGCAACCACGCTGGGCGTGCCGAAGCCCTGGCCCGTCGCCGGGAAGATGGTGATGTTCCCCTGCACGCTCGTGACCGCCAGGTCCATCTTGCCGTCGCCCGTCAGGTCCGCGGCCCTCAGGTCGCTCGGGGGCCAGGCCAGCGAATAGGTGGTCTCGCCCTCGTCGAAGCGCTTGCCTCCCAGGTTCTTCACGACCATCACCGAGTAGGGCTTCAAGGCGGATGCCAGGACGATATCCGGGGCGCCATCCCCGTTCACATCAAGGAGCGCCGCGCCCTCTGGGACCGCGAGGACCGAGACGTCCACGGGCGGGTTGAAGGTCCCGTCGCCCTTGTTGTAGAGGATTGCCACGACCGGGAACTGGTCCCTGACTACGACCAAATCCGGGTAGGTGTCGTTGTCCAGGTCGCCGGCCAGTATACGGGCCGGGTTCCCGCCGACCGCGTAGGTCGCGTAGGAGCTGAAGAGGTCGGCCTTGGTGAGCCTGACCGTGACGCTGCCTTCGCTGGCGTTGACCGTGGCCAGGTCCATCTGGCCGTCCTTGTCCAGGTCGGCCAGTACAAGGTCCACAGGCTCATGGGCCACCATGAAGTCCAGCGGCCTGGCCCTGTCGAACCGGCCATGGCCATCATTCAGCAGGACGGACACGTTGTCCGACCTGGAGTTGACGACGGCCAGGTCCATGTACCCATTCTTGTCCAGGTCGGCGCCCGCGATCGCTGTGGGGGAATTGCCCACGGCGTACCTCTGCATCACTGGCGGAAGGGTCCCGCCCAGCGTGAGCCGGGCGTCCTGGACCTTGGCATTGGCCGGGAGCGTGAACGAGAGGTGCTCCCCGTCCTTGTCCACGTAAAGGGTCATCGCCTTGGTCCCGCCGTCGAAGTGGTCCAGGGCCTGCTGCGTCGTCCCGTTGCCCGAGGCCATCTGGCCCACCATCGACACGCACGTCATCAAAACCATGGCCACTGCGAAGCGCTTCCTGCCAAGATGCAATGTGGACACCTCCACAACACAAGGGACCGTATCCCCTGTATGATATGAACGCACATGAAATTATCCTTTTTCCGCATCCATGGCTAAAGCCTTCAGGAGCCGCGGCGACGTCAGGCCCCGGGCTCTAATGAACTTTCGCAAAGGGAGACCGAAAATGCGGCAAAACCCGGTCGGCCTAATACTGTCTTTGGTAATATTATGGAATGCCAATTGATTACAAACCAATCGAAAGGTATATATAACGACTAGATTTTCGTTCCAAATACACTTTATATGCTATAGCCCTATTTCACAAGCAATCTTAAAGGTCTACGCGGTCAATGAGGTGGTATGGGATGAAGCGAATCGGGGCGACATTTCTAGTGTTCGTGATGGTGTGCACAAGCATTCTGGCAGGTTTCACCGGGAGCCTGACGGCCGAGGAGACGGCGAAGGCCAGGGCCGAGTCCCGCCTTCTAACGACTCCTGACGGCCTCAGCTGGGCCGACCCAGTGAAGATCACCGTGAACAATGTGGACGACCAGTACCCCACGCTTGTGGTGGACTCGGGCTCGAACTCCCACATATTGTACTACCAGAATGGCCAGGACTTCAAGTACCAGAAGTACCAGAGGCCAGGGAAGCTGGTCGTCAAGGAGACCCACATCGTCTCCGCGGCCATGACCTTCCAGCACGCCGGCCAGGGCACGCCGGTCGCCCAGCCGACCGAGCGCATAGGCATCGACGGCGAGGAGAACGTCCACATCGTGTGGGCGACAGGCGCGTGGGGTACTAACCAGTACCAGAAGTTCTCCAACAGCGGCAAGCCCATATCCCAGGTCATCGACCCGTCCCCGAGCGCGCAGATGCCCCAGCTGCCATACCTCGGCGTGGGCAAGAACAACTTCGCCTATGTCGGGACCGAGCAGGAGGGTGGCGGTGAGAACGGCCAACTGACCAGGATCGACAAGAACTTCAACACCCAGATGGTCGATGTCAAGACCTACACCGAGGGCGTGGCCCTAGTCGTGGACACATGGAACGACGATGTGGTCCAGTTCTTCACCAGGACCTGGTCCGGAACCGGCGTCTTCCACACCAAGTTCACGGCCGACCTGCAGAAGGTCATCGAGCCCCACGAGATATACGCCGGCGTCATCCAGGGAAGCGGCTGGGACAGCCCCGTCCCGCTGGCCTCCACGACGCCCAACGGCCATGTCCACATCCTCCTCTACTCGGCGACGGCCAACCCCAAGTCCATCTTTTATGGCGAGACCGACAAGATGGGCAACCCCCTGACCGGCGGCCAGACCTTCACCGTTACCCAGGACGCCTGCGACTACGGCGACATAGTGGGCGACGGCGAGAACAACGTCTACGTCATCTGGGGCGCCTGCAGCGATGGCCATGTGTACTACACAAAGATCATCGAAGGTAACGAGCAGTCCTCGCTGACCCGGAAGCCTATAAAGATCAGCGCCGGCCTGGCGGGCCAGTCGACCTGGCCCCAGTTCGGCACTGACCCGGACAACGGCCTCCACGTGGTCTTCTTGAACAACGGTGATGGCGACAACGAGGTCTACTACAGGTACGCCTACACCTTCGGTGTCGAGCTCAGGATGGACCCCACCGAGCAGGCCAAGATGATGTTCATACACCCCATGGAGATAAAGAACGGCAACATGACCATGAAGAACGTGGGCGGCCAGAACGATACCATGTATCTCAATGTCTCAACGGACCTCATGGGCCACGAAGGCCAGGGCTGGGATGCCTGGATAAGCGAAAGCTCCATAGACCTGCAGCCAAGCGAGGTCGCAAAGCTCGAGCTATCAGTCAAGGGCCCGGACTTCGGCAACCCGAACGACTTCATCGAGGTGTGCGTCAACGCCACCAGCTCGCGCAACCCTGATAAAAACGATACCGTATGTATCAGGGTGTTCCTGATGGTGGACCATAACATACGTCTTGATTGTGCCGACAATGTACATATCGCCATGGCGGGCCAGATGACCGAGTTCACCTGCATGGTGAAGAACTACGGAGACGTTATCGAGGACATCAAGATCGAGATCACGGATGAGCCCATGGATTGGGAGATCACGTTGAAGGACGACTTCTTCGCGGGCATGAAACCCAAGGACAACAAACCCGTGGTCCTGGACGTGACCCCGCCGGCCGAGGCCCTGGCGAACGAGGTGGGCTCGGTCACGCTTAAGGCCTACGTCCAGACGCAGCCGCAGATCAGGAGCTCGGCCACGGTCCACGTAATCGTCCAGCCCAATGTCTTCATCAAGCTGGGCATCGACTCGCCTCAGAAGTACGTTGACCCGGGCAACGCGACGGATTACACCCTAACGGTCTACAACCAGGGCAACATGGCCGGCACGGTGGTCATCATATTGGAGATCATGTCCGGTGTCGGTGACTGGGGCGTCCAGCTCGACAGGACCTCCGTGGCGGTGCCCAACAACGGCCAGGTGGACATCAAGCTGACGGTATTGGCCCCCGAGAACGCCAAGGCCGGGACGAGGCTCGTCGTGAGGATAGTTGCCTCCGACGAGGCAAGGACCATGAGCTCCGACGTCACGGCAACGACGGTGGTCAACCAGGTGCACAACCTGGACGTGTCCACCTACCCGCCGGAGGTCCAGGTCAAGCCCGGCGAGACGGCTAACTACGAAATTACCATCAAGAACAACGGCAACGGGGTCGAGCAGCTCACCCTCACGCCCGAGGTCCTACGGGTCAGCTGGGTCCCGAGCTTCCTGCAGGACGGCGTGCCCATCGACACCATCCTGCTGGAGCCCGGCGAGCAGAAGGCCTACACCGTGGCCCTGAAGGTCCCGGGCAGCGAGATAGCGGACTCCTATGTGTCCTCCTTCAAGCTGGCCTCGTTAGGCACCGAGTGGGCCTACAAGTTCGACCTGACGACCAGGGTCCTGCAGATATACTCCATCGACGTGACATCGTCCCTGTCCAAGCAGACCGGGACTCCGGGCAAGACGGTCTCCTTTGTGATCATAGTGAAGAACAACGGCAACGGGAACGACGTCATCGCCCTGACATTGGACGACAAGCCTATCAACTGGCAGAGCCGGTTCCTGATGGACGACAAGGACATCGAGGCCGTGCCCCTGAAGGCCGGCGAGCAGGCCAAGGTGATGCTGCTCCTCGTGATACCCTTCACCTACGACCAGGACAACACGCAGTACACCATGACGGTGACAGGGACGTCCGAGGGACGCATCCAGGACAAGGTCATGTTCGTCGTGGACCTGCTCCTGCCGAACCTGAAGATCACGAAGATCAAGTACAGCACCTCGCACATCGTGGCCAACAAGCCGGTCGCCATCGAGGTCATAGTGTCCAACCAGGGACAGGTGGCCTGCGAGAACGTGACCGTTAGGTTCTACGACAAGACCATCGCCGGCGAGCAGGTTCTCGAGAGGATGCCAGGCGGCCGCAACAACACGGCCGTGTTCCAGTGGATGCCCAAGGCCGGGCAGCACAGGCTGGAGTTCACCGTGGACCCGGACAACAAGGTCATCGAGTCCAACGAGGACGACAACAAGCTGATCGATAAGGTGAACGTCTCGAACAGCGGCGGCCTGATACCCGGCTACGATGCCATGCTGGTCCTGATGGCCCTGATCCCTGTGGCCCTGGTCCTGCTCCGCAAGAGGGAATAGGCGCGTGCGGGAGGGGGCCCAACCCCCTCCCTCTTTCCTAATTCTTTTCCTTTTTCCAAATCTTTGAATTCCTTATTGTATATATTATTTGGATTAGATGGATATCCAATCAATTTATATAATCCTATAAAATAAGTAGGGCCTAGCTAGGAGGATACCCCCATGCGCACGAAGGTCCTTGCGATAGTTGCGATTCTGGTCATGGTCCTTTCCGCGTTCCCCCAAGTCACCGCCGACTGGGTCGAGCCGGTACCAAGCTCCAAGACGGACGACGACTTCTGGCACGTCACCTACGGCTTCGAGAACTGGTGGGCCAAGAACTGGCCCAACTACACGGCCAAGAGCAGCAATCGGGAGCCGGACATGGTGGTCTTCAAGGACAAGCTGTGGATACTATGGGAGGGTCTGCTGGTCCCCAACTCTGCTAACCAGCCCGTGTCCTACAAGGGCAAGCTCTACATGCGGTCCTACAGCGACCTTAATGGGACCCCCACATGGAGCGATATCATAGATGTGACCCCCAACGCCTACTATGCCGACCACACAAACCAGAAGGCAAGGATTGTCCCCTACAAGGACCGCCTCTACATCTTCTGGCAGTCCTACGACCGGAACCAGAAGCCCCTGGGGACCCCAGAGAACCGCTTCGACATCATGATGAGGACCTATGACGGCAACGAGCTGCTCCAGCTGACCCCCAAAGAGATCATCAGCCGGGACAGCAAGTTCGGCGACTGGGGCTTGGACCAGGTCCCCCAGCCGGTCATATTCCAGGACAAGCTCTTCCTCGTGTGGCACAGGGAGGACATGCTCCGGGGGATCAGAGACATCCTCTACCGCGTCTACGACGGATCGACCTGGAGCGATATTAACGTCCTTTCCGACTATCCTAACAACGACACCTCCAACCAGTTCGCCGCGGTGGCCGTGTGGAAGGGCCAGCGACTATACGTCATGTGGCAGAGGACCATTAAGGGCGCCACCTACCTGGAGACCGTCTATTCCTATACTGATAACGGCCACAGCTGGAGCGCCGTCGAGCCCCTGTCGCGGAAGATGGACATCACCTCCGTCTCCTTTGACACGACCCCGGCCCTGGTCACATATCATAACCCCAAGACGGGCAAGGACGAGCTGCACGCATTCTGGAGGACCTACAAGACCGAGAACACCAACAACGGCCGATACGACTACGATGTCGTGATGCGCGTCTACGACGGGACCAACTGGGCGCCCACGAAGGAGCTCTCCCCGCCAGGGGATGTCTTTGACGACACCCAGCCCTTTGCCATAGAGTTCGGCCAGAGGTTGCACATCTTCTGGGCCTCCAAGGACGATTCCACCACGGACGGCAAGGATTACTCCATAGTCCGGGTCGTCTACGATGGCGAGACCTATGGTGCCCCCGAGGTCGTGTCCCGTGTCGGGGACACGGACGAGGCCTTCATGGACGACGCCGAATGGTGGAACAGGGGCGACGACCTGGGCCCCAGGGCCGCGATATATCCCGATAGATGGGGCGACCAGCGCCTATTCCTTACCTGGTGGTCCTTCGACTACACCACGGGCTGCTGCTACGACCACCCCGAGGACACCCACCCGACCATCGTACTGAGGCTCTTGGAGGACATGGACCACGACAAGGACGGCGTCAAGGACCACTTCGATGCCTGCCCGGACGACCCCAGCGACTGGAGGGACTCGGACGGCGACGGGGTCTGCGACAGCAAGGACTGGAAGCCCGACGACCCGACGGTCTGGAACGAGCCCACGAGCCCGGGCGGGCAGGGCCCCAGGGGCGACCCGCTGCCCCTCTACATGATGCTCATCGTCCTTTTCGTCCTGGGCGTGGCGCTTCTGGCCATTCGCGGGGACAAGAAAAGGCCGAGGCCTGCGAAAGAGGAGGAGGGCGGGACCGAGGGTCCGACAGGCGGGGGCGAGGAAGAGTAGGTGATACTCACGAGAGGAGCAGGTCCAAATCCCCGCGCTCTCACTTTTTATTAGAATCATCCCAAATCTTTTTTACCATCACGCCCTTTCCTAGGTCGATATCATGCCGTCGGAGAAGGACCTGGAGGTTCTCAAGACCCGGGCCGTGGCCGAGATCATCACATTGGAGGAGCTCGAGCAGGCCGTCAAGAAGCCCAATCCAACGGGCTACATAGGCTTCGAGCCTTCTGGCAAGGCCCACATCGCCTGGCTCATGATGGCGGACAAGATCATAGACCTCACCCGCTGCGGCTTCAAGATGACTATCCTCATGGCCGACTGGCACGCTTTCATCAACGACAAGCTTGGCGGCGACATGGTCAAGATACGTAAGTGCGGGAAGTACATGGAGGACTGCTTCGCCGCCATGGGCATAGACACCGAGCGGACGAAGTTCATCTACTTCACCGACTACATGAGCGACCCGAAGTACTGGGAGCTCGTGCTGCGCGTCGCCAAGGCGTCGACGCTCTCCCGTGTCAAGCGGGCCCTGACCATCCTCGGGCGCCAGGAGGCCGACGGCGACCAGGACACATCCAAGCTCATGTACCCGCTCATACAGGTCGCGGACATCTTCTACCTGAAGGTGGACGTGGCACTCGGCGGCATGGACCAGCGCCATGCCCACATGCTGGCCCGGGACGTGGCCCCGAAGCTGGGCCTGAAGCCCCCCATCGCCATCCACACGCCGCTGAACGCCGGCCTCCAGGGCGCGGGCCGCATGGACCCATCCGAGGCCAAGATGTCCAAGTCCAAGCCCGAGAGCGCCATCTTCATCCACGACCCCGCCGAGGAGGTCAACCGCAAGATCAAGAACGCTTTCTGCCCCGAGAAGGTCGTCGAGGGCAACCCGGTCATGGACATCTGTAGAAACCTCCTGTTCAGCAGGCTGCCCGCACTGAGCATCAAGAGGCCCGCCAAGTTCGGCGGGGACGTCCAGTTCGAGTCCTACGCGGACCTGGAGAAGGCCTTCGTTGAGGGGAAGCTCCACCCGGCCGACCTGAAGAAGGGCGTCTCGGACGCGCTCAACCAGATACTGGAACCAATTCAGGCGTACTTCGAGAAGCATCCGGACAACCTGAAGGCCGTGGCCGAGTTCAAGACGACCCGGTAGAAGAGGAATATTTAGATTCTTTTTCACGTCTCATCTTTAGTCAAGACTTCCCACCAATCAAAACATATAATCACTTAGTGCAATGATATTATCATGTCCATATTACAAAGAACAGCTTTGATTCTGGTTTGTATATTGATATCGGCAAGTTCCAATGAATGTAATGGACAATCTATGCGGCCGGAAAAAGGTCTTTATGATTTTGAGCTTACTTGGACAATGAATGCGTCCCTGGACGTGAACAGTGAAAACCCCATGGGCTGGGTAAAATTCAATGTCACGATCACGAACACGGGGATGATGCCAGATGAGTATTCCATCGATGCTTCATGTTCGAGTGGTTGGCCGACGATAATCTCTCCACAAACGGTCCCAATAGGAACAAATACTGTCATTCTTCCAGGAAGTTCCTTCAACATAAATATCACAGTAGTTGATCCAATGCCATCCATCCCCGGAGCGGTCTGTGACCTGAAAGTGATCGGGCAATCCAACCATAGTCCGCAAAAGATAACAAAAGAAAAGGACACACGGCTAGTTATTCATTGCCCCCTCCTCTCAGTCCGATATATCTCGATTTCTCCCCCTGGACCGATTGCTGGACAGTCCACGACGATAACGGCCACCCTAATGAACGCAGGAGACCTCTACGAGCCAAAAGCGAATGTTTCCTTTTTTATCGACGGAAGACCAATCGCCATGAATGTTAGCGCTGGTAGGATGGAACCGGGGGAAATCAAGAACATCACTGTAAAGTGGACCGCGCTAAAAGGTTCCCACACAATAGAAGCACAGACCGAACATTGGTTCGCTGATTACAAAAATCAATCCCAGGATGTCAAAATTGAAGTTAAGACTGAGTCATCGACAACGAAAATCGGGTTTGAACTCGGCATCATGTCTTTAATCGGGATTATTTTGGTCATCGCGCTTATTATTTATCGTAGAAGGAAAGGACTATCTAGAAATTGATTGCGCTGGCCGATTCATACTGGTTTGCCGACGAGAAGAAGGAACGAACCTACTTCTTCCTGAGCTCCTTCATGACCTTCGGCAGGGCCTCAGCGAACCGCCGCACGCCCTCCTCCGGGACCGTGAACGATGCCCTGATGAACTTGGAGCCGAACTGCTTGCTGACATATTCCCCGGCCCTCACGAAGATATTGTGCTCGTAGAGCAGCTTGTCCTGTATGGGCTCGGTCTTGACCCCCGTGGCGCTCACATCGATGACGAACATGTTGGCCTGCGACGGATAGACCGGCAGGAAGGCCCCGTCGATGCTGTCCACGGCCTCCTTTATTATTTTCTGGTTCTTCCTTGCCTGCGCCACGACCCCGCCTATCCACTTCTTCTTGGTCTTCAAGGCCGCGAGCGCCGCGTACTGGGCCAGTATGTTGATGGACAGGTCGTTGGTGTTGAACGGCGCGGCCACGTCCATGAGCTTCTGCGGTGCGACCAGGGCCCCGACCCGCAACCCCGCAAGGCCGCAGTTCTTTGATACGGAATACGCTATCAGGGTGTTGTCAGGCGCGAACTCCGTGGTCAGATGGTGCTCTTCGGCGAAGTCCCTGTAGGTTATATCGTCGAATATAATGAGATTGTGGTCCACGGCCAGGTCGCACAGGGCCTTCACCTCGCCCTTGGTGTAGCCTGTTCCGAGCGGGTTAATCGGGTCGATCAAGAGGATCATCTTTGTCTTCTTGTTGATGGCCTTCTTGACCTCCTCGATGTCGTACTTGTAAGGCGGTTTGTATATCGGCAGGTCCGTGGGCCTTGCCCCGGATATCTTGATGAAATGGTGTATGATGAAGTAGCTCGGGTCCGATGTTATGACCTCGGAGCCCTTCTCGAGGAACGCCCTCATAGCGATGTAGAGGGCCTCGGTACCACCGGATGTCAGCATGACCTTGGGGTCTTTCCAACCCAGGTCCGCCCTGATCGCGTCGTGGAGCTCCGTGAGGCCCGTCAGGAAGGGAGGGTAGAGGTTGAACTCCCTCCTCATCACGGCATCTATGATGGCCTTCTCGATCTCCGGTGTTGTCGGAAGGTGGTTCGTGTTCTGGCTCATCCAGACGACATCGTGGGTCCTGGCATAGACGAATGGGTTTGGCTTGTCGGACATGATTGGGTGGATTTCTATCCTCAACGATAAACCTTGTGTCGGGTTGTAGCATTTTTTTATTCAATGAGGTTGATTGATTCGCACCAATCAACCCCCAACCATGCCACTCATCCTGTTCGCCTCCGTCCGTGCGCCTGTGAACAGGTCGTAGGGGGACATCATCAGGTCATGCCAGGATGCATCGGGCCTACCCGTTACTGCCCTAGCCACCTCCTCGCTCGAGGCGATGGCTTTTAGATAAATGTTCAGGCTCGCATTCAGATGCTGGTCGCATTCCCAGCCGCATTCGCACCTGAACATGCCGTCCTTTCGGGAATTGGCGTTGCGCCTCCCACATATCGGACAGTCATTGCTGGTGTTCCATGGATTAACGAAAATGATAGTGACACCGAGCCAGTCGGCGTACTCACATATGAATTTGTGAAGTTGTCTTCTAGGCCAGGAACTGAGCCTCCGGTTCAAATCCTTAGACCAGCTCTTCTTTCTCATACCTGTCAGGTCCTCGAGGACTATTACGCTGTTGCGCACCTTGGCTATGGACACGATTCTCAAGGCGACCTTGCGCTGCCGGTCATCGATGCGGTCGTGCTCACGCTTTCCTTCTCGACCGCATAGATACTTCATCGTCCTGCGGTCGTGGGCCTTCTTCTGCTGCAGCCGCAGCCTCCTTTTCTGATGCCGTTCCTGGATTATTGGAACCTCTGATGTGTCGTATCGTAATGGTAGTGGCTCATCATCGTTGGATACGAAGATACCGTCCATGCTCCGCTCGTTAGTATCAAAGGCCATCACTGTTTCTACGGGGGCTTTGAGCGGCCGGTCCTTCCTGAACGCGACGATAATTCTGTCGGGACATATGGTCAAGGAACCCAATGAGAGTTTCTCATCTTTGAGGTATTTACGATGGTATGGGCTAATATTCAGTTGGATCGTGATATGCTCCCTGGCTCGGATTGGTAGGTCCAGGAGGCCCGTCTCGCGGTCCAATCTGTATGTCTGGTTCTCGCATTTCAGGCACAGGCGCTTCACGAATGGCGTCTTGGACTTCTTTCCCTGTCGAAGCCTTCTCCTATGGTTCTTCAATATTGCCCCAGCAACCTCGCAGGCCGATGGTATGTATTGTGAATATACATCATAGTCCTTTCTGAAGCCCCTGTAGACGGCCTTGCGAATGGCATAGCGGGATGTGATCCCCAGTTGCAGCCCCGCCCTGACGGCCTCGTTGACCATGAGCCGGAAGGCTTTCATGAGCCAGACGAGCTTGTCTGGAAGTTCAATCTCGTGCACGCTGTCCTTGAGCCGGAACACTACCCCCCTGAACACATATCGTTCGACCATTAGGTTCTCTTTGTCCGAGGATGTATATATATATTGACGGGGGTCCAGTGAAAGTGAAAGTAAAATTGAATTGGAGGGAGTGAAAATAATCCTTGATGACGATGAAAGTTTGGGTTAATTATGAATTATGCTACAAACCAACCACTTGAAAAACTTATTAATCCATCCCGCATATCCCACCGTCGATGACCTCCGTGGACAAGCTCCGCACAGGCATCTTCGGCCTCAATTCTATAATGGACGGCGGCCTCAACAAGAACAGCACCACCGTCGTCATCGGGGCCACGGGGGCCGGCAAGACCACGCTGGCCATGCAGTTCATCCGGCGCGGCCTTGAGGATGGCCAGGAGGGCGTCTTCATAAGCCTCGACGAGGCCCAGGCCCAGATCATAAAGGAGGCCGAGGCCATGGGCTGGACCGACATACGGGCCCAGATCAAGGCAGGCAGGCTCGTCTTCATAGACGCTTCCGCCAAGGAGTTCACAGAGTTCGTCAAGACCGAGCTCCCGCTCCTCGTGGACGAGTGGCGGGGCTTCAACGCGCGCATAGTCGTGGACCCGCTCACGCCCGTGATGTGGACCATCAAAGATTTGTACGAGCAGCGGGAGTACGTCACCCTCCTCATGAACCAGCTGCGCACCGTCGGCACCGTCATATGCACCCTGGAGGAGCACGGCGGCCAAGGCAACCTCTCCGGCAGCGAGATAACCATCCCCATGTACGTCGCTGACTGCGTCGTGCACTTGAGGCACAACCTGCTCGGAAAGGACCCGGAGCGGTCATTGAAGATCATCAAGTTCCGCGGGAGCGCCCATGACGAATCGGCCCACCCCTACAAGATAGTCAAAAGCCTAGGGATCGTTGTGAACCCAGCGCGGACCTACCGACGCAGCACCAAGGCCACCATGGACAAGGTCAAGAAGGCCCTGAAGGATAGGATGGATAGCCTCCCGCCCGAGGTCGCCAAAAAGGTCGCACGGGTCCTCGAGGACCTTGGGGACCAGGACCTCGAGGGCCTCGACCTGGACCGGTTCGTGCAAAACATTCTCGACGAATACCAGTGATGCCAGCCTTCGGGCGGCGTGAGGTGTGGACGATTTGTCGGACAGGCAAGGCAGGAAGGACGGGACCTCACAGGAGGGCGGCCTCGGGCAAAGGATGCGCCGGGCCCTCGAGCGGCGGCGGCAGCAGAACCTGCCCCAGCAGCCCCCGCTTCCCAGGGCCTCGGTCATGATGAACAAGGCCCGCAGGGCCATATTCTCCGAGCTCTGTTGCAGGCCCTGCCAGACCTCGGGCGAGCTCGCAAGGTCCCTAGGGTCCTCGAGGGCGAACGCCGTGTGGCACCTGTCCAAACTTATTGGGGCGGGCCTCGTGACCCGGTCCCGGCGCGGCGGCCGGTGGGCCTACCATGCCACGGGCCACCTCACCGACGAAGAGGCCAGGCTGTTTTCGGCCCTCAGCGATCCAACGACCCTCCGGACGTTCCTCAAGGTCAGGGAGCGCCCCGGGGCCACGCAGGTCGGGCTTTCGAAGGCCATCGGGGTCCCACGGCAGGCCCTTAGCTGGCACCTCGAGAAGCTCGAGCGGGCGGGACTGGTCGTCCCTCTCCGCGACGGCAGGTCCAAGCGCTACAGATCCACGCGGCTCTACGACCAATTGGCCCGGGCCCGCCAGGGGGGCCTAGGGCGGTTCAAGGCCTCGCTCATGAAGGCCCTCAAGGAGGACAACGTCAAACCGTCCATCGTGAAGGCCCTCTCGGGCTCCCTGCTCATAAGGATGGCCGCGGGCGAGGGCACGACCGTGATGGAGGTCATGACTGACCCGTTCGGCCAACTCTCGAAGCCCAGGGAAAAGGCAAAGAATCTTACTAGAAATGCAAAATAAATGTAAGTAACACATATCAATGTATTGTATTATTATTAGAATCGATGCCCGACGAGGAGAAGGACCACCAGAACGGCTTCGCCCAGAAGTTCAAGGAGCACTGGGACAAGATAGGCTCCGAACCAGGGGCCTGCAAGAAGTGCGGTGCCAGCCTTCCCCATGGGGCAGAGAAATGCCCTTCCTGCGGCTTCCCGGTCGGCCAACCCTCCCCGTTCTTGACCCCGCCACCCTCCAAGGCCAAGCCCGACGAATACGATGTCATTATCGATGAGGGCCCACCCCGGCCCAAGGGCGAGATGAAGGAAAGGATCGGCGAGGTCGTCTCAAAGGCCGCCGGCGATGTAAAGGCCAGGCAAGACATCGACGCCGGGCTCTTGCTCTCCGATTCCCTTCGGCGGCTCGATATAATCAAGGCGCGCATGCAGGCCAAGAGGAAAGAGGCCCCATCCAAGGACGTCCTTGGCGTTATGTTCACCGACGAGGCCCGAAAGGCCCGCGACAAGGACCACAAGAAGGACGAGGACGCACAGAAGCGCAGGATGGTCAAGGGCATCGAGGCCGTCATAGCCAAAGGCTCGCTCCTGGCCCACCTCGGCCAGACCATGTCCTCCAACGCCGAGGCCGTGGAGCGGACCAAGGCCGAGACCAAAGACAAGGTCATGCGGGACCTGAAGGCCCTGAACATCCGGGGCTTCGAGGCCCAGGCCCGGAACATCTGGCGGATGCTGGACCAGGGCCGCGTCTTCGAGGCCGAGAACTCCCTCGTCAAGCTCACGCTCGACATCAGGGCCAAGCGCGCCAAGAACTATCTGGCCCTGTCAAGGGCCGAGGACCTGGCAAAGCGCCTGGCGCGCGTAGGCCCCGTCGAGGCCAGGGCCGAGGCCCTCGAGGCCACGAGCACGAGGGTCCTGGAGGAGCTGAACGGGATCCCGAAAGACCAGTTCCCGAAGGAGAGGGCCGCAATCATGAACGCTCTCGGGGCCGGGGAGCCGCTACAGGCCGAGGACCTGCTTTTGGGCCTCAAGCTGGAGATCGAGGCCAAGCGAGAATGGGAGGAGTTCAAGCGGGAGCGCGAGGGGCGCATCGAGCGTGAGATGAAGCGGCGCATCAGCAAGGCCTTCTTCATCGAGCGCACCGAGGAGGCCCCGGCCGAGGTCTTGGCACCCCAGGAACCACCCGTACTGGAACCCGTCGAGGAAGAGGTCCAGGAGCTCGCGCCCGTGTCCGAGGCCGAGGGCTACCCAGAGCTCGAGGTGGTCGAGGAGATCACCCAGGAGGAGGCGGCATTGCCGACCCTGGAGGCGGTCGTCGAGGAGCCCTCAAGCTTCAGGCCCGAGGACTTCGAGGAGCTGCCCGAGCTGGAACCGCTCTCCGACATAGAAGCCTACCCCGAGCTGGAGATGGTCCCGGAGGAGGAGCCTTTGCCCAGGCTGGAGGCCGTTGGCGCCCACGAGACCGAGGCGCCCGCCGGCGAGCTGGAAGGGTTGCCCGAGATGCACCCGGTCCCGGAGGTGGAGCACGTAGAGGCGGTCCTGGAGCTCGAGATTGTCGAGGGACCCGCCGAGGTCTTTCCAGAGCTGAAGGCCCTGGAGGAGAAGGCCGCGGCGGAGCTGGCCGCGCTCACGGAGACCATAGGCGTCGAGGATGAGCTGGAGGCTTTATCGCCCGTTATTGAAGGGCCACAGGTGCCCGCGCCCACCCCGGCCATCGCCGTCGAGGCGCCCGCTGTCCAGCCGCCGCAGCCCCTCACGCTAGCGCAGGAGGAGGCCTTCCTCGAGGCCCAGCAGGGCTACGAGGACTTCGTCAAGGGCGAGGTCGGCCTCGCCATGGAGCATTATGACCTTTCGATATCCAAGTTCCCGACCTTCGAGGCCTTGTGGTACAAGGGCAACGCCCTCATGGACATAGGCATGCCCCGCTCGGCCCTGAACACCTTCGAGGCAGCCCTCGATGTGGACCCAAGCAGGATCGAAGGTTACCTTTCCAAGGCCAAGGCCCTGCAGTCCCTAGGAAGCATCGACGAGGCCTACCAATCGGCCCTCAAGGCCCAGGCCATGGCGCCCGCCTCGGTGGCCGTCAGGACCCTACTACAGGACATCGTGGACACCCTGTTCGAGGCCCGCGGGCCGGCCCCCGAGGCCGTCCCGGCCGAGGGCGAGGTCCTTGAGATGGCGGAGGTCAAGGAACAAACGCCAGATGACGGAGAGGCCCTCGAGATGGTCGAGGCCACCGACGAAGAGGTCCTCGACATGGTACCGGTCGAGGAAGGGCTCGCCGGGGTGGAGGCCGAGGAACTGCGTGTCATTCGCAGGTTAAAGCGCGTCCCCCTCGGCGAGACCCGCGGCCTGGTCAACGGTCGCGGTCTCACTAACGGTAAGGGCCTCGCCATCGGGCGCGGCCTTGTGAATGGCAAGGGCATGGTCAATGGCCGCGGCCTGGTCAACGGCCGAGGCCTGGTCAATGGCAAGGGCCTTGTCAACGGTCGCGGGCTCGTCAATGGAAGGAGCGGCCTCACCAACGGCAACGGCATGGTGAACGGCATCGGAATAACAAGGGCGCCGACGAGGGCCAGGCGGTCCAGGAACATACGTGCCATCGGCGCCGTTCTCGCCGCTGTCCTCTTGCTCGTCGCAATCCCCATGGTCATGGTGTTCGTCAACACCAGTCCAGGGATCGTCATCGATGGCCAGTTCTCGGACTGGTCCAAGGCCCAGAAGTTCCAAGACGCCCTCGGCGACCAGACCGCCAACCCGGACCTGGACATCACGGACTATCTTCTGAAGCCCCAGGGCGGGTCGCTCTTTCTCTTCGTCCAGGTCTCAGCCCAGGGCCGGATGCTCAACGGCCGGAATCAGGGCGTGGACATATTCAGGGCATTCCTTGACACGGACAACAACACCATCACCGGATATTCCATAGGTGGCCTTGGCGCCGACCGCATGGTCGAGGTCTACGGCTGGGACGGCGTCGTCCGTTCGGCGAACCTCCTGACCTTCGACACGACGCGAGACCGCGCGGACTGGAACGGCTGGACTGACTCCATCGGCATCTCGGCCGCGGCTGGACCGCAGGCCCTGGAATGCACAGTATCGGATTCGGCCCTCGGTTCCATGGACAAGGGCGGGCCACAAGCCCTGTTCGTCATGACGGACACCGAAGGCCAATGGGACACGGCGGACGCCATCATATCATCCAGGGGCGGGGCCCTTGTGCTGGACATGGCGGCGGCAGGGCCCTCGGTCCTTGCCATCGGCGTCGACGGCCAGGCCCTGCTTTCCATCAGGGCCACTGCCATGAACCGGCCTATGACCATCGCATCACTACGCCTGTCTATAACGGGCAGCCTTGGTAGCGGCTTGGGCGGCATGTCCTTAATGCAAGACAATGGCGACGGCCAACCGGGATCCGGCGACATGGCCATCGGCGGCGGCACTCCCTCCGGGAGCTCCGTGGACCTGAGGCCCATAACGCCGCTCGTGGTCCTGCCCGGCCAGCCGTTGCTCCTCTTCGTCAAGGCCAACCTCACCTCGGGCGCTGCACGCTACTCCACGCTCGGCCTTGAACTGTCCAGGACTGGCGTCACACTGGCCGATGGCGCCGTCACCGTCAACGGGGCCATGGCCCAGCGGAGATACATAGGGACGGTGCCCACGCAGATAACGATAGATGGGGCCTTCGAAGATTGGTCCCAAGTGCCATCGAACCCCGACACTCTGGGCGACATCGACCTCCCGGCCTTGGACATCAAGGACTACCGAACGACCTCCAATGGACAGTCGGCTTTCTTCTACACCGAGACCGTCGGTGGGATCATGTACGGCGACTTCCAGCCCGGGGGCATCGCCGAAAGGCCGGTCCCCGGCCCGCCCGGCCCATCTGGCCCGCCAGGGCCTCCAATCGTGCCCGAGGTCCTCAAGGGCGAGGACGTCCTGCTGATCCTAATCGACGCCGACAGGGACAACTCCACGGGCCAACGGTCCTCCTGGTCGACCATCGGGGCAGACTACGAGATCAAGGTCCTGGGCAAGGGCGGCCGGATAATCTCCGCGGAGCTCTCCGCCTACGACCCTACGGAGACGACCGGATGGTCCAAGAAGACCAACGTGGTGGCCGAGAAGGGTGGGACAGCCATCGAGCTGGGGCTGCCCAAGGACCTGCTGGGCCTGGGCCCGACGGGGGCCTTCGACGCGGCCTTTTTCATCTCCAACTGGGACGGCGCCAAGGCCGACGCCTCGGACGGCAAGGTCCAAGGCGACCCGGCCCTGGCACTGGTCACTGACGGCAGCGGTAGCGCCAACGGGGACCAGTTCGGATACTCGGTGGCCAACGCCGGCGATGTGAACGACGACGGTTACAACGAAATAATCGTGGGCGCCCCCTATAACGACAACAATGCCACCAACGGAGGGGCGGCCTACATATTCTCCGGGCGCTCCAATTTCAATCTCTACGATGACCTGAACGCCTCGAAGGCCGACGTGAGGATAACGGGCCTGAAGGTTGGCGGGCACCTCGGCTGGGCAGTCGCAGGCGCCGGCAATGTCAATGGTGACAGTTACATGGACGTCATCATAGGTGAGCCCGATGCAGGACCAGGCCATGCCTACATCTTCTATGGAAAGAACGCCTGGAAGGGCAACTACACCACCGCCAAGGCCGATGTGACGATCGATGGCGAGACCAACAACGACAAGTTCGGGTTCTCGGTGGCGGGCCCGGGAAATGTGGACAAGTCCGGGAACGACGACGTGCTGATCGGGGCCCCATACTATAACCAGCTGCTGGGTGGGTACCAGTTCAATAGTGACGGCGGTCGTGCCTATGTGCTCTACGGCGACGGGGCCATTCCAACGAACGGCACGAACGCCGATGTTAGGCTCGACGGTGAATATTCAAGCGACCACTTCGGCTACTCGGTCGCTGGCGCGGGGGACGTCAACAACGACACATATCCTGACATCATCGTCGGTGGCAACGAGACAATGGGCGTTGGGGGGGCCAACATCTTCTTCGGCGGGAGCCTCGAGAGCACGGTCATCGTCACCCAGCTGACCCACAACGGCGTGACCTACGCCGTCGATGTCGCCAATCTGGCCGCCCAGTCCTTCACACCGGGCACGAACGGGCGCGTCCGTTTCATCGACATAGCCGCATCGGACACCGGGGCCAACAGCCCGCCGGCAGCTGGCCCCATTACGAACATTCTACAGATCGAGATAAGGGCGGATAACAACGGACTTCCCAGCAATAACGTGATATCCTCCATAGAGGGCTCGGACTTCGTTCAGGCGAACCAGGCCAATCTGTACCGCTTCACGCTCAACACGCCGGCAACGGTCAACGCGAACACCAGGTACTGGATCGTGGCACACTGCCCAGAGGCGGCCGGGGCCGGCTACGGCTGGCTCTACAGACAGGCCAACATATATGCCGGCGGCTACCCGGCCACCTGGACCGCCGCAGGCGGTTGGGTCGCGCAGAACAGCAACGAAATGATGTTCGACGCCCTTGTATGGCCCGACGCCGTCTATCGCGGCGAGAACTGGGATGACGGTTTCGGTGTCTCGGTGGATGGCGCCGGTGACCCGGGCAAGGACGGCTATGCCGATGTCCTCGTTGGGGCACCGTACAACGATGCTGGCGGCAACAACGCTGGCAGGGCATACATCTTCAACGGCAGCGCAAGCCCTAAGAACAACATGTTCGCCGAAATAATTGCGGCCTTCCCTCCAGGATACGGAAGGCGCGTCGACAGTGGCTGGTCCGCGGCCCAGTCCTTTACCTCCCCGGCTGGCGGCATCTACCTAACGCATGTCTGGTGGGCCGGCTTCGAGAACCCCAACAACGCCAACCCGGGCGCCCTCACAATATCCCTACAGACGAACAACGGCGGGATACCCAGCGGCAACAACCTTTGGACGACGAACGTGAATCCGGGCGTCAACCCACTTGCCGTCGAATCCTTCTGGCTCGACCTGGAGCTAAGCCCGAACGTCAAGCTCAATGGGAACACGCTCTACTGGATCGTGGCATCGAACAACAACCAACCGAACCAGGGTTACGGCTGGTTCGAACAAGAGAACAACCCCTATCCAGGCGGCACGGGGGCGCGCATGAACCCCGCGAACGGCAACTGGGCGGTCCAGCAGTACGAGCTACTTTTCATAGTTCGTGGCCGTTACGCCGCGAGGATAACCGGCGGTGCCGCCGGTGACAATTTTGGGTATTCGGTGACCGGTGCCGGCGACATCAACAAGGACGGCCGGGCCGACATAGCCATCGGCGCCCCTTACACCCACAACGGGGCAACGGCGGACGCCGGGGCCGTATACACCTTCCTGGGCCCGCTGTCCTTCAACAACACCGCGGCCAACGCGAACTTCACTAATTACGGGAACGCCTCCAACGACCACTTCGGTTGGTCCGTGGACAGCGGGGACTTCAACAAGGACGGATACTCGGAAATCCTGGTGGGGGCCCCGGGCTACGACAAGCCGGCCCAGGACGCTGGCCAGGCCTCGGTCTGGAGGATACCCGAGTTCAAGGATATCGTCATCCCCCTGGCCGGGATGCTCCTAGTTATCATCATATTAAGGAGGCGGGCCAGGGCCCCTCGACGGATTAAACGGCTCAACCAAAAACTCTTTATTCATTAAATAAATAGAGGTGTGTCACTCGACGGACCTCGAGGTAAGGAGAGCGACTAGGTGATGACCATGACGGCCATGCAGTGCGATGCGGCTGCGATATATGACAAAAGGAAGGACAACCTGAGGTTCTTCCTGGACAACCTCCCGACCCACGCCTGCCACGTCAGGCCCAATTTCAACCTCTGCACCGTCTGCTTCAAGATAAACGCGGACATCGCACAGTCTTGCGAGGTATACCAGAGGTTCCACCAGGGCATGGTCGGGTCAAAGATCAACGACCCTATCCATGTCGACCTGGCCCGCTCCATAGACCTCGCGACTCCCGAAGCGGGCACTGGTGTCCCCGAGGAGCTCGAGCGGGAGTTCCCGCTCTTCGAGTTCTCGACCCCCACGGTCAAGAAGGTCATCTACGACGAGGAGCCCGATGACGAGATCATTGATGCCGAGGTGGTCGAGGCCGAGGTCATCGAGGAGGAGGAAGCACCCCCGAAGCCCGCCGTCAGGCCGGTCCCGAAGGTGACCCCGCGGCCGAAGGCCCCCGCGGAGAAGCCGAAGGAGGCAGTCACGGTCAAGCGGGTCATCAAGCCGGTGGCCAAGCCCTTGCCGCCCCCGCCGAAGCCCGAGGTACCGCCCGCGGCGCCCAAGCCCGAGGAGAAGAAGGCCCCGGAGGCCCAGGCGAAGCCCCCGGTCGTCAAGACGATCAAGAAGGTCAAGATGGTGGCCAAGGCCCCGCCGAAGCCGGGCGCCATTGGCCCGAGGCCCATGCCGCAGGGCCCGCCGAAGCCCATGGCAACCCCCGGCATCAAGGAGGTCTCCAAGGCCAGCCCAGGTCCTACGCCAGCGCCGGGCCCGAGCCCGCTGGAGCCGAGCCCGGGGCTCTTCCCGCCACCGCCGGGACCGGGACCGTTCCCGTCCCCGGAACCAGATGACGATGACGAGGAGGACATGGAGCTCCTGAAGAGCATCGACCTCGAGAAGAAGGCGCCTATGAAGCCACCCCCGAGGCCCGAGGCCAAGCCCTTGCCGCCACCCCCTCCGGCGGCCCAGAGGCCCCCGCCGCCCAAGGGCGGCGTGCCGCCACTCTTCGCCACCCTCGGCAAGCTCGAGACCAAGAAGAAGCCCGAGGAATAGGCCCAAAGGCCAGCCAAACCGTTTTATTCACACAAGGTCTACCCAGATTGCGCAATCCAGAGGTGGTTCCCCATGGGCGAGCTCGACTGCATCTTCAAGCCAAGGTCCATAGCCGTTGTCGGAGCCACCAACAACCCGGGCAAGCTCGGCTGGTACGTCATGCACAACCTCCTGACCTACGGCTTCAAGGGGACCGTCTATCCCGTGAACCCCAACGCCCAGGAGGTCCACAGCGTCAAGGCCTACCCGTCCATCAAGGCCATACCGGACCCCGTGGACCTGGCCGTCGTGGTGGTCCCCGCCAAGCTCGTCAAGGACGTCTTCCTCGAGTGCGCCGAGAAGGGCGTCAAGGGCCTCGTGGTCCTGTCGGCGGGCTTCAAGGAGATCGGCCCCGAGGGGGAGAAGCTGGAAAAGGAGCTCAACCGCATCGCCCACAAGGCCGGCATGAGGTTTTTGGGCCCCAACTGTATGGGCATGATAAACACGGACCCCGATCTCAAGATAGACACGACCTTCGGGACCACCCCGGCCCTGCCCGGGCGCATGGCCTTCATGTCGCAGTCCGGTGCCATGTGCGTGGCCATCCTGAACCACGCCTGCGACGAGATGATCGGCTTTTCCAAGTTCGTTTCCATGGGCAACAAGGCCAACGTGTCGGGCAACGACCTTCTGCGGGACTTCGGCGAGGACCCGAACACGGACATCATACTGATGTACATGGAGAACTTCGGTAACCCGCGCAACATGACGCGGCTCGCCCGAGACATCAGCCAAAAAAAGCCCATCATTTGCGTCAAGTCCGGGAGGACCCGATCCGGCGCCGCCGCCGCCAGCAGCCATACAGGCTCCCTGGCCGGCCTGGACGCCGCGGCCGAGGCCCTGTTCAAGCAGTGCGGCATGATGCGGGCCACCACCGTCGAGGAGCTCTTCGACTACGCCATGGCCTTCGCGAGCCAGCCCCCTCCGCGCGGGAAGCGTGTCGCGGTCCTGACGAACGCCGGAGGCCCGGCCATCATGGCCGCGGACGCCGTCGAGGGCATAGGCCTCGAGATGACCCAGTTCGAGCCCGAGACCGAGGCCTACATGAGGACCATCCTTGCGAAGGAGGCCTCGACCCACAACCCGGTCGACATGATAGCGGGCGCCACGCCCGAGATGTACCGCAAGTGCCTCCAGGCCATGATCCGGGACCGGAACGTGGACGCCATCATCGTCTTGAACGTGCCCCTGGTCCTCAAGGCCGAGGTGGAGACATCCAAGGCCATCGTCGATGTGGGCCGGTTCTCCAGCAAGCCCATCATCGCCTGCTTCCTCGGCAAGAAGGAGAATTCCCCGGGCGTGAGGTACATGACCGAGAACAACGTGCCCACCTACCGCTTCCCGGAATCCGCGGTCAAGGCCATGCGCATGCTCTACAACTACGGCCAGTGGCTCCACAAGGACAAGGGCACGGTCCGCGAGTTCGCGGCGGACCGGGCCACGGCCGAGGAGCAGATACTCTCGGCCAGGAACGCCGGCCGGATTTGGCTGGACCCGAAGGAGGTCAGGACCGTGCTGGCCGCCTACGGGTTCAAGACCACTAAATCGCTGCTGGCCAAGAGCGCCGCCGAGGCCGCCAAGCTCGCCAAGGAAGAGGGCCTTCCAGTGGTCCTGAAGATAGACTCGCCAAACCTGGTCCACAAGTGGGACGTGGGCGGCGTGGCCCTGGACCTGCACACCGAAGTGGAGGTCAAGGAGGCCTACGAGCAGATACTCGTGAGCGTCAAAGGCAAGGCCCCGGACGCCAAGATCAACGGGGTCCGCGTGGAGCCCCTGGTCACCCGCGGCAAGGAGGTCATCCTCGGCATGAGCATCGACAAGACCTACGGCCCCCTGCTGATGTACGGCATGGGCGGCATCTACGTCGAGGCCCTGAAGGACGTCTCCTTCCGTCTCATCCCGCTGACCGACACTGATGCACGGGATATGATAGACGAGACCCGGGGGGCAGTGCTGCTCAAGGGCCACAGGGGCGAGCCGCCGGCGGATATCGATGTCCTTCAGGAGTGGCTCGAGCGGCTGGCCCAGATGGTCACCGAGATGGGCGACATCGCCGAGGTGGACCTGAACCCCGTCATGGTCCTGCCCAAGGGCGAAGGATGCATTGCCGTCGACGCCCGCATCAAGCTCATTGGCATGCAGGATATAGTTCGGGACCATTGACAGCCACGATAGAAATATATACGGGAATGCATAATCAATGGGATTGCGTGGTAACATGCCTGTCTTGGACGTACCCCACAATTGGCGCGACTTCAGCAACAACCAAGGCTTCCAGTTCTCCTTCCACTGCGACATCTGCGGTAGGGAGTACAAATCGACCTACATCGCGTCCGGAGCATACCGGTCCTCCCAGGCCGCGAACGTGGCCGGCGAGGTCCTCGGCGGCATGTTCGGCTCGATGGTCAGACACCAGAGCAGCGGCGACAATCTGTCGGCCAAGCAGCGGCAGGAGAAGGATGACGCCTTTGGGCGGTCCTGGACCGAGATCCAGAAATATTTCCGAAAATGCCCAAGGGACCACAAGTGGACATGCATCGACTGCTGGAACACGGACACGAATCTATGCGTGACATGTTCGCCGCGCCTAGGCGTCGAGATGGCCGCTGCCCAGTCCGAGGTGGCGGTCCAGCAGATGCGCCAGCAGGTCTACCAGAGCAAGCAGTTCGACGGCGATGCGACCCAGAAGGTCGGTGCCCAGTGCCCCTCATGCCACCAGTTCGTCACCGGCGGTGGGAAGTTCTGCAACTTCTGCGGCGCCATGCTGGCCCAGTCCGGATGCGCGACCTGCGGGCACCAGAACCCGCCGAACGCCAAGTTCTGCGGAGGCTGCGGGGCCCCGTGCCATTGATACGCGGTAGCCCTACTAGCCCGACGACCTTGAGAGAGGATGCCCGATGGCCTACAACCCGCAGATTAACCAGCTGAGGTCCCTGGACTATAGGGCCAACCTCCTCATGGGCCAGGGCCGCTTCAAGGAGGCCGACAAGGTCCTCGACGAGCTTTTGCCCCTCTTCGACAACCTCGCGCAGTCCGGCAACGACATGACGCGCATCATAGGCAACGACCGGAAGCACTACGAGATTCTCAAGTTCCAGTGCGGCGAGAAGGGCAAGCAGGCCGAGGCCGGCGCGCAGGACTGGATCAAGGAGGTGGACATACACCTGTTGGCCGCCAAAGCGTTGCTGTCCACCGACCTCAGGAGCTCGGCCAATACACTGTTCCGCGTCCAGGACATGGTGCGCACCAAGGAGGCCCCGCCGGACATAAAGAAGGACCTCATGGCCAAGGTCGATGCCCTCGGCAACGAGGTCAAGCAGAAGGCCCAGGCCATGGGCGACGAGGCCAGGAATATGATATTTTTCGACGGACCCGGCGCCTGCACCCGGTACGAGATCGCCATCGAGGTCATGAAGCGCTTCGGCATGAACGTCCAGGCCAAGCAGCTCGAGGAGGAGCTGGGCACGGCGGTCTACGTGTCCCAGACCGGCTCCAAGCTGCAGGAGGTCCAGGACCGACTAAAGCGCGCCGACAAGGCCGAGGACGTGGAGAGGCTCGAGGCCGAGATGGAGCGCATGAAATCGGACATCCAGGGCCAGTCCGGCACCACGGGCCAGCAGATGCAGACCTACCTGGCGAAGATACTCTCGGAGGTCGAGGCCACCAAGAAGGTCGCCAGCGAGCAGAGGCAGATCATCGTCGCCCAAAACGTCCGCATAGGCGACGAGATCAACATCAAGGATTCCGTGGTCCAGCGGTCCCAGATCGGCGGCGGTGGCGCCGGCGGGCCCGTCATCGCCGGCGACGCACGGTCAGGCTCGACCATCAACGTGGACAACTCCGTGGTCATGCGCAGCGACCTCGGCGGGAACCAGCAGGTCCAGACGGACGCATCCCTCCGGGGGACCAGCGTCGAGGGAACTGCCCAGAAGGCCTTCAGCGCGTGCCCCTACTGCGGCGAGAAGCTGAACCTGCCAAAGACGCCCAAGTTCTGTCCATACTGTTCGGAACAGCTCGTGAGATGAGCCGGACCCTCATTTCCAGCCAATGTGGTACTCGCAGTATTTTGCCGACGGGTCCTCGGAGCACACGGTCTCCTCGACGATCGTGGGCTTGAACCCGTTGAGCTCAAGGCTCTTCGAAAGGAACCCGAGGTTCGAAAGGCAGTTCTCCTTCACGGACCTGAACTCGAAGAGCCTCAGCATGACCTCTTTGTCGTTGACCTTGATGATCTCCAACCGGCCCGGGCTGAAGTACCGGTCGAAGACCGAGCCGACCATCTGGAACATCTTCCATGGGTCGCTTATTCCACGGCCCCCGGCCTTGACGTTCTGGAACTCGGCCGAGAACGCCCCCAATCGTCGGTAGATGCTCGCATCGCCCCCGGCCAGGTGCCGGCAGACCGTCTGGTCAAGGTCGACCTGGACCCGGAGGTCGTACCAGGCCGTGGCCCTGACCTTCATGGGGTCCGAGAGCACGGCCGCCGTCTCGGGTCTGAGGTGCTTCATGATGTCCATCAGGGCGTCCTTGCCGTAGAACTGCTCGATGTACTGGATCCTCGATTTCAGGGTCAACCCCTTGATGCGCATCTGGACCATCGCATCAAAAAGGTATTCTGTCGTTAAAAACATTATGTATGTGGAAGGTGACCGAAATGGCCACGCAAGAGCTGACCATTTGCAGGGGGAATAGATCCTCGACCGTGCAATGAGAAACCTTTTTAAACCTGACCACTTTACCAACCTTCACCGAAGAGCGCGCTCGGAAAAACACCGTGCCCGAGTGGGGTAGCCAGGACATCCTGAAAGCCTGCGGAGCTTTCGATCCGGGTTCGAATCCCGGCTCGGGCACTCAATTATTATCAAACAAGAATACAATTAATTCATACAACTTGCTCAAATGTAAGACAATAGCGTATTGAAAATCAGAACTGTAGCCACTACATCGGGACCAAGACCGAACAAACCGACAGGCGAATGGCCGGGGCCGCCGCCTCACGGTTCAGTGTTTGTGGGGCGGCTCATGCGCTCCATGGGCGCTGCTAGTGGCACAACATCGTCCGCGATGCTCCCGTCCACACGCGGTCCGAAGGTCGGGAGACCCGGAGCCTTCCCGGGCGTGTAATTGCCCGTCCCGTTGCCGGTCACATTTCCCACTGAGTAGTTCACCCAGATCTTGACGGTGACCACGACATTTGTCCCAGAATAGCAGTCAACGATCACCTGCCATTCGCCTGGACCCCCTCGCTCGAAGTCGATTGCCTTGAGCTTCACGACCTCGTGGATGGAAGTGGTCGCGCTGGATTTAACGGATTTCCCGTTGGCCCCTATGACCTCTATGTCCACCTCTTTCCTGTCCCCTTGGTCCCATCTTGGGATGGACCCAGGGTCCCCCGTTGTCTCGACCATACCGTCCGTGGCGTTCGCCTCCACCGGAAAGGTAACTGTCTGGGAGGTCCCGACCGGCGCGCGCCTGTGACCGTATGTAAACGAGAGGGTTTCCTCGGCATAGTAGTTCTCAGGCACGGTGGTGTTCCCCACGGGGACCTGGACGGTGGTCTTCACGGTCACGGAGACCCTTAACATGCCCGTGCCGTACATCGCGGCCACCACTATTATCACTACCAGAATAAGGGCCACGACCTTGCCCCGCGTCGTCCCCAGGAAGGCAGACCCGGGTATCGCCCTTCTGTCCTTTGTTACTGGGGGAGGGGCCTGGGGTGCTGGCCCCGCTTCATCTATATGTCCAGAATCCATCGCTTTTTTTCCACCCGGTTCTCCGACGGACATATCTGATCCCCCCCCTTCTACCGGCCCTGGCCCCTCCTTACCGGCAACTCCCCCCGCTCCGCCGTCCTTCTGATTCTCTTCTGACAAAGTCCCCCTCCCTATAAGGTAAAAATATACCCGGGTATGGTCAATCCTATTTTGATGTGCATCTATCAATCAATTGTCGAATGGACTTAAATAAATTTCCCTACCAACGTTCCCTACCGATATGGTATAAGGCCCAATCCCGAAGGGCGCTTTTCTGGACTTTCAGCTAGGCGCGAGCTCACAAGGTTTATAATGCCCTATGCGAATGAAACATCTAGACCGTCCCTTAAGGGGCTTTCGAGGCGGATAGAATGGCGAAGGAGAAATCGACGGCCTTGCTTTTCGCCAGGCCCTCCACCGAGATGCCTTATGCAATCTTCGCAGACCTCCAGAAGGGGACCTATACTGAATGCTCCTACTTGTCCCTCAAGACCTTCATCTGCTTCACGGATATGGGCGATGCTGCCTGGAAGGCCGCGCTCGAGATGGATGAGGTCGCGAAGATACGGCTTTATCAGGCATCATGGTTGGAAGAGGACAAGGAATGGTCGGTAAGGATCGCGTTTCTAGAAACGACCCTCGAACTCGAATCGAAGAGGTACAGCCAATTTGGTAAGATGCCCCAGACCTTCTATATGATATTACGGTTCAATGGCCCCAGGGAACAGATCCAGAGATACTGTAGGCGCATCGTTAAAAAGCTCCGCCGGAAGCCGTACATCCTCCTCAACTGGGACGACCTTGAGAGGGAGACGGGTTATGAGAGACCCGAGGTCGTTGATGGGTGGAAGGATCTCCTCGGAAAGGAGTTGGCCTCCGAGGACCGGATCGAGAGCGAGATCTACGCGGCACCTACGACGAAGGAGCCCTACGTGCTCTACAAGAAACTTTTCAGCGGCGAGTACGAGGAGTGCAAGATGAGCAGCGTGTACACATACATCAGTTTCACGGATGTCGGGGATGCCATCTACAAGGCAGCCCGGGCCATCGATCCGAAGGCCAGCATAAGGCTGACCAAGGCCTCCCTCCTTGAGGAGGACAAGGCATGGACCATAGAGATCGAGTTCGGGGAGGACCTTTTGACGCTCGAGTGCATTAGGTACAAACCCCTTGGGGACCAGCTCAAGGCGTTCTACATACGGATCGGTTTTCATGGCGAGGAGAAAGGTTTGGAGGATCTAATGAACAAGTTCACGGAGAACCTCGGCCACGACCCCAGGGAGAACCTAGACTGGGATGCGCTCGAGAAGAAGAAGGACCTCGACAGGGAGGCCCTCCAGCAGACCTTACCGTTCAAGGACGAAGACGGGGAAGGCGGGGACGGAGAGGGCGCGGGCGAGGGAGACGGCAAGGACATGAAGGACGGGACACAGAACGAAGAATAGATCGCGTCGTCCTGCCCTCGCCCTCCAGAAATACCGCGCGGGCACTCCGTCGTATATGTTACAAGGTGTCGAACGACCGCAAACCTTAAACTACTAAAATACACATTAGCCCAAACGAGAACATGCACGTCGTTGGGGACCTGATGCCAAAGATGTGCTTCTTCACGAAGGGCGTGGGGAGGCACAAGAACAAGCTCACTTCTTTCGAGTTCGCTCTAAGGAACGCGAAGATCGAGAAGTTCAACCTTGTGAGCGTCTCATCTATTTTCCCGCCCGGCTGCAAGCTCGTGGGCCACGTGGAGGGCCTCAAGCAGCTCTCACCCGGCCAGGTGCTCTTCCTCGTCATGAGCAGGAACGAGTCTAACATCCCCCACCGGCTCATAGCGGCCGCCGTCGGCGCCGCCATCCCGCAGGAGAAGGAGACCTTCGGCTACCTGAGCGAGCACCATTCCGAGGGCCAGAACGAGAAGGCGGCCGGGGACTACGCCGAGGATTTGGCGGCCCAGATGCTGGCCTCGACCTGGGGCCTCGATTTCGACCTGGACAAGGCCTACAACGAGCAAAAGGACATCTTCTCCATATCGGGCAAGGACGTGACCACGAGGTCCACCTGCCAGACGGCCGTGGTCGACAAAGAAGGCCTCTGGGTATCGGTGTTGGCCGCGGCGGTCCTGATCCTCTGAGGTCCTTGGGCCCCGGGGTCGGCCCACCTATATATTAATTATATGGTTTTGTCATCAATAGTTCGATTCACGTCCTATAAATTATAAATAAAACGATATGTACAATACTTAATTAAGCCTGTGAACAATATACGAAACCAGCCCCTCTATGTACTATAAAAAGGGCAAGTATCCAATATGGACCCGCCCCGGGCCATGAATGGGGCCCGGCCGGGTGGAGGCCCGATGGCCATGGCCAGAAGGAACGAGCGTCTTCTCAAGTGCGCAGTGATAGCCCTTGCGCTATCCACCATCATGACCGGGTTCATACCGGTGGCGAACGCCGCCGGATGGTACCGCTCCGTCGTCCTCGACTCCGGGCTCCTCTTCAACCAGATTGGCGCTGGCGACGCGGACCGCGACGGCCACAACGAGCTCTACGTCGCGACCCAGAAGGGCCGCCTCTTCAAGGTCTATCACTCGGGTACCACATGGCTGACCGATGAGCTTCCGTCGGTCCCGGATTCCGTCCAGGCCATGGTCCTGGACGACCTCAACGGCGACGGGTTCCCAGAGATTTACGTGGCGGCCCAGAACGCCGCCGACAACGGGCGAATCTACAAGGTCAGCTACAGTGGGGCCAACTGGGTCACCGAAACCATCTACAAAAACTTCGGGTCCTTGGACTACCCCATGGACCTTGCCACGGGGGACGTGGACCGCGACGGCATCAGGGACCTTTACTGGATACAGGCCGGTGGTGCCTTGAGGTACGCCCACCTCACCTCCGGCTGGGTCACATCCACCATTGCGGTGACGCCCGCGGGCCATCTCCGCTGCATGGTCACGGGCGATGCCATGAACGCCGGCTACTCGCAGCTCTATGTCGGCACGGACGATGACCGCGTCCTAGGCTACGGATACAATCTCGGGAGCTGGCAGTCCAGTGAGATAGGCTACGCCGGCTTCGACAGCTACTGGGACTACATCCGGGACATCGTCATAGGGGACCCGGACCATTCTGGCGGGAAGGAGATATACTTCGCGGCCGGGGACAGGGAGATCATGAGCCTGTCCTACAAGAGCTTCACCGGCGACTGGGACCTCCAGACCGTCAAGGCGACCTCGGAGATCGACGCCATCAACATGCTCGCCATAGGGGATGCGGACGGGGATGGCATGGACGAGCTCTTCGGGGCGGCCGGCAACAACACCATCTACTACTATCCGTGGTACAGCGACCAGTCGAAATGGGGCCGCAGCGACGTCTCCCCGGGCCCCCTGCCCGACGAGGCCAAGTCCCTAATAATCACCGAGGCCGACGACGAGACCACCTACAAGGAGATATACGCCACCTGCGAGGACGGAAGGGTCTACCGGTTCTCTAGGGACGTGGACCCGCCGCCGCCCCCGATCGTTTGGAGCCCGACGCACCCCGTCCAGGTCTGGAAGAACGTGACGGTCGTGAAGGTCGAGTGGAAGATGGGCGACGACCAGAGTGGCATCTACGGGTTCTCCATATCGTGGAGCACCAACGGTATCCTCTCGCCGGACGACAATCTCGACCTCGCCGGCAGCGAGTCCAAGACCGAGAGCGGTGCCATGCCCGACACCAACAGCACCTACTTTGGCATCAAGGCCATGGACGGCGCAGGCAACTGGGGGAGGCCCGTGTTCTACGGCCCGATATACATAGACTCCACGAAGCCGGACTTCGCGGCCCTGACCATAAACGACGGCGCGAAGTTCTCGAAATCGGCGCTCGTGAAGCTGGGCGTAAGCGCCCACGACGCCCTTTCGGGCATCGCCAACATGTCCTTCAGCAACGACCTGACGCACTGGTCCGACTGGGTCCCGTTCCAAGAGACCTACAGCGCCTGGGACATCAACCAGAACTCCCCGGGAGGCATCACCGACGGTCCTCGCACGGTGTACTTGAAGGTTTCGGACAAGGCCGGCAACGCGGCCGCCGTGGTCCAGGCCTCCATCACCTTGGACCAGACCCCGCCCCGGGGCCTAGGCATCACGATCAACGACGGCCAGCGCTACACGAGGCTTACGGACGTGGACCTTAAGCTGACCTGGGACGTGGACCCCGAGGGCGCCAAGGTCACGGGCATATCCTTCAGCAACGACGAGAACTCATGGAGCCCCTGGGAGAACCCGGCCGCGTTCAAGGCCCACTGGAGCCTGACCAACGACCCGGGCGGCTGGTCCGATGACGGCGAGCACAAGGTCTACTTCCGGATCATGGACGAGGCCGGCAACATAGGCGGCCCGACGTTTGCGCCGGTGGTCCTGGACAGGACCCCCCCGGACAACCTGGCCATCGTCGTGAACAACGGCCAGCTCGTCACCAAGGACACGACCGTCCAGCTGACCCTCAAGGCCGACGACACGCCCGAGCATTCGGGCCTGGGCTACATGGCCTTCATGGAGGAGGGCGGCAAGTGGACCGACTGGATGCCGTGGTCCACCAAGGCCACCTTCGTCATCACATCCCCCGAGGGCACCAAGATCATCGACTTCAAGGCCAAGGACAAGGCTGGCAACGAGGCCGAGCCGGTCAAGGGCTACGTCGTCCACGACACAGCGGCCCCGAGGATATCCCACGTGCGCGTGCTGGGAATCTCGGACAAGGGCGCCGTCGTCACATGGATCACGGACATCCCAGCCAACAGCGTCGTCAAGTACGGCCTCACGGCCAACTACAACAACGCCCCGTTCAATTCCGAGATGGTGACATCGCACAGCATAACGCTGTCGGGCCTTAGGCCGAACACCGACTATCACTTCCAGGTGAACTCCACTAACGTCCCGGGCTCCTACGCCGTCTCGAGGGACTACACCTTCACCACCACCGACCTGCCGGACAACATACCGCCCACCATAACGGACCTGCGCGTGGACGGCGTGACCGCGACCACGGCGGTCATATCATGGAACACGGACGAGCCATCGGACACCAGGCTGAGGTACGGGACGACGACGGACTACATGTTCGTCGAGGGCGACTCGAAGGATATGCTTGAGCACCGGATCGTCCTCCGGGGCCTCACCCCGGCCACGAAGTACTTCTTCATGGCCCAGTCCTCGGACAGCCACGGGAACGGCCCCACCGAGGACACGGGAGACCTCCTGACCTCGGCGACCCCCGACACGACGGCCCCGACCATATCCAACCTCAAGGTGGTCGGCGTCACCGACACGCTGGCCATTATCACATGGAACACCAACGAGCCGGCCCTGGGCATAATCGAGTACGGGACATCGCAGGCCTACGGGCAGATCGCCGTCACCGAGCGCTACGAGATGGTCCACCGGGTCATAATCACAGGCCTGAAGCCCGACACCATGTACTATCTTATCGTCCGGGCCATCGATGTCGTAGGGAACGGCCCCACCACCAGCGATGACCTGGGCTTCTTCACGCTCAAGGTCCCGGACAGGACCGCCCCCGTTATTACCAATGTCAAGGTCGAGGTTGTCGATGCCACCCGTGCCATAGTCTCTTGGGCCACGGACGAGCCCTCGGACAGCGGCGTCAACTACCACACAGGGACGGGCATCGGTCAGACCATTTACGACATGGACCTGGTCGAGACCCACAGCATGGCCCTCGGGGGCCTCACGCCCAACACCAATTACACCTTCAGCGTGGAGTCCATGGACGCCACTGGCAACGGGCCCAGCAAGAGCGCCGAGTACACCTTCAGGACCGGAACCACCGCGGACAACGACGCCCCCGGCATCTTCAACATCACGGTCAAGGGCATCTCCAACAACCTCGCCGTCGTGCTATGGGAGACGGACAAGGCGGCCAAGTGCTTTGCCGAGTACGGCAAGGCCACTCGGGACTACACCTTCCAGGTCCAGGAGGAGGGCTACTACGGGGAGCACAACCTGGTCCTCTGGAACCTCGCTCCCCAGACGACCTACTACCTGAGGCTGCAGTGTAAGGACGCGGGGGGCCACGGCCCGACCATCGGTAACGAGGTCAACTTCGCGACCACCGGGACCCCGGATAAAACGCCGCCAAAGATATCGGACCTGAGAATCTGGAATATATCCACCGACAGCGCGACCATCGAATGGAAGACCGACGAGCCCGCCGATACCGAGGTCCACTACGGCAAGGGCGGTCAGATGGACCTGCTCGCCCGGGAGAAGAAGTACGCCTTCACCCATCTGCTCGTGCTCACGAACCTGCAGTCCAACACCTCCTACAAGTTCACGGTTCTGTCGACGGACCCATCGGGCAACCAGGCCACCGGCCAGGAGCTCACCTTCCTGACGAAGGCGGTCTATGTCCCGCCAATCAAGCCGCCGGTCAAGCCACCGGTCCATCCGGGCGGGTCCAGCGTCCAGGCGGCCATGCCGTGGATAGCGCTGGCCATCGTGCTCATGGTGGTCATCGGCCTGACGGGCTTCATGTACCGCCAAGGCCTGCTCAAGATGGGCGGGGACACCTCGGCGGTCTCATCGACGACCCCGACCTCCATGGGGGGCGCCTCGGCCTCCAGCGAGGCCATCGAGGTCACTCCCTTGGTGGGTGGCGATGAGGGCCTGTGCCCTCACTGCAAGGGGCACATCTCGCTGAGCGCCGCGGCCGGCGAGCTCTCAAAGGAAAGGACACGCGAGGAGGAGCGCAAGCGGCAGGAGGATGCCGAAACGAGCAGGCGGGAGGCTGCCGACGCCCAGCGGAAGAGGCAGGAGGCCTACGCTCGCAGGGCAACCACGGCGGCCGCCCCCAGGCGGGCCGCTCCGGCCGTGCACGGTGAAAGCGAATTCGTCGAAATCCCGGCCGAGGGCACCGGCGGAGGCGGGGAGGTCGCCGACGCCCAGTTGGCGGAACTGTACGACGAGGTCGAACGGGAGAAGGCCCCGCGGGCCCAGGAGAGGCCGGCCCACCACGCTGCCCTGGCGCACCACGCCGGGCATGCCAAGGCCTCGGGGGCGGTCCGGGACCAGGTACCGAAAGAAACACCTCTAAAGACCGTGAAGTGCGGCCACTGTGGAGGGCGCGTTCCCGTCTATACGCACAAGAGGCCGGTCAGGATCACATGCCCGACATGCAACAAATCCGGGACCCTGCGGGGGTAGTAAAGGGGCCTCCGGAAAAACCACAGCACGATTAACACAGTGGTCAAAATGTGCCTGCGAGCGTCCTGCGTATTAGGGGACCGGCCATAGGATCATCCCGGGCAGGGCCTGTCATTCACGTGCCGTTCCTCGGGCCATCCCTACCAGCATAACGTTTAAAAGCCCCCCCTCGAATATATCCACGAGGTCCCTATGGCGAAGAACCAGGAACTCAGTACTAATGAGAAACTCGTTCTATATGGTCTGGTAAGGTTCCCCGAGGAACATGCCATCGAGGTGGCCAAGAAGATGGGGATACCTCAGCCCACCTTCTCGAACGTTGTGAAGCGTCTAGATCGTAAAAACTACCTTTCCACAGTGGGCCTACCAGGCCTTGAGTACCTAGGCCTAGAACTTATTGGTGTTTTGTACGGTTCATACAATCCAACATCCACCGATAAGGACCGACGGGAAATAGAGCTCAACCTGAGGCAAAGGTATCCCGAGATATTCTTCATGGTCAGCGGGGTCCACCAGGTCCTCATGTTCCTGGCCTCCAATGACTTCACCGAGCTGAGCAAGGTCCTCGATGATATAGAGAAGACCTATATCGAGAGGGGCATCATAGAAAGGACCGCCGTCTCCACGGCCACTTTCGCTTTGAAGGACACGCTCATTGCTCGTTGGTTCGACTATTCGTTGCCCCTCTTTAATAAGTTCAAGCTCGACCAGAAGGGCATCCCACCGCCCATGAGAATTCGGACGATCGAACATGGGGCGGTCAAGTTACTTGACCATCACCAGAACGAGCTCCGGGTCCTTTTGTATCTTTTGGAGAACCCCATGGTCTCGGATGTGAAGATGGCCAAGGCCCTGGAGTTATCAAGGACCACCGTCTCCAAGATCAAGGCCAAACTGATCTCGCAAGGTCTGTTCATGCGATGTGTGATCCCTAACATCAGTAAGATGGGCTTCGAGGTCTTCGTCTTCTCCGATGTCGAGTTCAAGGCCGAGACGACCTATCAACAACGGATTGGCTCGACAGAATGGCTTCTTGGCAAGCTCCCCATCGTCGTATCAATGATATCCAACAAGCGGGCCCTCACGCTTTACGCCTTCGAGAACTATCACGACTTCCAGGAGCTGAAGCGTCTAGCCTTGAGCGAATATGTGGGCAAGGGATACATCCAGGGCGAAATCAAAACGATTATATACTCGTCCTCCGAGATGATTGCCCAGCCAGAGCCCAATTTTATTCCCATCCTCCGCAAGGTCCTGAAGCTCCCCTAGGCTGAATTATTCAAATGGCCCTCCACGGCCGAATAATTGACCAAACCTCAGCGACCTTCGAACGGTCAGAAAATCCTTTTTCATGCCAAAATGGAATATTTTGAGCACCTTTTTTTGTAAAGGTATGCTATTTATTCATGAGTGTTGATAAAATTAATATATTGTCATTATTGTATTTTTTTATAAATATTTTAAAAAAAGAAATTCGGAAACAGGATTCGCATAACCTTTAAATAACATCCGCGCCTAATGTAGGATAGAATAAAAGCCCCTGCAGAAATGTAAAATAACAAATCAACAGAGGCTGACCGAAAAGTAATAAAAAAGGAACGGACCAATGTAATAGACACATCATCTCGGGAGAAAAATTCGGAGGCATAGGAATGACGAATATGGATTATATCCGGGTGGGCGCAACTGACACGGACAACAGAACGTACCAATACCTGCTGGCGGTGCTACTGCTCCTAGCAGGGTTGGCCATGATAATGGCCGTAGCCTCATCCGCGGTCTCGGCGGACCCACTGCCGCCGGACATAACCTCGGACGTGACGATAACCGGCGACCAATACTTCAATGACAGCTCGACCAACCTGAGCGCTAACATCATCGTTTCCTCAGGTGGCAACCTTACGTTCGACAACGTCACCGTCGACGTAGTGAACAACTACATCACAATCGAAGTGGATGCCGGCGGCCGCCTTGCCGTGAACAACTCAGAGATAATGGTGGACAGCGGCGGCTATGACATCTATCTATATCAGGACGGGTCCATGGTCCTGACGGGAAATACCATCGGCGGGTATAGCGGATTCTACCTCTATACCCCGAACGCCACGATCGACAGCAACAATCTGAACCCAATGGCCTCGTACGTGGACGCGCTCTATGCTAGTTATGGCTGGAACAGCTACAGCATGGACGGCCCGTTCATCACCAACAATGTGTTCGGAGACGCCAACAGCGGCATCTATATCGACGGATACGGCGCCACCCTGAACAAGATTGATATCAAGGACAACACCTTCGGATATCTCTATTACTACGGTATCTACCTAGGACTCAACTCCGCGACGACCACCGAGGTCAATGTCATCAACAATAACTTCACCTATGTCAGCTACTATGGAATTGATGTTGTCCTCGAATACGGCACATTTCCGAAGCTGAACGTGGACGACAACGTCATACAGGACACCGGATCGAACCCCATATACATCGATGCGGCCTGGTCATCCTATCCCAATTCTGAATGGAGCATATCAGGGAACGAAGTCCATGGGATGTCTTGGTACACCGGGATCGATCTCGAGGCCTACTATTCCACGCTGGGCAACGTCAGCATCGATCGCAACACGATACCGAATATGGGCACGGCCATCAACTTCTACAACTACTACGGAGGCAGCAATGACGTATCCATCTCCGGAAATGTCATTACCCAGCCAAACGGGAATGGTATCAACTACTACGCCTACTCTGCGAACACGAACAAACTGACCATGAAAGGGAACACGATCACAGATGCCCAATCGAGCTCACCGATATACATCTCGAACTCCGAGGGCTCCTGGCAAGAGTTCCTTTTTGCCGACAATGTCATCGAGCACAGCTGGAGCAACGCGTTGGGCCTTGACCTCTATTACATGAACGCGGGCAATGTGTGGATCATCAATAACACGATAAACGATACGGGAACCTTCTGGTATACCTACTATGTAGACTTCAAGAACATTGTCATGAAGAACAACACCTTCACTCATATCAATGGCTATGTCTGGTATTGTGATTGCTATTCTAACAACATAGAATCAATAACGCTCGAGAACAACTACGCTGCTGACAATTATTATTATTTCTTCTACCTATATGACTATGGTGGAACGATCTCCGGGGACATCAACATCAAATACAATACCATACTGCGCCAGCAATATGACTATATGTTCTACATCTACGTCCCACGGTACCAATGGTACGGCGGAAACGGCATGCAGGGCTGGTTCAACTTCACAGACAACATGCTGGACACCATATACAACTGGGGTCAGCCGGCCTACATCGTAGGCGAGTCGGGCTCCATGAAGGGCCTCAACGTCGAAAGGAACGTTATCAAGGATATAAACGGTTGGGGCGGCTTTTCGCTCTACTTCTACAGCACGACCTTCACGAACGATATAAAGATCACGAACAACACCATCGTCCGCTGCGGCTCAGGGATTGAGTTCGACAACCCCAGCGGGACAGCACCGCACCTGTTCATCCAGAACAACACGGCCATCAACAACCAGAATAACGGCATCTATGTCTACTTCGACAGCGCGAACTATCCCTTCTACTTCGAGAACAACCTCATGATACAGAACTCGTGGGGCGCCACGATAGACAACTGGAACCCCATGAACGGGGAGATCCACGTGGACAACAACACCTTCTTGAAGAACCAGAACGGTCTCCAGCTCTATGGCATGAAGGGAGTTCGCCTCGAGGACAACAAGATAACCAGCAACAGCCAGTACGGGGTCTATATCTCTGGGGACTGGAACCAGCAGTTCGAGTACAACTCCTACAACAACATCATCAGCAACAACGGTAACGACATCTACATGGAGCAGGGGGCCATTTACAAGTCGCACAACGACACCTTCGCCACAACCTCCCTCCAGAACTGGGGCGGTCAGACGCCCGAGATCTGGGTATTCGGCCGCCTGGACGTCCAGGTCCTATGGCTCGACGGTAGCGGCCCGGTGGGCGACGCCGAGCTGAACATCTTCGACAAGGATGGCAACCCGGTCCTGGCGGACAGGGCGGACAGCAACGGATGGTACAAGAACATCGACCTAGTCCTCTACAAGGTCCTGACGACCGGCAAGGTCATGAACGTACCAGTGACCGTCAATGCGACCAAGTACGGTATAGTGAACAGCGTCAAGGTCTCGCCGGAGTCCTACACGGTCATGACCATCTACCTAGACAATGTCCCGCCGGTGGTCAATCTCTTCTCCCCGACGGACATGATGGTGACCAACAAGGTCCAGGTCCGGGTCTCCGGGGTCACTGAGCCCGACGCCATTTTCTCCATCAACAACGTTCCAATAAACCTCACCAAGACCGGGGCCTTCGAGTACTATGTCCCGCTGACCAGGGAAGGCAACAACGACGTCCGTATCGTGGCCAAAGACAAGTTCAACAACACAAGGACCATACTGATACACGTCATACGCGACACGGTCCCGCCGCCGTTATCGGTGGACCAGCCTGTCAATGACGCCATTACGAACCAGCCAACCATAACGGTCCGGGGCGAGACCGAGCCCGGTGCTACGATAAGGATCAACGAAAACATGGTCGCCGTCGACCCGAACGGAAGGTTCGAGGTCAAGGTGATGCTCACCGAGGGAGAGAACAACATCTCTATCGTGGCAACTGACGCGGCCGGCAACGAGGTCCACTCCTTCCGCATCGTTAACCTGGACTCCGTACCGCCGACGATAACGATCATCACCCCGCCGAACGGCATGGTAACGAACGTCGGCGAGCTCGACATCAGGGGCATGGCCAACGGGGCCACATCGGTCAAGCTCAACGGCATCGCGATCAAGCTCTTGGGTGAGACCTTCGTAACGACCCAGAAGCTGGGCCCGGGCGTCAACACCCTTCTGTTCGAGGCCTGGGACAACGCGGGCAACTACGCGTCCCTGCAGATATCCGTGATACAGGACTCCAACCCACCGCAGCTGGACGTCGTCTATCCCAAGGACAACCTGTTCACAAGCAACTCGGTGCTCGTCGTCAGCGGGTCCTCCGAGGTCAACAACATCGTGACCGTGAACGGGGTACAGGTGACCCTGGACCCGAACAACGGCCAGTTCTCCTACATGGTGCTCTTGAAGGAAGGGGCGAACCGCATCGTGATACGGGCGGTGGACAAGATCGGCAACACCTACGAGGTCGTCAGGAACGTCTTTTTGGACACGACCCCGCCGCCGCTGACGGTCACAAGCCCGACAGAAGGCTTGGTGACCAGTAACCCCAAGCTCGTGGTCGATGGCCTTACGGATATCAATGCCGTCATCACCATCAATGAGATTTCCGTAGCTACCGAGGGCGGGGCCTTCAAGAAGACCATGACGCTCAAGGAGGGCATGAACCAGATCGTCATCATTTCGACAGACCTGGCGGGCAACAGGGCCACCATAATTCGCAAGGTCTTCCTCGATACCTTTGCCGGCATACAGATATTCGCGCCCGCCGACGGCATCAGGACCACGACCGACAACATAACGGTCTATGGAAAGGTCGAGGCGGGTTCGACGCTGAAGATCAACGGCCTGGACGTTCAGGTGGATAACCAGAGCCAGTTCAGCTACAACTTCCTGCTGACGTTGGGCTCGAACGGCATCGAGTTCGTAGTGACCGACGCCCATGGGAACGTAAACACCGTTGAACGAACGGTCATTCGTGAGCAGGTCTCGCCAGTAAAGCCCAAGACACAATCGACGGGCCTCTCGGGGACGTCCTCATGGTTGGCCGCAGCCCTTGTCGGAGCCATCGTGGGGGCCCTCATGGCCATCATCATGTTCTTGGTATTCTCCAGGAAGAAGGGTGGTCAGGTGTCCCCGGTCGAAGACACGGGGACCGAGGAGGTCGAGGCGGAGAAGCCCGAACCTGAGGCACCGAAGGCCCCGACGACAAAACCCGCGCCACCATCATTATCGGACAAGAACGGCAATGGTATCAAGCTGGTCCCGCCACCACCGTCCATGGCAAAGAACGGGGGAGGGAAGCCTAAAGCGCCCGAGCCTTTCTCGAGCGTCGATGAGGAGGCCGCACAGCCCAAGGGGATGTCGGACAAGGCGGCTGGCGGGGAGCTCGCGGCGACCGAAGGCGAGCTCACCGACCTCCAAAGGACGGTCGAGGGGCTCGATGCCAAGGGTGCGGACACGACGAAGGTCAAGCAATCCCTGAGGATGGCGGAGATCTACAACTCGAAGAACAACCCCGATAAGGCCGAGAAGCACATCCAGAAGGCCAGGCAGATTCTGAACGAGATGGGCACATCCTCGGAGATCGCACCCAAGGGCGGCGAGGTTGAGATGAAGACGGGCGCCGAGAAGCCGCCGGCGGAGGGCAATCCCCCCAGGAAGTCCTCCATTCCGGCGATCCCGCCCTTCCCAAAGCTCGACAAGGACGCCGAACCTGGTGATGTCAAGGGAACAAAGGGAGGTGATGGCGAATGAACGCAAGGGCATTCTCGCTATTGGTGGTCCTCATGCTCGTGGCACCTGCGGTCCCGGCCCTGGCGGCCGGGCCCGGGATCGAGGTATCCAGCTACAAGGATGGCGATGTGCTGACGGTAAAGACCGTCGACATCGCGGGCTCGGCCGAGCCATCGCCTGACGGATGGTACCAACACCTCGCGTCCGAGTTCAAGTCTGGCTCCTTCAACAACGCGACCCTTACCAAGGACGGGGCCATCGCCGACGACCCCTACCTATCGTCCTTCACCAAGAACGCCAACAACCCCATCATTGATCTCGGCGGGGTCGGTTCAGCGAACGAATTCGGCATCGTGCTAGGCTCCGTCATCAAGGATGGGGAAACCTACAAGATGTGGGCCATGGCCCTGAACAACAGCACGGTCTACAACATAGTATACCTGGACTCGACCGACGGCTCCTCCTGGAACGCCACGAACGGGACCCTGGACATAGGCGCTCATGGGGCCTTCGATGAGATGGCCATCTGGCCCGGTACCGTGATAAAGGAGGGTGCGACCTACAAGATGTGGTACACCGGCCAGGGCGCTGACCAGTTCTACAGAATCGGCTATGCTACGTCGACGGACGGCATCACATGGACGAAGGGCAACAACGGCAAGGCCGTGCTCGACATCGGGCCGGTCAATAAATTCGACGGCGGAGGCACCTCGAGCCCGGCGGTGATAAAGGATGGCGGCAAGTACAAGATGTGGTATTCCGGCATGATATCCTACAGCAACAACCTCTACCAGGTCGGCTATGCCACCTCGGCGGATGGGATTGCATGGACAAGGGAGAACAACGGGGACCCGGTCCTGAGCTTTGGCAAGAGCAGCGCCTTCGACGGCAACGCCCTTTACGGGGACGTCGTCATCAAGGACGGCGAGACCTACAGGATGTGGTACATCGGCCTGCCGAGCCAGTCCGTGGGCTACGCCACATCCCCCGACGGCGTCAACTGGGAAAAGGGCTCCGACGAGTCCTCCGTACTTTCCCCTGACGGGGGCACCTTCGACGCGCTGGGCATCAAGGGCCTGGCCGTCCTCAGGGTCGGCAACAATTACGACCTATATTGCACCGGCATGGACAGCATGGGCCAGACGCGCCTAGGTCTGGCCGAGGCGAACATCGAGGGCCTGAACGGCATTTACCAGTCGGACATATTCGCGGGCGACTTCAAGGTCGATTGGAACGAGGTCAACGTGACCGCGGACACCCCGACGGGATCCTCTGTCACCATCGCCACGAGGAGCTCCAACGACCGTGTCGACTGGACCGTCTGGAAGGGCCCGGTCAACGGCAACAATGGCTGGAAGAACGCGAAGTACATGCAATACATGCTAACGCTGACCTCCCGCGACGGCCAGAACATACCGAAGGTGAGCGCGGTCAAGCTGGAGTTCGAGGCCATCGAGCGGGTCGAGGTCAGCACCGACAACTCCACCTGGTACCTTGCTACGGGGACGACCCAGTGGAACATCACGATGTTCCTCAGGGAGGGCCCGAACAAGGTATTCGTCAGGATGATGGACACCACTAACATCCCGACTTATACGATGATGAACCTGGTCATCGATACACTCAGGCCTATGGGCATCATCCAGTTGAACTCGGAGTCCATGTACACCACCAACACCACCGTGCACCTGGCCCTCGCGGCGACCGATGCCCGGGGCGTGATCAAGATGCGCCTCGGCACGACGCCGAACTTAACGAACGCTACATGGCACAACTTCACGACAGGCCTGGACTACCAGTTGCCTGCTGTGGACGGCATCGTGACACTCTACGCCCAGGTGATCGACGCCACCGGCTGGGTATCTAACGTGTTCTCGGACTCCATCATACTGGACACCACGCCGCCCAATGCCACCGTCGTCATTAACGGCGGGGCACCGATGACGACCTTCCAGGGCGTAACCTTAGGCCTCACGGCCACGGACATCAATGGCGTGACCGGTATGCGGATATCGAATGACCCGGACCTAACAGGCGCAGAATGGACGCCCTACACAAGAGTCGTGGACTGGCAGCTCGAGGCCAGCGATGGCGTGAAGACGGTCCATGTCGAGTTCAGGGACAGCGCCGGGAACACGAAGGCCTTCAGCGCGACCGTCAAGCTGGACACGACGGCACCCGCAGGGACAATCGTGATAAACAACGGCGATGCCATCACTGCGGACCAGGTCGTCACCCTGACGTTGACCGCCACGGACAATAACGGTGTGGCCTATGTGATGGTGAGCAACCAGCCGGACTTCCTGCTAGGCAGCTGGGCCAACTACGACAAGACCATGAGCTGGAAGCTGCCAGAGAAGCTTGGCCCCCAGACGGTCTACGCTAAGTTCAAGGACACGGCCGGGCTCGTCAGCCCCGTGGTGTCGGATTCGATCATTCTGGACATCCACGAGGAGGGCTTCCACGGGAGCATCCTGCTCAACAGTGGGGATGCATACTCGTCGAACCAGACGCTCAACGTGACCCTTGACCTTATCGGCGGGGACGCCCAGACGACGGTCATGTTGGCCGAGGGCCAGGACTTCGCCGGGGCGACCTGGGTGCCCTCCGCCAGCGCCATGAGTATAAAGGTATCAAATGCCGACGGGCAGGCAACGGTCTACGCCAAGTTCAAGGACAGGTACGGCATCGTCAGCCCAGTGGTGTCGGACACCATAATGATCGACACGGCGGCGCCGACCGTGACCATCCTGACGCCCAAGATGAACGCCAAGGTCACGAGCGACAGGGTGACCATCACGGGCACGGCCTCCGACAACCACGGGCTGAGGACCGTGGAGGTACAGCTCCCGAACGGTGCTTGGATGCCGGTGGACAACCCCAAGTCCTTCAGCCTTGATGTCTATCTGCCTAACCGTGCGACCTACACGCTACCGGTCCGGGCGATCGACCAAGCGGGCAATGTGGGTACGACCACGATAGCCATCAAGTACGTCAAGGCCCAAGACAACGGGGTCCGGATACCCGGCTTCGAGGCTGGCGCAGTGATTATCGTAGCCCTCGCCCTGGTCCTCGTACTTGCAAGGCGCAGGAAGGAATAGTCCTATCTCGGGGGCCGGGAAACCGGTCCCCTTTTGATTTATTTATTTGTAAAAAAGCCCTATCTTCTTCCCTTATCCTCGAGCTCGAAATCATCGACGATGCGCTTCATGTTCTTGTACATGTTCTCGACGCATTCCATCATCTTGGCCCTGATCTGCTCCTTGGGCAGCGAGAAATATACGAAATAGTAGCCGCCCCTGGGGATGCCCCGCTTCTCCCTAAACACCAGGCCGCAGCCCATGAGCCGCTGCAGGGACCGGTGGACGATGGACCGGTCGCGCTTATGCTCCTTGGCCAGCTGCTCGCTCCGGACGGACCCCTTCCTCATGAGGCTCTTCAGGATGGACAGCTCGAGGTCCCCCAGGTTCATCATGCAACGGACGAGGTCCTCACAGCTTGCGGTGCCCAGGATGATCTTCTGCGGGTCGGCCATATTTCACGGTATCGGCAATAGCGCTCTTTACCTTTTCCCAGACGGGGGTGGGCAATTCCGTAATTTTAAAAAGTCCTAGACTGGAGTGAACCGGCCCCGGACCCTCACGACCTTGCCCTTTTCCAAGACCGCCGAGGTCTCGACTCGTATGCGAATGGGCTTCCCGTCGCGGGTGATCAGCGTCACCTCGTATGGCTCCACGGGCGCGCCCTCCTTGCGGGCGGCGAACTTCTCGAGCATGAGGTCGTGGTCCTTTTCGGAAATGACGTCCCAGACGGAGATGGTCTCGAGCGCATCCTGCGTGTAGCCCGCGAACTCCGCGGCCTCGGGGCTCACATGTGTGAAGTTGCCCTTGAGGTCGAACTCGAACTCGTAGGTCCTCGACGGCTGGTCGCCGTTCTTGTCCTTCACAAGCTCCTTGTAGAGGTCATCGAGCTTCTTGGCCATCGGTCCGTTCCCTTCCTTCCGGGCAATGGGGCCAATACTCCGAATCGTTATATGGCATTTGGGCTGGCCCCATCGGGGTCCAATATAATGGACCTCCCTTGAATTGAACCTTTCGGATAAAATTCATAAGCCGGGCCGACCCCGAGGAGGCCACCTCTCCTCTTTTTATCCTACAAGTGGTATACCACGGCCTCGTGAAGCCACTAATAGGCGTCCGCGGGATGAGTAAGTCCTTCAAGGACCTGCTTGTTTTCCGCGACGTCAACTTCGACATCTTCCCGGGCGATAAGATCGGCCTCATCGGAAGGAACGGGACCGGTAAGACCACGTTACTGAACATCCTGGTCGGCAAGGAGGAAATCGACGTCGGCGAGGTCGTGACCAAGCCCGACATCCGGGTCGGCCTGCTGACCCAGCGACAGATCCAGGACACCGACGAGACCGTCGGGGAGCAGCTGGCCGAGACGGGCTACTCAACAGCCCTGAAGGACGAGCTCAGGTCCATAGAGGCGCGCATGGCGGACCCGGCCTTTTACGAGCAGACGGGCTACGAGGACGTCATGCGGCACTACAACGAGCTCCAGTCCGAGTACGCGAAGTACAGCGGGGCCAGCTACTTGGACCGCGCCATGGACATCCTTGCCCGGCTGGGCTCCCCCGGCATCAGGCCCGCAGCCCGCATAAGGGACCTGAGCGGAGGCGAGCGCAGGAAGGTGGCCTTGGCCAAGACCCTGGTGGCCGCGGGCAGCATGGACATCCTTCTCCTGGACGAGCCCACGAACCACCTCGACATCGAGGCCATCGAATGGCTCGAGGAGTACATGCTGGGATTCGACGGGACCATCATCATCGTGTCCCACGACCGATACCTACTCGACGATACGGTCCAGAGGATATTCGAGATCGAGGCCTGCGAGCTCTACCCCTGGGAGGGCGACTTCACGGACTACGTCGAGCAGAAGTCATTCCTCCAGGCGGCCCGCAAGAAGGCCTTCGACAAACAGCAGAAGGAGATATCGAGGCAGGAGGCCTTCATCGAGGATATGCGCGGCAGGAACCGGTTCAACGCCCAGATTCGTAGCAAGCTCAGGCGTCTCGAGAAGATGGAACGGTTCGACGACCCCATAATAAGGAACAAGACCTTTAAGTTCCATTTCCAGTCGAGCCTGAAGAGCAGCCGCAACATAGCCGAGGCCAAGGACCTCTCCATGAGCTACGGGAAAAGGGTGCTCATAGAAGGGGCCGAGTTCGAAATCGAGACCGGCTACAGGATCGGCCTCATTGGGCCCAACGGCTGCGGCAAGACGACCCTCCTAAGGATTCTCGTGGGCGAGGTGCAGCCCACCGGAGGCGCCCTGTGGGTCTCCAAGGGCGTCAAGATCGGCTACTTCGACCAGGGCCACCTGTCATTGGCCGACGACAACGACCTCATCCAGGAGCTCAGGACCGTCAACGAGCTGCTGGCCGAGGAGGACGCCAAGGCCCTCTTGGGCAGGTTCCTCTTCAAGGGCGACGTGGTGAACAGCCCTGTGGGCAATCTCTCCGGCGGCGAGAGGGCGCGGCTGGCCATCCTGAAGCTCGTCATGTCACCATGCAACCTGCTGGCCCTCGACGAGCCGACCAACCACCTGGACCTGGAATCGCGCATGGCCGTCGAGGCGGCCCTGAACTCCTACCAGGGCACCATCATCATGGCATCCCACGATAGGTATTTCCTAGACCGCGCCTCGGACCACATCATATCCATGGACGGCCGGGGCCACATACGCCTCTATCCTGGGAACTACACCCGGTGGCGCAGCCTCATCGCGTTGGAGGAGGATCGCTTCGGGGCCTTTTCCGGCGAGAACAGGACCTACATAGTCCGCAAGGGATACACGGACTGGTCCACGGGAGACAGGTTTGCCGTCGGACAGCAGCTCAGGCTGAGGCGCGAGGACCTTACACGGCATCGCTGGGCCCTGGAGACGAAGCACCTGGTCCCGCTCGACGAGGCCGAAAGAAAGTAGGTCCCATTATTTCTTAAGCGCTGCTTTGCAGAAAGGGCACTTGAGGAAGTCCGCTTCCACTTCCTCGCCGCAGCTGGGGCATTTGGTCTGGCCGGCGGGTGGCTTCGAGCTCAGCGGTGGAAGCTTGTAATCGTCGAATGTTATCATCGGTGGCGGAGGTATGAAGAACCTCTTCGGGGTCTCGGGCTTTGGCTCGGTCCTTGGCGCCTCGGGCGCTGGGACATCTGCCTTTTTTTCCTCAACGACCGGCTTTGCCTCGGCCGCCGGAGGGTTTGGCGCAGGCTCGACACTGGGCGTGGGCTTCGTTTCCACCGCCGGGGCCGGCTTTGGGCCCTCCGCCGGCTTGGCGCCTTCCGTGGACTCTATCTTTATGATGACCTTCTCTAGCTTCTGGACCTCGTCGGGCCTTTTTAGGAACGGCTCGATTTTCTGGAGCCTGGGATCCTTCAACCTCTTGAACCTCACGGTGAGGGCCTCGAGCTTCTCGACATCCTTCGCATACCTCTCGAACTCCGGTCGGAGGGTGGACAGGTCACTGTCGATGATCTTCTCTAGCCTGGTAACGTCGTAGCCCACCTCCCGCCAACCATTGAGCCTGTTTAGCAATTCCTTCCTCTGGCGCTCCGCGTCCTGCTCTCCGGCATCAATGTCGGTTTTCTCGGTCACAGGTCCCGCAGACACCGGCAGGTCAGGCCCTGCCTTCTCGAGGTCCGCCTCGACATTCTCCATGGACCTTTCGATGGCTTCCTGGTCGACCATGTCCTTAGAGGTCTCCTCGTCGGCGGTCTTTCGCGGTGGCAGGGCCGGCGGCAAGGGCGGCGGCAGCGCGGGAGGCAACGGGACAGGTCTTTGGGCCTCCAGATCGGCCTCGGTCCGCTCCTCCTCCTTCTCGATGGCCTCCTGGTCCTTCATGTCGTCCCTTGTCTTTTCATCGGCGGTCCTCTCGGTCTCCTTGACCATCTCGGTCTCGGTCCTGTCGAGGTCCGACCCGACCCGGTCCATGTCCTCCTCGGTACGCTCCATATCTTTCATGTCCTCGGAGGTCCCCTTGTCCTCCCCCTCATCGTCCGCCTGCCGGTCGGAGACCAGATGGGGACCTCCGTCCCCGCTGGCCCAGGCCGGCCCACCGCCTCCCTCCTCCTCCTTCAGGTCCTGTCCGCAATACTTGCATTTGATCCAGGACGACTCGACGATGTTGCCGCAGCTGGAGCAGCTCGAGTAGCCCCTGCTCGGCTGGACCGTCTTTACGATCTCGGACCTGCCCCTGGTGGTCGAGAGGTAGGGTGACGAGCCGCCCCTGAGGAGCTCGTCGACCTCCGAGATGAGCTCTTGGCAATCCTCGAGCCGGCCCTCGTTGATGGCCTTCTTCATCTCGGTGATCATCTCGTCTATCCTAGGCATGTTCTTGTTGTCCTTGCCGAGCTGGTCCACGGCCCGGGCCTTGACCTTGGTGACCCTCAGGACCATCTCCTTGATCTTCTGGACCATCTCGTTGCCTGCGTCCAGGGCGTAGCCAGAATAGATTATGGACGTCCTGAAAAGACCGCTCCTGAACATGTCCTTGGCCTGGTCGAACCAGCCGCGGGCCTCGGAGACTTGGCACCCCTTCTTCTCGAGGTCCTCTATGAGCTTCCTGGCCTTCTCCAGGTTGTCTTGGGCGACCGCCTGTTCGCCCCCTGGGGTGGCCATGGATGGTGGTGCCATGTGGTCTCAATCCCCTCGATACTCTGCCATCCCGAAGGAAAGGCTAACCTTCAATCGTTTCAATCCATTTAACCTTTCTGTTAATAGCGAAACAATACTGACGGATGGCGGACCCGCCTCAGGCCCTCCTCTTCAGGAACATGATGGCCCCCAGGAGCATGACGAACAGGAACACGATGAGCGCGAGCCCGTTGCAGCAAAGCGACTCGAGGCCCCATCCGCGAATCATGGCGCTCCTGACCGCGTCTATGCAATAGGTAAGCGGGATGATGTAGGAGATGGGCCTCAGGTAGGTCGGTATGGACTCGATTGGGAATAGCATACCGCACAGCAGTATGCTCGGGAAGATGATGAGCGGCACGAACTGGATGGCCTGGAGCTCGTTCTTGGCGCCCGAGGACAGCAATATACCTAGGCACTGGTGGCCCATGCCCAGCAATATCAGGAAGCCGTAGGTTATCAAGATATGGTACCAGACCGGCGGCGCGATGTAGATGTGGAACAGCCCTATCCCTGTGAGCAGGATGACCGTGGCCTGGGCCACGCTCACCACGCTGAAGGCCAGGGCGTAGCCGACCACGATCTCGGTCTCCGTCGCCGGGGACGCCTGGAGCCGCTCAAGGGTCCCCATCTTCCTCTCCTCGATGAAAAGGAAGATGGTTATCATGGTCGTGACCATGAGCATCGCGAATGCCATGATGCCGGGCGCGAAGGCGTCTATGAACCTGATGTCGCCGGTGTCATACGCATAGTCGTCCTTCTGGACTACCGGGCTGTCGACCTGGAACTTCCTCAGGGCCGGGGTCTTTGCAAAGATCTCGGTCTGGGCCTTCAGCAGGGCGTCCATGACGGCCTTCTGCACGGTGCCCTTGATGTTGGGGTTCGCGCCGTCGATGTAGATCGTCAGATCGGCCCCGTCGTGGCAGACGTCGTCGTACCAGAAGTAGCCCTTGGAGCCGCATTCGGCGGGGGTCCACTCGGCCTTGTCACCAAAGTCCTCGTGGCACTTGTTGCTGTACCACTTGAAGCCCGCCTTCTCGCAGTCGGACTTCTGGGCGTACTTGTCGGCATTGGTGGCCTGGAAGGGATGGCATGAGCCATCGTACCAGAAGTATCCCGTGGCCTCGCACAGGGTCTTGTTGGTCATTGCCTTCGACTGGGATACCCTTGCGATGTAATCGGCAAAGACCTTGCTGAAATTCTTGGGTATGTAGATGACGGCCCAGGACTTCTGGAAGAACTGCGAGGTCCGCACGGTCTCCTTGGACCCGTTGAGGTCGTCGCTGGTTCTGATCGACAGCGTGTCCCTGTTGAGACCCTTGTCTATGTAATCCCCGAATGTCAGATTGACTGTGGTAAAGTTGCCGGCCCCGCTGCCGGGGACGATGATGGTGGCTTGTTGGTCGTCGTTCACCAAGATGACGCTGACGTTCTTCACGTCCCCGCCGAAGGTGTAACCGAAGACGACCATCATGATGAGCGGCATCAGCAGTATGAACCCAAAGGTCCTCTTGTCGTGGCGCAGCTGCTTGAGGACCCTCCTGGTGAAGGCCAGCGTCCGCCGGAGCTTCATTCCTCCTCACCTCCGGCGTCCTCTGTGGAATGGCCATGCCTGGCCTTTCCCTTTTCGAGCCTTCGCGAGCGACCCAACCTTTTCGTGAAGTACAGGAAGGCGTCCTCTAATGTCTCGGTCCCGGCCCTCTGCATGAGGCTTCTGGGGGCGTCCTGGGCGAGCATCCTGCCGTCGCGCATCAGACCGACCAGGTCGCAATGTCGCGACTCCTCGATGTAGTGCGTAGTGAGGATGATTGTCTTGCCCTGCTTGCAAAGGTCCTGGAAATGGTGCCAGAGGCTGTCCCGGAGCTCCGGGTCGACGCCCACCGTCGGCTCATCGAGGAACATGACCTCGGGGTCGTGCATCATGGCGCAGGCCAGCGAGAGCCTATGCATCATGCCGCCGCTCAGATTCCCGGCCATGGAATCCCGCCAGTCCGTGAGCTCCACAAGCTCTAGGAGCTCATTCTCGCGCCGGGCCATCCTGTCGAGGGGGACCTCGTACATGTGCCCGAAGAGCTCGAGGTTGTCATGGACCGTGAGCTCCCTATAGACGGCGGTCTCCTGCGGCATGTAGCCGATCCGGGCCATTAGGCCCTTGTCCGGCATTCGGACACCCAGGACCTCGACCCACCCATTCGATATGGTCAGCAGGCCCAGGGCCATCCGAATCGTGGTCGTCTTTCCACAGCCGTTCGGCCCCAGGAGGCCGTAGAGCTGGCCCTTCTGTATCTCGAGGTCGAGCCCGTCGACGGCCCTGAGGCTGCCGAAGGTCTTAACAAGGCCCTTTGTCCGGATGACGTAATCCTCCGTCGGGGCCTTCTTCCCCTTCCCTTGCGGCGTCGTATGCGTCAGGTCCAACACCCCCGGGCCTCTCGGATATCTGGCCAGTGCATGGCTTTACTATGAAATAATCATTGTTTCTGCAATTCCTTATCAATGGCATGCCCAGCCGAAGGCCACGACATCCTTGTGGTCCTCACACTGGGTAATGTGGCCAATGCCCGAATCGCTCCACATGTAGGGCAGGTCGTCCTCGGAATCGAGCTGGAACAGGAGCCTCATGGTCTTGCCGCATCTGGGGCACTCGGGGTATTCAGGGCCCTGGCACCAGAATGGCCAGCCGCTCAGCTTGTCCCCCTGGGCCGGCGAGGGCCACGCCCTGTTCTTTTCCTCTTCGAATATCCGGTCATAGAGGGAGTTGTCGATCTCGACGCCCTGTTCCTCGAGGACCTCCAGGCCGGGATAATCGTCTAGGGGCTCCCAACCGACGATTCGCTTTGCCGGGAAGTACCTCTCGGTCGATGGCACCTCCAGGTCCCTGCCAGGGCCCTTCGGCCTCAGCACCCGGACCACACCGTTCTTCGAGAAGGGGACCCAGCCGGAATGGGCCACCTCGCAGTTGGGCTTGTAGCTAGTGCAGTAGAACATCTGGAGCAGGCCTGCCCCGAAGCGCTCGCCAAGCTCGTTCGGAAGGGCGCCCAGGTCTAGTTGCACGAAGAGCTGCATGGGCCTCTTACAGTTCGGACATACGGGCCAGTCCTCGCCTTCCGGGATGTAGGCCTTGCCCGAGAATTTCGAGGAGGCCGCCGGGCCGTCCCCCTCCTGGACGATGGCCTTGAAGGCCGGTAGTCTGAACTTCTTGATCCGGGCCCTCAGGGCCTCCAGCGGGTCCACCGTCTTGGCTCGCTTGGTCTTCGCCCCACCCGCGTTGACGCCCCTGCCCTTCTTCGCCATGACATCGCCCCCGCTCGTGAGGTGAACTAAATGCCCTTCGATGATATTATATTCTGCCGTCCACGGTCGATTAGAAAAGGGTTTTATGTAAGGCCCGTATACAAGATATGGATGCCCCAATACGCCTCCGAGTACTTCGCGCTGGCCCTGGTGGCCATCCTGGCCTTCATGAGCCCCCTTCTGGCCAAGCGTATCAAGGTGCCGGTCGTCGTCGTGGAACTGATATTCGGTATGACCATCGGCGGCATCGTTGCCATCCTCAAATGGCTGAAATGGAGCCCGCCGTGGGAGCCTGCCGGGTCTGATATCCTCCTTTTCGGAGCGCCCTTCAAGTTCCTCGCGAACCTGGGCTTCATCGTCCTGCTCTTCCTGGCCGGCCTCGAGTTCGATTTCCAGATACTCAACGAGCGCGGCAAGGGCTCCATCTTCAAGGCCATTGGGGCCTTCGTTCTAACATTCCTGATGGGCACGATCCTCATGATACCCCTGGGCATGGGCATAGGCAACGGGGGCATCTTTCTTGTCGGGCTCACGGTATCGACCACCTTCGTCGGCATAGTCGCGACGACCCTGCGGGAGGTCGGCCTGGCGGACATGCCCTACCGCCAGAACATCATCATCATGGCCCTGATGGCCGATATAGCCGTGACCATCATGCTGGTCCTCGTCCCGCTGGTTGCCAAGGCGGACCTCCTCCATCTGGCCCTGAACCTGGGCATCTACATCCCGGTCACCTTCCTGATATTCTACATAGCCTACAGGCTCGGCAGCATGGCCATGTGGCATTTCCCGAAGACCCTCTCGCGGTTCTTCCACGGAAAGGACCCGTCGGAGCTCGGCGTCAGGGCCTCGTTCATGTTCCTGTTCTTCTTCATCCTGCTGACATTGGCCTTTGGCATCGAGGCCATCCTGGGCGCATTCCTCGCCGGCATGCTCTTCTCCCTCCTGTTCCACGAAGGCGCCCTTCTCAGCAAGAAGCTCTTCGGCCTCGGCTACGGCTTCTTCGTTCCGGTCTTCTTCATCTACATCGGCAGCAACTTCGACTTTACCCTCCTTTGGAGGCCCGAGCTGCTCTGGATGGTCCCCTACATCATCATGGTGGCCGTCGTTAACAAGATGCTCCCGTCCATCTATTTCGCCCCGGAGCATCCCCTCAAGAAGGTCCTCGGGATCGGTGTCCTGAACTCCTCTAGGCTGGCGGTTATGATCGCGGCCGTGACGCTCGGCATCCAGTACAATCTCGTCAACAAGGACATATTGTCCCCGATGATCCTAGTGGCCATGGTCCTCTGCCTGGTCTGTCCCACGGCCTTCAAGAGGATGATGGCCAACGAGCCCAAGGAGAAGGGTCTCGAGGAGGCCCGAACGCCCGCCAAAGCCGAGGAACCGGGCGGCCATCAAGACGAGAGGGTCACGGAGGAGGTGCTCTGATGGCCAAGCACTCGACCGATGATGCCGGCGGGAAGGAGCTACCGCCCACGGTCGAGCGGGCCGCCCCCGAGAAGAAGAAGGGCGCTGGCCGCATCATCATAATCGGCGGTGGCCGCATAGGACGCCACCTCATGAAGCACCTGCCGAGGTCACTCCTCATCGAAAGCAGCCCGGCCACCGTCAAGAACATGTCGAAGCTCTACGGCAAGGACCGGGTCCTCATAGGCGACGGGGCCAACCTCAAGTTCCTGATAGAGGCCGGCATACAGGAGGCCGACATGGTCATAATCACGACCAGCAAGGACCATGTCAACAACAAGATCGCCATGGCCGTGGCGCCCTTCGGCGTCCGCAAGGTCATGGTCCGCGTCAGCGACGAGGAGACCTTCAAGGCGTACAAGAGCCTCGGCATGGAGCCGTTCAAGATAACGCCGGCCCTGTCCGCGAAGCTCGTCGAGCGCATCTACAACCCCGACATGCCGCACGTCCACGAGTTCATCCTTCCCACGGGATGCGCTGCCGCCGGCAAGCAGATAGAGCAGCTGAACATCCCCGAGGAGGTCACGCTGATATCCGTCCTGCGCGGGGATAACCTAGAGGTCCCCGAGCCCACGCTCGTCCTGAATGCCGGCGACGTCCTCACAGTCATTGCCCCCGACGAGGACATCCTGAGGCTGGAAAAGCTCCTCGGGGTAAGGCTGGATCTGACCCAGCTCCGCAAGATCTACGTCCCGTTCAAGGGAAAAAGGACCATCAAGTACGCCCTGCGGGAGGCCTTCGTGCTGGCCAAGTACGCCGACGCCGAGGTCGTTCTCGTGTACGACAAACGCGACAAGGAGGACCGGAACTTCGCCAAGCAAATGGAGCAGATATTCAAGCTCCAGGACGTCAACATCGCCCTGAAGGGAGTGGACGCGGTGCCCGAGGACGGCCTGAAGTCCCTGTTGCAGAAGTTGGCCCTTGAACGGAAGGACTCGAAGAACGGGAACAGCACCATCTTGTACGACTGCGTCATGGTGGACCCCGAAGCCTCCACGTTGCTAGAGCGGTTCATAGGGACATCGTGGATTGAGCATACGCTCGAGGGCATGGACCGACCGGTCATCGTAACGGGCAATATGAACCCCTACAAGAGCATCCTCCTGGCCATAGACGGTTCCGACAACTCCGAGATACTCGTGTCCTTGGCCATCGAGGTGGCCATCCTCTTCGGCTCCCGCATACATGTCCTGGCCAGGGTCGTCGAGGACGAGGAGTCCATGGACCATCTCGCCCAGTACGTCGTCCGCGCCGGCCATCTCTACGGCCTCGAGGTAACGCGGCAGGATATAGACGGGAACCCGACCCTCGAGTTCGTGGATAACGTCAAGAGCGGCCAGTTCGACCTCGTGCTGGTCAACTGGAAGTCCAGGGCCATAAAGCGGGACCTCCTGCGCAAGGTCGTGGAGTACGGCCCGAGGTCGGTGCTCGTCCTCCCATAGGACCGGCCGTCGCCGGGCCCGTTTCTTTTTCTCGAAAGATTATATAGCACCCTCCTACGATATAGGCCCCGGATGTCCCCCGAGAAAGACGACAAGAAGGCTAAGGGCTCGGACGAGAGCCTTGACGAGATCAGGGCCCGCCTCGACCGCCTCGGCAAGAAGGAGAAGCCCGCGGAGCCAAAGGTGGAGCGCATCCCCGACGAGGATGCCCGAAAGCCCTATCCTGGAAAGCCCAAACCGACCCAGGCGGACAAGGTCCCGACAATTGAGATGGAATCACTGGAGCACATGGACATAATCAAGAAGATATGCCTCATCGGGGACTCCGGCGTGGGCAAGAAGACCATCCTCGGCAAGGTCGCCCCCTTCCGGAAGGAATGGGAGCACTACGCGAACACCATCGGGACGACCATCACCAAGTACGTCCAGAGCTATTCGTTCGTCGTGGCCGACGTGAACCTCCTCATAATGGTCTGGGACATCACGGGCCGCGAGTCCTTCCTCAGGATGCAGCCCTCGTACTACAAGGGCGCCGAGGGCCTCATGGTGATGGCCGATGCCAGCGATATGGCATCCATCGAGAACATCCCTATGTGGATACGGGCAGCCTACAAGATCACCGACATGGTCCCGACCGTCGTCGTGATAAACAAGATAGATCTCGTGCCCGAGGACGAGCGCAAGCCCTTGGACCGCAAGGTCCAGGAAGTTATGAAGGGCTATGAAATCCCCGTGTTCTACACGACCATGGACTCGAACCCGAGAGCCCTCACAGGGCCATTCTACAAGCTGGCCGAGCTCATCAGCGAGCGGGTGAAGCTCCAGCTGGCCCGGAAGCGCTACAAGAAGGCCTACGGAAAGAACCAATGATGGGCGCGAGGGCCAACCCTCGTGCCCCCCATCGCCCTGGTAAGTTCTATTAGTCTCCGCACGATAATCATCAGATGGACATTATAGCCCCGTGGTGTAGTTGGTCCAACACTCCGGCCTTTGGAGCCGGGTACGTCGGTTCGAATCCGACCGGGGCTGTCTTTTACCCTTCTTGCCCTATTCAACCTCGGCGACGCTAAGGAAGGCCTGCTCCACGTTCTGGCCGGTCTTGGCGCTGGTGGTGAAGAACTTCCATCCGCGCTTTTCAGCCAACTGCCTGCCCTGCTCCTCGGCCGGGTATTTTGGCCCAAGGTCCATCTTGTTGGCCAGCAGGACCACGGTCCTTTTCGGGTCGTCCTTCAGGAACATATTCGCCCATTTCTCGGCCATCGCGAAGGTTTCATCCCTCGTCACGTCAAAAACGACCATCCCAACGTCCGAGCCCTTCACATAAGACGCGATGATCCTCTCGTACTTCAGGAAGCCTATAAGGTCCCATATCATGAGGGTCACATTGGCGTCCTTGATGACGATCTCCTTCTTCGTGACCCTTGCGCCCATGGTTGTGAGGTACTTCTCGTCGAAGACATTATGGGAGAAGCGGTTGGCGAGGTTGGTCTTGCCCACGGCGAACTCGCCAAGCATGCAGACCTTTCTAAGGAACCTGCGTTCCGCCATCATCATCCTTCCATATCGGCCATGAAATCGAGGGATTAAAGGAAGATGTTAACCGATATATGAAGATTCTGTACAAAACGAGAATGGGGCCTAGACCGCGTAAAGCACAGGCCGGTCATCGGCCCCATCGCACGGGACAGGTATTTTCCGTCCTCAGTCCTCGAAGACCTCTTTCCAGATGAAGGCTGCCAGGAGGCCGCCTATTATAGGGGCCACTATGAACAGCCATACCTGGCTGAGGGCGTCCCAGCTGCCCATGATGGCCAGCACGAGGGCCGGGCCAAGGCTCCTGGCCGGGTTCACGGACACCCCGGTCACTGGTATCCCGACGAGGTGGATGACCACCAGTGAGAGGCCTATTGCCAGGCCCGCGAACTTCGTGTTCGCGTGCTTCGAGGTGGCGCCGAAGATGACCAGCAGGAACATCATGGTCATCACGACCTCGGCGACGAAGCCGGCCCACCACTCGAACTTCCCAGGGGACTGGCTGCCGTATCCGTTCTGGCCAAGGCCGTCTATGCTCACGGAATAGCCCTGGTTCCCGAACGCTATGACCAGGACCGTCGTCGCCGCCGCGAAGGCCCCCACGCATTGGACCGCGATGTAAATGGCCGCGTCCTTGGGCTTGATCTTCCCTGCGGCCAGCATGGCCAGGGTTATGGCCGGGTTGATGTGACATCCCGATATGGGCCCGATGGCATAGACCATGAAGAGCACTGTGAGGCCGAAGGCGAAGGCGATTCCATAGAACCCGATTTTGGCCCCTGCCAGGACCGCGCTCCCGCAACCGAAGAAGACCAGCGCGAAGGTCCCAAGCATCTCGGCGAAGTACTTCCTTGTGTCCGCCCGGGCGCCCTTGGCCGGCGCCTTCTTCGTCACCTTTTCCTCGTCCTCGTCATCCATGTCGTCCTTATCGGCCATCCGACCACCCCTGTGCCCGTTTAGACCTTTTAATAGAAAGTCCTTTGAGCTATCCCTATCGGAATGAAATCGGAATATGGTGATTTCAACCTTTCTATCTAAAATTATTTCTATGAATATGGGTTGTAGCATAATTCAATAGATGATGTGAATGCCTCAGGTTTATTGAGAATGAACCGGTAGCCCCGCCGCCATTCCTCGAGGAGCACTTTCACTGCATTCAATTCGATTTAACCGATACTACCACTCCACCCCCACCTTAACCTATTAATATGCCCTTGAACAAAGATATGCTCGTGGCCCTGGGAGAAGCGTCCAGGGGGTTCGAATAGCCAAGGTCGGGAACGATATCGGGATATTCAAGGACCTGAACGGTCCGGAGCAAGGCGGCTCTAAGAACATCAACTGAAGGCGCAATACCCGGTCCTGGAGAAAGAAGGACCTTCCTACGATAA
>Ga0315286_10000048_pt1 | contig 74257 bp, 65 predicted proteins | sample YL17G10_0_MG_FD_205038 | JGI IMG/M metagenome (GOLD analysis project Ga0315286, IMG submission 205038) | Sediment microbial communities from Yellowstone Lake, YNP, Wyoming, USA - YL17G10_0 | ecosystem: Environmental > Aquatic > Freshwater > Lake > Sediment | place: USA: Wyoming | collected...
CTCCGAACCTCACGGATGTGAACCGTGCGCTCTAACCAGCTGAGCTACGCGCCCTGAAGTGTTCGGGATTATAGCCCAGGTTTATACCTTTTGCAAGTCAAGTGTTTTTAAGGCAGGAAATCCCAAGGGTTCACTTTACCATAAACGGTATTCATCAATTCAAAATGGAGATGCGGTCCTGTGGAATTTCCCGTGCTGCCAAAAGCACCGATGACATCTCCCTGGTTGACACTTTGTGCGCATTCAACATTTATCACCGACAGGTGGGCATACAAGGTTTGCCAATCATGCCCATGATCAATTACGATCATATTTCCATACCCCCAATCATTCCAACCTGCGTACACGATGACACCTGCGTCTGCAGCATAAATAGGAGAACCAAGATTTCCAGATATATCGATTCCACTGTGGTTGGTTTGTGGTGAGTAATCATTCCCGGATAGGTAGTGCCGGTCTGCGGGCCAGATGAAACTTCCGATCCCAATGGCACCTCCCTCCACAACTCCGCATGATCCAGCTCCAAGAACCTCTGAGACAGCCGGATTATCCCGGGTCATTCCGACCGGTACGCTCCAGGAGATAAATTCACGTTTTCCTCCTGGAATGATCAACCATGTCCCGGCAGCGATATTGGGTTTGGAAAGGTCACCGATCGCATCCGGATTCAAATGGTTTGCCGGGTAATTGACAATCGTTTCTGGATCGACACCATAATACTTGGCAACGCTTGTCAATCCTTCTCCAGCCTGCCATTGATGATAAGTCCCATCGGTGGGAAGGATGGTCAATTCCTGACCAATTCGAAGACTATCAGGAGAATCCTTTAATACAGGATAATTTCCCCATAAGATCGTTGTTGGATCTAAACCATATTTTTCAGCAATTCCAAATACTGAGTCACCACTCTGTACCGTATATTTGACCGTCTCCATGCGAGGCCTGGAAGGAATATTCGTATGAAGCGAGGTTTGCCGTAAAATACCTGTCAATGGCATTATAGAATTTTGAAATACGGGTAAGGTGGGCAAATCAGGAGCGGAGGTGGGGGAAACTGTGGCAATTGCATTTGAAGCCCGCGGCTGGAGGGTTGGGCGATAAAAAGTGCTCATCAACCAGACCACTGAAACGATCAATCCCATTGAGAGAACATTTACACCAATGTGGATCGCGAAGTCACTAAATCCAAGATGAGAAAGGATTTCAAGCCATCCACCGGGTGATCCCGGTTTATTTTGTTTGTCGGTCTTTTCCTTTTGTTTTTCCCCGCTGTTCATTTCAACATTCATTTCGTCTGGTAATCTGTCATCACTACTGGTCATTTTTACTCCGTGCGGCATAATAACACGGGTAAAGATGGTCGTCAAGCGACGAAAACCTGCTGGTTAGTAGGTTTTGCGTATAATTTCGGGTTTGATCAGATGGATTGCCATGCTCAAAAGTAAACAAGTGCTTCCAAAGAACAGAGCAGTTGTTGGAATATTCCAGGTCTGGGCAAACCACCCGACAAATAAACTACCAAATGGGGCAACACCTTGCAATGCCCACAGGTATGTACTGAAAACCCGGCCGCGGAGATTATCCGGGATATTTACTTGAATGATTGTATTCATTAAAGCGAGTTGCGTGACCATCGCCCATCCAAGGAATACGATCAGTACCAATACAATAGGTTGGGATGTTGTGAAAGAAATAATGATCAGTGCAAACGCAAATACCATCTGCCCAATAGCCAATAAAAGACCTTTTCGTTTTAATCCACTGAAAAGTGAAATGTAAACAGCAGCGATCAAAGCTCCAATTCCCTGTGCAATATACAGGGAACTGGTTCGAGCTTTAATGATTGTTTCGGTATCCATGACTCGATGTAAAACATCCCTCGCCAGGGCAGGTATCTGCTGACTGAAAGGAAATCCAAAAAAACCGATCAATGCTGCCATTAAAATGACAAGCCCCACGGTTGAATTTCCCAGTATGTATCGTTGCCCTTCTTTAAATTCGCCCAAAAGGTCTCGTCGGTTTGATTCATCAACTTGTTTTGGTGATTTAAAAGGGGTTTTAACAAAAAATAACCCAAAAATAATGAAGAGGTAGCTTGCCGCGTTGATCATGAAAGCCCACCCTTCTCCTCGATTTTTAATCACCACCAAAACGACAGCAGTTAATGTTGGACCCAGAACCCTGGCACCATTGAATATGGCTGTTTGCAGGGCAATTGCATTGGGTAGTGCAGCTCGTCCAACTAACTCGATCAGCATCGCCTGACGTGAAGTGATCTCAACAGCATTGGCGCAACCAAGAATAAAAGCCAATAATGCGATTTGCCAGATCTGTATTTTTCCTGTCAGAGTTAAAATTCCCAATATGAATGCCTGAAGCAGCATGACTACCTGCATGGCAATTACCGTCTTTCGCTTATCCAGGCGTTCAACCAAGACCCCTGCTGGTAATGCAAGGATTAATGTTGGCAGGGTAGATGCAAAACCGATCAAACCAAGATCAAAAGGTCTTCCAGATAGGCGGTAAGCAAGGTAGGGTTGAGTGGTGCTTTGCATCCAAGTCCCAATCAGGGATAGGAATTGACCAAACCAGAAGATTGTGAAATTACGCGATGCGAAAGCGGGAAAGCGGTCGGCTATTTTCAAAGATTACCCACCAGATTCAGTTAATAATATCAGAAATACAATTTGGGCCACTATTTGCCGGGTTGTTTACATACGAAGAGACCGGGGTGGCTGTCATTTCACTGGCAGGGTAAGGGATCAAGATTTTTTGAAGGTCAGATATGGATTGAACAGGATCGAGCCAAATAGAGCGGGTTTTCGTTGGCAGGATGACGGGCATTCGATTATGGATGGAACCGACCAATTCGTTTGGGTTTGTGGTGATGATCGTGCAGGATTTGACCAACGAGCCATCGGAAGAATGCCATTCATCCCATAGACCAGCAAATGCGAAAGGCTTATTATTCTTTAAGCGGATATGGAATGGAGTCTTCGTTTTTATTCCCGGATTTTGTTTCCATTCATAAAAACCATTGGCAAGAATTAGACAGCGATGGCGCTTAAAAGGTCCACGAAAGGAAGATTTTTCAGATAAGGACTCCGCTCGGGCATTAATTAACCGCATACCGATTGACGGGTCATTTGTCCAGGAGGGGATCAAGCCCCAGATAAAATAATCAGCCTTGTGGGAATTATCGTTTGGGATGACCAGGACTGGTTGGGATGGGGCAACATTAAATCGAGGTTCGACGGATGGTGGAAAAGAAAAATCCGGAAATTCTTCCTGGAGTTCAGCTGGATCTACTGCCAGCAAGAAACGACCACACATTTCTAACTCCTTAGTCTGCGCACATCACCATCCCTTATCGTTACCTTGATCGAATCCAGGTATTCCATAAGGGCCAGGACATATCGCCGGCTTGTACCGAAAATATCACGGACTTCTGCAACTGAAATTTGCCCATTTTGTTCGATATATTTTATGGTTTTTGATACCAGGTTTTGATAATCTATCGAACGGAACACAATTTCTGGTGAAACCTGAATTAATTCACCAATTTCGATCAGTGCATTGGTTTCATCCTCTCCTATTTCCTCATAACATTCTTTCAGAGATGGTGGCGAGAATGGGGACTGCGAAAACAATTCCAATAGTTTTTTAATACCAAGTTGCTGTGCAGAGGTGAAGGAAATTTTAAATTCAGGTTTTGCGACCAAAGATCCTTTTTCAGTAACGCATCCTACTGAGATTAGTTTTGATAAGATTAAATTAAAGATCTGGGTGGATAACTTTAATCGGCTTTTTAATTCCTCCCGTGGGATCCCGATTCGTAAAGGCTGATTACGATGGAATTGATTCAATAAGAAATCGATCTGACTGGTGAAATTCTCCCAATGAGTTTTTGAAATGATCACCAATTCTTTGCCACTCGAAGCTTCTTCACCTTCAAGGGAGATTATCATTCCTTGAGTTCTCAAAGAATCGTATGCGATCTGAGCTTGTTCATGCTCCAAACTTGAAAGTTTGATTACATCCTTTAAGTTTGCAGGTCCCATGGAAAGACTGGCTTGTAAGAAAATATCATCCGGTGAACCTTTAGCCAGGGATTCAAGATTCTGGATGACATCCAACGAGAATCGTTTATGCCGGATTTTCGGTTGGGGGTCAACGATTGTACCTCCACCAAGGGTTTCACTGGGCGATGGGCGTCTCAAAATGAACCTGTCGCCTCGCACGGCTACCACAGGAGTTCGTAATTCAAGCTGCAACCAACCAGATTTTCCGGGTTTTAACGCGTCTTCTCCCAGAAGGCGGACTTTCGCGATCGTCTCCGAAGCACCGATGAATAGCTTCACTTCGCTTCCATGTTTTAAAGGGCTGTCAACATCTGGCAACAAGTGAAAATTAACATCCAAAATTCTTCCCGTCACATACTGACCAGGATGGACGACCACATCCCCTCTCTGAATCTCATCAACATTAAGTCCGGAAATATTTACAGCTGTCCGGCTGCCTGCGTATGCCACTCCCTCCTTCTTTTTATGTCCTTGTAACCCGCGAATTCTCCCTGTATGACCTTCAGGAAAAATGACGATTTCTTCTCCAGTTTGAAAACTCCCATCCAGTAAAGTACCCGTAACTACTGTGCCAAACCCGGAGATACTGAATACCCTATCGATCGGCAGCCTTGGACGTCCAAGATCCGGGCGGGCGGGACATTTTTCAAGGATTTCGGATAATTTAATTAATAATTCATTCATCCCTGATTTTGTGCGGGAAGACACCCTTACTATGGGAGCATTTGCCAATACTGTCTCCGCGAGAATTGAATGAATGTCGCTTTCTATTAAATCCAGCCAATCCGGATCATCCACCAGATCAATTTTGGTCACGACAACCATCCCTGCCTGGATCTTTAATAGATCCAAAATGGCGAGATGTTCCCGTGTCTGTGGCATTACTCCTTCATCAGCTGCAATGATAAGAAGGACTGCATCAATACCCCCCACTCCTGCGAGCATATTTCCAATAAAATCTCGATGCCCGGGTACATCAATAATTCCAATCTCTTCCCCATCAGGTAAAGTTAACCATGCAAAACCCAACTCAATGGTCATTTCCCTTTCTTGTTCTTCTTTTAGGCGATCTGGATGTGTACCAGTGAGGGCTGCGATTAATGTTGATTTGCCATGATCAACGTGACCTGCTGTGCCAATTACATGCATATGCTTCTGTCAGTTTGATTGTCCCATGATTCGTTCGTAACCTGAAAGAAGCTCGTGAATTTGTGCCAGAAGTCCATGCAGATATTCTTCATTAGCTTCCTTGGTCTGTTGAATGATATCTTTTTGGGTCTGGATGAGATCCTCGATGGGACCAATGCGTTCAGCCAATTTATTGATATCCATGTGAGTGTCTTTAAATTGCTCATCCTGTGTCATGGTAAAACTAGTCCATCGTTTTTGATAATCAGCCTTAAATGTTATCCATTCCTGCTTAAAGCGGTCTTCAGCCAGGCGTTGCATCTCAGTGATTTCATTGATCCGTCGTTCATATTTTACAGATATTTCTTCATAGACTTCCTGGGCATGTTTTACTTCCCTGTGGATGGAATCCCATTCTTGAATTTGTGATTCCAATACTTGGGATTGCTTTCCCATCTTTTCGATCTTATTTTTTAATTCTTTTTGAGTTTGATCCCGATCTATTTGTAATAATGCTTGTTGTTCCAGAAATAATTTCTGGGATTGTTTTCTTTCACCTTCACTCGAAACTATCTCAGTAAGGCGGGTTTCCAATCGTCGAATGCTGTCTGGATAAAGATCGATCTTGTTCTTAATATCATCGATATTTTTTCGTAAAGTCACAATATCAGTCTGGATATCGATTACTTTTTTTGACTCTTGCCGGTGATAGTCCTCATTTAGTTTAATTGACAGGGAATAATCGTTGTAATAGGTATTGATTTGGGAGAGCTTTGCATCCATTTCCGTGAGATAACGGCTGACCCGTTGTTCTTCCAGGATACGGGCATCGAGCTTTTGTTGAATTTCAGTAGTATCTGAAGACTTTTGCAGGTTTTCTATGGATCGATTGATACCTTCGAATTCGAGTCTATGCCGTTTTTCTGATTCGACCAGGTTTCGTGATGTTTGCCTCTCAAGCTCACTGACATATTTATTTAACTCTGCTCGATGGTTTTCCAAAGCTTGATCAAATTGATCAATTCGCGCTGCCGTGGACGAAATGGAAGATAGATTCTTTGTTAATTCCTTAATCTGCTGGTTAAGAACAGTTGTGCTTGCCTCGAAACCAGACAGTTGCTCCATAATTTGTGCAATGGATGCCTTGTCTTTGCGATGCTCCTCGTCCAACCAGTCCAACCGTTTTATTATTTGTTCAAATTCCATTTTATCTCCGGGGAAGAAATTAATACCTTGAATATTCCAATCAGGAAGGTTACGAGCGACTGGATTATAGCATGCTCTACTCTTACTGAATTTGAAGGTCTCTTATTAATATTCTTTCATAAAATAATTTCAAATGAATTATTTAGCCAAATGGTTAAACATAAGTGGAAATCTCGAAGTTAAAGTGTATGCCCACTGGGGAAATATACCCATGAAAATGATTATTAAAAATCCAATTAAAAGGTAAATCCGTTGCCACCAATTTTCATGAGGAAAAAAACCTTCTTGATCCGATGAAGTGACAAGAACTGTAAGCACTCGAATTCCACCAGTTAAAAGTCCGATGGTTGCTATGAAATAACCAAGAGCAGACCCCAATGAAATTCGACCAAGTTGCACCCACAAAGACTGATGAATGGGGAATCCAGCTAGCAGTGGTAAACCGGCGAATGAGAATATGGATAAAACAACGATAGCTGAGGCAAATGGAAATTTCCTGCCAGCCCCCTTTATGGATGTAAATTGACCGGATGAACTATTATTCAAAATGATCGTTACCGCAGATGCAAATAGGAATAATGAAATTGTTCGAGGAAGCAATAACCCGAAGAATAAGTTGATTCCAGTATCCCCCTTGATACTTAAAGCCAGCATTGAATTGCCAATTTCCATGATCATTGCATATCCGATCATTCTTTTCATATCTCTTTGAAAAGCAGTCCAAATTCCTCCACTAATGACCATGATCAAGCCTGATATACGGAAGATCGTTGCTAAATAGATTGATTCCCGAATCCAACTATATGTATCCATGAAATAAAGGCTGAATAACAATCCGATCGTCGTGAGGATCCATAAAATGAAAGATATATTCGCTGAAGCTGCTTCTTCACTTAGAAGGGGGATCCATGAATTGAATGGAAAGATCGCCAGCATAAAGATCAAACCCAATCCGAGATAAATGATCGCCTGACCAGCGATCGAAGAGCCTGCCGGACTGGTTGATGTCCCAGATAACAACCATCCTGAAAACAGAATGAAAATCATCGCGATCGTTTGGAATGTGAGATACCGCATAAGTCCACGACCTGGGATACTTGTTTCAGATAATAGAAATGGAATTGAGATAAGAACTGCCGTTTCGATTAATAAAGCTGCATACAAGAATGGTTCCACTGCCAGGGCGGAGATGAGTAATGATGTGATCACCAATCCAAATGAAATGGATTTAGAGGATGACCCTGAAATTATTGAGCCAAGATACCAAAAACAAATTGAAGAATATAAATATATTAATATCGGTTGATCGGTCGATGTAAGGATCAAATGTCGACCTAATATTGTCAGCGATGAAGAGATTTTTAATGAGAGATTCCCTATGTCAAGGGGAACATCGATTGGCAATAGCCAGGCGACCAAAGCCAGAGATAAAGATATTAAAATCCCAAGAATTATCGTCACTCTACGATTCGGAATAAACCATAAAATAATTGCCAAAATAACTGGGATTAAAATCCAAATGATCGGTGAGCTCAACCTGATTTCTCCAGCTGGAGTTTATTTAACAAAAAAACCCCTATTAATGCCAATCCGATGTTGATCACCACCAGCATGGCTGCCACCAGTGTGGATGTCTCGATAAAAGCATACATGATTTCAAAACCAGATAATAAAGTCAACAAAGCGATAATTACCCGAACCGGTTGAATGGAAATGCCAAGTTGTAGCAGACCCAGCCCAATTAAAAGCAGACTTGTCCCTAGTCCTGTAAAATTATTGATTCCCATCCAAGTAGACATTTGAGGTGCCGTCGCCAGGGCAGTTAAAATTACAAGGCTTGCAGCGAATAATTTAAACAAACTCCCTTGGGGAAGTGATGATTCTGGTTTTGAGAACGATTCTATACCCTCTTGGGAGGATGCCAGTGACAGGCAAGCAATGATCCCGGTAATTAATTTAATGATCGCAAGACTGAATGGCCAGGTTGTTTGAACAAACCAGAATTCACCCAGGTATTGGATCCCAAGAAATACCAGCATCCATCTCCATTGACGACCGAGCATTAGGCAGATTGAGGCGATCATAGTAATGACTAGAAATACCCAATTTAATAAATTGATCATGGAGTTCCAGGTATGATCTGTAAGAACAGGGATATGATCAAGACCATCAAAACAATGGACCATAAAATTCCAGCATCACCTTCCAGGATGGATGAAATTAATTGAATTAACCTGCGGAATCCGTGGTAAATGGTCCAGAATGTGTTGGATAACAAATTTGAATGAATTTGAGAAGACCTGATCTGAAATCGATCCAAATTTTCGGTTTGTCTCTTTACGATACCAAAAACTACTATGGAAAACGCAATTGCACCACCACATAGCCACCAGATGTTGATAATTCGTGCTCCTTGCCAACCCCACAAACCCAATATTATCAGCAAGATTGGAAAAGAAAATAAACCAAATGTATAGATCGTGGTGATCCAACCAGGTTCTGAATTGTGATCTGTGGTTCCATTGGATAAAAGAGCATGCTTAATATAACCAGAAATTAATAAGGAAAAGGAAATTGCTTGTGGGAATAAAGCGATTGGATTGCTTGTGAGTTGATTACTCCAAACGCTGGCAGTTGCCGAAAATGGGAGTGTGGAAAAGCCAATTAATCCGAACAGTGGAAGCCATAAATTCCGTCGGTTTCGATGAGAATAAATGAAGATCAGACCCCCTGCCAGGATCAAGGTTATACTCCATGAAACGCTACCGTTCAAGTTACCGATCAAAGTTGCTGAAAATGCCAATGCACTGAGACTTAATATCCAATAAGATCTTCCGGAAAACCCATCAGGAGAAAGAAGCCATAAAAGACTTCCTGCAATGGAGAATAACCCTGCAGCCATCAACACATATGGCTGATAATTTGACGGAAAGGACATCGCAGAGATACGAGGCAATAATGATAAAGCAGAACCAGCTGAAACAAGCCTGAATGCCGTGATAACGCCACGGTTTCGTTCCTCATCTTTTTTGGGAAGATGAAAGGGGATTATTCCCAATCGGAAAACGATTGCCAAATAAATAAGAATTCCAGCTCCACTTGGAATAAAGCTCAGGTCCATAAGTGAACCTTGATTGACGCTGAAAATACTTGACCAGGTAATTAATAAGACTCCTCCCAGCCGGATCACAAAAGATATGACTATCTCCTCGCTCTTATCGCCTCTGTTTGAATATAACGAAAAGATCAGTTCGGTAAGGTCCAGACCAATCCAGGTGAGGACGACGGATGTAAGGTTTTGTGAGGTCACTGCCAACAATCCAATCGCGGTGATGAAAAGGATGGCTGCCCAGTTTATTGATCTGGAGAGCTTACGGATGGCAGCTGTGCTTATGACCGCCAATGCCAGGGTTGCCAGACAGATCGCATAAACCCAGGAATAATCATCTGCCACCCAGCCAGGGGTGATGGGAAATATCATCTCAGGTCTCCAGGCAGGCAGTGAAATTCTTACAGGCATTTTGAGCTGCCAGAAGAAAATTGAGATTACAGAGCAAAAGGCTCCCAAAGTTCCGATTATCCAGTTAAATCGGAACTTTGGGCGAAATATATTCACGATTAATAAAGTCAAGGAAGTTGCGAACAGAAATGCTACCGGAAGAAAGATGATCATATATTCATTTATTTTATCAAGAAATATGTCTCAATTTACCAAACTCATGTAAAATTGGGATAGTTATGATAATCCCGAGTCTGCCAAGGAGACCCATCCAATGAAAAAGTATAAAATTATCTTAAACCCTACATCTGGTCGGGGCTTTGCTTTGAAAATGATCCCGGTTATTAGAGAAAAATTGGACGCCTTGGGTCTTGATTATGACCTTGTCCAGACCGATCGACCCTGGCATGCGGCTGAATTGGCTGAAAAAGCTGCTATGGAAGGTTATGAGGTTGTGGTTTCAGCCAGTGGGGATGGGACTGCGAATGAAGTCCTGAATGGGCTTATGCGTGCGCGAAAAAATGGAGTCACCAAAACAGCCATGGGGATCATCACGATTGGTACCGGAAATGACTTTGCGTATGGTGTGAATATTCCGGGTAATTTTGAGGAGTGCTTTAATGTAATAAAGAATGATAAAAGAAAATTAATGGATATCGGAATTGTAAAAGGCGGGGATTATCCGGATGGTCGCTATTTTGGAAACGGGGTGGGAATGGGTTTTGATGCAGCGGTTGGTTTTGAAGCTGTAAAAATTCGCTGGACACGCGGACTATTAGCGTATTTGATCGCGGCATTAAGAACAGTTTTTCTATATTTTAAAGCTCCTTTTGTAAGGATCACATATGATGGAACAACCCTTGAACAGGCATCCCTGATGACCTCGGTTATGAATGGTCAACGAATGGGCGGAGGGTTTTACATGGCGCCAAATGGAGACCCGGGCGACGGATGGCTTGATCTGTGTATCGCAAGTTCTGCTTCAAAATTAAGAATTTTTGGATTGATAACCTATTTCATGAAAGGAACACAAGCAACCCAGCCGGAAGTAAAAACCGCCAGGGCAAAGAAAATATTAATTGAAGCGATCTCAGGGACATTACTTGCGCATTGTGATGGAGAGACTCTTTGTTATTCCGGCAATAGACTTGAGATTGAGTTATTACCTCAACAAATCTACTTTGTTACATCCGAAAATTAATGGATCCCTTTCGCAAATTCTTTAACAGTGCCATCCGCGTGGGTCTGGGTTTTCTTTGCCGCATTGAATCTTCGGACATTCAAAAGATACCCGGAAAAGGTCCTTTGATCGTTTATTCCAACCACACTGGTTCCATCGAAGTACCATTGTTGTTTGTGTTACTCCAACCAAGACCTATAACTGGTCTTGCCAAAGCGGAGACTTGGGATAATTCATTTATGGCTTGGTTGTTCAATCTTTGGGGAGCCATTCCGATTCGCCGAGGTGAAGCGGATATGGAGGCGATCAGGAAAGCCTTGGAAAGTCTTAAGTCCGGAAGCATTCTGGGGATCTCCCCTGAAGGGACACGGAATAAGAATGGAAAATTGCTGAAAGGTCATCCAGGCATTGTTGCAATTGCCATCCATAGCGGTGCCCCGCTTGTACCCCTGGTCCATTGGGGTGGTGAACAATTTATATCCAACATAAAAAAATTTAAACGGACAGATTTCCATATTCGTGTCGGAGATCCATTCCTCTTGCAGACCAGCGGTCAAAAAATCGATAAGGAAATGCGCCAGAAGATTGTGGACGAGATGATGTTCCAACTGGCTGCATTGCTCCCATCCGAGTATCGCGGTGAATATTCAGATCTATCAAAGGTTTCAACAGTGTATCTAAAAAGAATTTCGTATCAATGACACCGATCTAATGAATACTTTATTTGGTGGTTGATGAACCTTATCAAAATGAGTAGTTTATTACTTTCCGACTCACGGAAAGTTTTATTTTTATTGACACAATAAACCCATTGTTTGAATGAAACAATGGGTTTATCGAAATCATGGAATAATAATGGAATTTAATCAGGCAATTTCCAGGTAGCGTTTGACTTCCCAATCAGTTACCGCCGTTCGAAATTCATCCCGTTCAGCCAATTTTGCCCTCATGAATGCTTCATAAGTGGCAGGACCAATTGCTTCCTGGATAACAGGGTCATTCCCCAACTCGATTAATGCCTCGCCCAGTGAACCCGGTAGTGAAGAAATACCCATCTTATCCCTTTCTTCCTCTGTCAAATGGTATACGTTGACATTGTTTAATGGTTTGGGTGGGATAAGATTATTTTCGATCCCATCCAGACCCGCCCCCAAAATGGCAGCGAATGCAAGGTATGGATTTGAAGATGGATCAGGGAAACGCAATTCCGCCCGGACTGCTTTGTCGCGCCCAGTTGTATAACGTGGGATGCGGATAAGTGCTGACCGGTTTTGTTGCGCCCAGCCAATATACACTGGTGCTTCATAACCGGGAACCAGGCGCTTGTAAGAATTGACTGTCGGGGCAACAATGGCTGCCAGAGCGCGGGCATGTTTTAATTGTCCGGCAATGAACGAATATGCCAGTTTCGATAGATGATACTCATCATTTGGATCAAAGAATAAATTGTTTCCATTAGAATCAAAAATGGATTGATGACAATGCATGCCTGAACCATTTATTCCGAATATCGGCTTTGGCATAAATGAGGCGACCAAACCCGATCTGGCCGCGATCGCTTTTACGGTGTATTTTAATGTCAGAACATTATCTGCAGTTCGAAGAGCATCAGCAAACCGGAAATCGATCTCATGCTGACCGAGTGCTACTTCGTGATGTCCCACTTCCACTTCCAACCCCATGGAATTAAGCGCGTCGATTAATTCAGATCGCACCCGCACTGCCTCATCGTCGGCGGAAAAATCAAAATACCCCCCCACATCATGGGGTACAGGGTGAATGCCATCTCCATTTCCATTACGTTTGAACAGAAAGAATTCTGGCTCAGGACCGACATTATATACCCAACCTTTTAAGGTGATCTTTTTAAGGATATCTTTAAGCGTCCCGCGCGGATCTCCTTCAAAAGGTTGATTGTCAGGCATGAAGATGTCACAAAAAACGCGGGCTCGTCTGGCTTCTTCAGGTGTCCACGGTAGAACAGCATAAGTATTCGGATCGATTACCAGACGCATATCACTTTCCTGAATGCGGGCAAAACCTTCAACGGATGATCCGTCGAACCAGACACCATCCTCAAGTGCTGATTCCAGGCGATTGATCGGCGCATCAACGCTCTTGACTGCACCGGTCACGTCTGTGAATTGGAACGATATAAATTTAACATTGTCCTCTTTCACTTTTGAAATTAATTCTTTTGAGTCCATAATTTCTCCTTTATTAATAGATCTCGTGGTACGATTTTCAGAGATTTGACTGTTTTCTAGCATCTGTAATTGTTGCTTTTTTAAGAATGGCTGTATTGATCATGAAGACCGAGCCAATAATGATCGCTGCAGAGGTCAGGATCCTAAGGTTTAATGGTTCATTTGCCAGAAGGTTTCCCAACAATATGGCAATTAGGGGATTTATATAAGCGTATGTCGAAACCAATGAAATGGGAGCATTTCTAAGAAGCCAGGTATAAGCCACAAACCCAATCAAGGATCCGAAAATGATGAGGTAGACCAGGCTTAATATTGATCGTGTTGTCATTGCTGAAAAATTAACCTGACTAAACTCACCTGTAATAGTTCCCAGGATTAGAAGACCGGTTCCACCTGCTAGAAACTCCATACCTGTGCTGAGTAATGGTGACTCAGGCATTTCCGCATGGCGACTATACAAGGATCCTGCCGACCAAAAGATCGCTGCCAGAAGAATTGTGATGATACCCAAAGGGTGGATTTTTTCCGAATTCCCACCCAGCTGATTTGGACCTATCAAGACAGCGATTCCAATGAATCCGATTATGGAACCGAAGATCACCCTTTTTTTAAGTTTTCTACCTTCCGGGCGGAAGAGATTGAGCAGGATGATCCATAATGGGACGGAACCGATCACAAGGGCTGCAATACCGGATGGCAAATATTGCTCTGCCCAGGTAACCCCACCATTGCCACCGACTAGTAATAAGATCCCAATTATGGTTGTAGATTTCCACTCTTTGAAAACAGGTTTTGGATCGCCAGCAACAATTCTCCATACGAACAATAAGATCCCTGGGATCAAAAAGCGGGTTGCAGCCATAAGGAAGGGTGGTATGGTTTCCACCGCAAATCGTATGGCTAAATAAGTTGATCCCCAGATGAGGTATATGGATACCAGTGGGATCCAGAGTCGAATTTTCAAACAAAGTCCTTTCAAAATAAAAAAGACATGCAAGGCATGCCTTTAATATTAATATTGAACAATAAAAAGCATCCCTTCCAAAATGACAGGTATGCAAAAATATACCTGGATCACTGTGCATATCTTGTCACGCCTGTTGCCAGACATCTTTCGATGTGGTGGGAAGAAAGATCTCACCGCACTTCATGGAAGGGAGAAGGGAGTCTGTGATCAAGACTCCAGAGGCATCCGCTGATCTATCCGATTTTTCCAGACCTCCCAAATCAAATTTGGGATTAACCATCTGGGTAGCTCCCTGCCTGCGCAGGGGAACCTCCACCTCGTCATCTTGCGATAGCAAGATGCAGCCGCTTATTCACCAAATATTCAATTATTAAAAAACCCCACCATGCCGTGTGCTGCAAAGTTTTGAACCTGCTTTAGCAGGTGGATCCAGCCCCGAAAACTCCGCCTTGGCTCAGGCCTATCGCGTTATTTCCGTAAGACGAGGACCCGTTTAATAATATGTTGGCTCAAAACCGTGGACGCAGCATCACGTACACAGCAGGGCAAATAACTTATACCATAAACACAATTCACTGGGTAGGGAATTCTTAATGAGTGACTTGTATTTGTGATAAACACATCTAAGGGTAAACTCGTTTTATTGTGCGCGGAAATGCAATGGCTTCACGGATATGTTCAATTCCACATATCCATGAGACAGTTCTTTCCAAACCGATCCCAAAACCACTATGGGGAACGGATCCATATTTTCGAAGGTCCAGGTACCATTTGAACGACTCTTCGGGCAAATTGTGCTCGTGAAGTCTTTGCAGGAGGAGGTCGTGATCAGACATTCTCTCAGATCCACCGATTATCTCTCCATACCCTTCAGGTGCCAGTAGATCCACACTCTTGCACACCTCTGGTCTTCCTGGCCAGGGCTCCATATAAAAAGCCTTAACTTGTGTTGGGTATCCATAAACGAATAATGGTTGGTCAAACTTGTTGGTTAATTCAGTTTCATGAGGAGCTCCGAAATCCATTCCCCATTCGATCTTAAGTAATTCCTTTTTTTCCTCATCGGATGTCTCTTTTTGAATTTCCTTGATCATTTCAACAGCTTTGTCATACGATATTCTGGGGAATGGGGCTTGAATCTGTTCAAGTTTCGCCAGGTCTCTCCCCAATGATTTGAGTTCCGGTTGGCGATCGCGCAAAACATGCTTGACAATATGCGTGATGAATTGCTCTTCGATCTCAATTAATTGATCCAGATCGCAGAATGCAACTTCAGGTTCCAGCATCCAAAACTCGGTGAGATGTCTGCGTGTTTTCGATTTTTCAGCGCGAAAAGTGGGTCCAAAACTATAAACTTTCCCAAAAGCAAAGATATTGGCTTCATTGTAAAGTTGACCGGATTGAGCCAGGTATGCCATACCTTCATCAAAATATGGGGTTTCGAACAGGGTGGTTGTCCCTTCACAGGCAGCCGGTGTAAGAATAGGTGTATCCATGTTGATGAAACCATTCTCGTCCAACCATTCACGCATGGCGCTTATTACTGTTGCGCGGATCCGTAAAACAGCCCACTGACTTGGCATCCGTAACCAGAGATGCCGATTATCCAATGCAAAGTCAACTCCGTGTTCTTTTAATGACATCGGATAGTCTTCATTTGCCACTTGCAGGATCTCAATTTCCTTCACACCGATTTCAAACCCGCCTGGGATCCCAGGAGCTCTTTTATCAGCACGGACTGACCCTGTGATAATTACGGAGGATTCCTGGGGTAAACGCATGATCTGATCGAAAGTAATTTCATCAAGATCGTTTTTGAAAGCCACGCATTGGACGAACCCTGTCCCATCCCGAACAAGAAGAAATACCAGCTTTCCTTTGTCTGTGCGACTGTAGACCCAACCTTTAATGGTGACTTCTGTATCAATGTAATTCGCAATTTGATCAACTCGGATGGTAGGCATTGGTACTCCTCATTGCTCTTTCAGAAATTTGGTTAACAATTTGCTTAAGACCTGAGGATTTGATTTCCCTTTGGTTTCACGCGAGACCTGCCCCATGAACCACTGGAACAAGCTTTCTTTTCCATTTTGATATTGCATAACAAGATCCGGATTGTTGGCAATGATTCCAATAATGATTTTACTAAGAAGATCTTCATCAAATATTTGCAGTAGATTCTTCTCCTTCATTATATCTGATGCATTTTTCCTGGTTTCGAACATCTCGTTCAAGATCTCTTTGGCGCTGAAGTCATTAATGGCATTGGAATTCAATAGATCTAATAATTGAACAAAATCTTCCGGAGGGACAGGGTTATTCAAAAGATCGAGACCTCTTTCATTGATCTGTCTGGTAAATTCACCGATCAACCAATTAAAAATTATCCGGACCGGACTTGCAGAAGTGGAAACCACTTTTTCAAAATAATCAGCGAAATATTTATCAGAAATGAGAAGTTTGGACTCCTGCTCTGTAAATCCATATTCCTTAATAAAACGGTGAGTCTTTGCATCCGGTAATTCTGGCATTTGCCTTGAGACCACTTCGATCCACTCCTTGCTGACCAGGATTGGAGGGATGTCCGGTTCAGGGAAATATCGATAATCATGAGATTCTTCCTTACCTCGTTGAGCGTACGTTCTCCCTTCTTCTTCGTTCCAACCTAGAGTCTCCTGATCGACCTCGTGTCCTTTCTCTATCAGATCCATTTGACGATCAATTTCATATCTCGAAGCCTGAGCCAGCGATCGAAAACTATTCAAATTCTTGATCTCGGTTCTATTATTTAATTCCACTTTGCCGATCGAGCGTACAGATATGTTTGCCTCGAAGCGCAGAACCCCCTTCTCCATGTCTCCAGAATTTACTTCGAGGTAACGCAAGATCGACCTTATCTTGTTTGCATAGGCCAAAACGCATTCAATGGTATGCATGTCTGGTTCCGATACGATTTCAAGCAGAGGTACTCCCGCCCGGTTAAAATCTATCAATGTGACATCTTTTTGGTGGGATAATTTTGCGGTATCCTCTTCCAGATGGACTCGCCGGATTCGAATACGCTCAAGTGGTCCTTGAATATTTTCCTGCACGTCCAACCAGCCATTCGATGCGACCGGATACTCATATTGCGAAATTTGATAACCCTTGGGTAGATCAGGATAAAAATAGTTTTTCCGAGCAAATCGATTTAATTCATTTATGTAACAATTTAATGCCAGTCCGACCAGGATAGCTTGCTCCTCTGCCTTTTTATTAAGAACCGGCATCGCGCCAGGAAGTCCCGTGCATACAGGGCAGATCAATGTGTTTGGTTCAAGCGAAGAGGTATGGTCTGCGGAACAGCCACAGAACATTTTGCTTTTGGTGCGCAATTCGGCATGAATTTCCAATCCGATTACAGGTTCGAATCTCATAGTTAAGTTGAATGACATATTTAATGGACCACTGGTCGTGTCTTATGCCAATCCGTGACTGTTTGATAAACATGACCGACCTGGAAGAGTAGTTCCTCACTCAGATGGTTCCCGATTAATTGCAACCCTACTGGCAAACCCTCAGAAAAACCGCATGGTATGGATAAGGCAGGCACTCCAGCAAGGTTTGTGGCTACCACGAATATATCTGATAAGTACATGGTTAATGGATCCTGTTTCTTTTCCCCAATTTTGAATGCAGTGGTAGGGCAAGTGGGTGCCAGCAAGACATCACATATTTTAAAAGCATTCCTGAAGTCATCCCGGATTAATGACCTCACCTTTTGAGCCTTTAGGTAGTAGGCATCATAATATCCAGAGGAAAGGACATAAGTTCCCAACATGATCCGCCGTTTAACCTCATCTCCGAACCCTTCCGATCGAGTGAAGAGTGTAAGATCAATAAAATTCTCGACTTTCTCTTTGGTAGAAAATCCAAAACGCGATCCATCAAAACGAGCTAAATTTGCACTGGCTTCAGCAAAAAGAATCAAATAATAGACAGGAAGCGCTGACCTGGTATGTGGTAGTGATATATCAACAATTTTCACGCCCAGTTCTTTAAAATCAAGGATGGCATCCTGCATTGCCTGTTCGACTCCTCTGTCCGTACTTGTTTGAAAATATTCCCTGGGGATCCCCAATCGGAGACCTTTGATCGATTTTCCTAAAGCTGCTGTATATGAAGGAACAGGATTTTTTAGCGAAGTTCCATCTTTCGCATCTTTTCCAGCAATGACCTCCAGGACAGCCGCGCAATCATATACATCGCGGGTGAGTGGACCGATTGAATCAAACGAGGATACCAGGGCAATATGACCGTATCGGGATACCCGTCCATATGTAGGTTTCAGCCCGGTTACTCCGCAAAAACTCGCCGGCATTCTGATAGATCCACCAGTATCTTCTCCAATTGCGAAGAGACTCATTCCTGCAGAGACCGAAGCAGCAGAACCACCGCTGGAACCTCCCGGGACCCTTTCAACATTCCAGGGATTATAAGTATTAAAAAATGCAGAGTTCTCACAGGACGAACCCATCCCAAATTCGTCCATGTTTTGTTTCCCTAAAAGAACCGAACCTGCTTTTTGAAGTTTTTCGATAACGGTTGCATCATACGGAGGAATATACTCTTGCAGGATCTTTGACCCACAAGTAGTGCGGACGCCGCGGGTTGACAGGCAATCTTTTACAGCAAATGGAATACCAGTGAGAAGCGAAATATTGTCTTGTGACTGAAGGCGTTTATCCGCCTTTCGGGCGTTTTCAATTGCTTCAGTTTCAATAACGGTTAAATATGCATGAATTTTCGGATCAATTTTATTGATATTCTTTAACACGGATTCGGTCAACTCGACACTGCTTACCTGTTCGCTGATAAGCAGGTCATGAGCTTCTCGAATGGTCAATTCGTTCAATTCCATTATTCTTTACATTCACTTTCCTGTGTCAAGAATGATCCGATCATGGGTGTGGTACCTTGATAAAACGGTCATCATGGTTTGGGGAATTCTTCAGAAATTCAATTCGAGGCATACATGGGGTTTCAATATCATCTCGATATATATTTAATGTGGGAGAAATTTCATTGGCAGGTTGAATTTCACCAGTATCCAATTCATTCAACAGATCGAAATATCCAATAATTTGAGAGAATTGCTGGCTGAAAACGGCTGCTTCCTCATCTTTTAACTTTAATCGGATCAATCGGGCGATATGCCTGACCATGTCGATATCAATTGAAGGTTTTTCAATCTCACCAGGTTTATTTTCCATGCTTCGTTCCCGATCTATGATCAATCCAGATCGATCTTAATATGCAGATCTTTCAATTGATTTGCATCTGCTTCTGAAGGTGCAGATGCCATAACATCCCTGGCAGCCTGGTTTTTTGGAAAGGCGATTACTTCGCGGATATTTTGTTCATCCGCAAATAGCATGCAAATGCGGTCGATCCCGGGAGCAATTCCACCATGGGGGGGTGTACCATATTCAAATGCTTCCAACATATGACCGAACCGCTCACGGGCGACCTCTGGATCCAGCCCGATTAATTTAAACACTTTTTCCTGAAGCTCCCGGTTATGAATTCGGATCGATCCACCACCGACTTCATAGTTGTTTAACACCAGGTCGTATTGAGCCCCGCGAACTTTTCCGGGTTCCTTTTCAAGAAGTGGCAGATCCTCAAGGATAGGCGAGGTGAAGAGGTGATGGCTAGGATCCCAGCGATTTTCCTCCTCGTTCCACATCACGAAGGGGAAATCAATCACCCAACAAAATCCGAGGACGTCCGGATCTCTCAAACCTAAAATATCACCTAGTTTTACTCGCAGGCGTCCCAACGTTTCAAAAACAAGGGGTGAACTGTCAGCCATGAACAACAGCAGATCGCCGGGTTTTCCTTCCATTCTGGAAATAATGGCTGGAATTCTTTCATCAGCCAGGAATTTTGTGAACGATGAACGCATCTCGCCTTGAGTGGTCAAGGCAATATATGCCAGACCTTTAGCGCCTAATTCTTGGACAAAGGAGGTTAATGCATCAATTTGCTTTCTGGTGTAATCCCCGCAACCAGTTGCATTAATTCCTCTAACCACTCCTCCTGTAGAGATGGTTTGCTCAAATATACTAAATCCGCAACCTTCAACCAGGTCGGATATGTTTTTGAGTTGCAGACCAAAGCGAATATCCGGGTTATCCTTGCCATATTTTTCCATGGATTCAGCATATGTCAATCGTGGCCATGGTTGGGAAAGCAGATGCTTGTGCGGGACAACTTCTGCAACGAGCTTGGTGAACATCCCTTCAACCAATTCCATCACGTCATCCCGTTCCACAAAGGACATTTCCAAATCCAGTTGGGTAAATTCAGGTTGACGATCAACTCTTTGATCTTCATCCCGAAAACATCTGGCAATTTGAAAATAGCGTTCCATGCCAGCGACCATCAGCATTTGTTTTAATTGTTGCGGAGATTGAGGTAATGCATAAAATTCTCCAGGATGAATGCGGGAAGGTACCAGGAAATCACGGGCTCCTTCAGGAGTGGTTTTAAACAGGATTGGAGTTTCGATTTCGAGGAATCCCTTGGCGTCCAAATAATTGCGAATAAATTTAATGATCTTATGGCGAAGGATCAGGTTGTCTCGCATTTTTTCCCGTCTAAGGTCGAGATAACGATATTTCAGACGGGTGGTTTCATCTGGGAGTTGTTCTTCACCACTGATCATGAATGGTAGGGTTTTGGCAGGATTTAATATTACAACCTTGGTGGCGATCACTTCAATTTCGCCGGTTTCCATATTCGCGTTGATCATTCCAGCCGGTCTCTTTTGAACCTGACCGGTTATCTGCAAGACCCATTCAAACCGGATATTTGATATGATATTGGCATATTCATTGGGAAGATCTGGATTAAAAACGACTTGAACCAATCCAAAGCGGTCTCGCAGGTCGATGAAAACAACACCTCCGTGATCTCTGCGCCGATGAACCCATCCTGCCAGGGTGACGGTTTGACCAGAATGGGAGGTTCTGATTTCTCCACACGTATGCGTCTTGTACATAAAGAACTCCAATCAGGATTTTGAAAATTGTTCGGTACAATTTTTCTATAAAATAAATCGCCCTCCGCTTTTAGCATTGGGCGATTGTTGGTTTTAGAATTGTTCTTTAACTAAATAATTTTCGCCCAACTAGTGCAGGTCGATTATTATCATGACCATTTCCATTGTTGATATTCAATAATCTAAACATGAATAAAATTATAGCACAAAACCAAATCGATTGACCCGGTACTGGTATCCGATTAGAATATTTTATATAAGTGGAGCGTTCTTGACAAAAAAAATTTTGTTTTTCCGTTACTCTTTTTTGATTATCGTTTGCATCGGGATAATATCAGGTTTGGTGTGGGGAAATAATGTTGTGATCCATCAAAAACCGGTGGAAAAAAAATTTATGGTTCCCTGGTTGGGATTGCGATTATTTCTGGAAACAGGTGATAATCCCTATGGAAAGCCTGCAGCCCAAAATGCCCAGTTGTTGTTTTATGGGCACCAGGCGATTACAAATGAAGATCCGCTGCAACTTAGTCAACCATTTGCGCGTGAGATCCTGCTATTTCCGCTCACACTGATCAATGAATACACATCCGCCCGCAATGTTTGGATGCTCATTTTGGAACTGGCTTTGATTGCATCAGCTATTCTAAGCTTGTTGCTGTTCGATTGGAAATTACGGATTTGGTTAATCGCGTTCTACATCTTGGTTTTCATTTTGGGAGTGGATGCAATAAAACCATTATTGGATAATGATGGGATTATTCTGCAATCACTATTCTTCATTGGCGGTTTGTATTTTTTGCGAATTGGCAAGGATGAAATCGCTGGAGGAATGATTTCCCTGACTTTCCTCACACCCTCAGCAACAGGTTTATTTGGTTTATTTTCTTTGACCTGGATAATTATTAATCGACGCTGGCGTATACTATGGGGGATCCTGATGACTTTGGGTTTTCTTTTCATCGTGTCATTCGCTTTGTTACCGGGTTGGTTGGTCCCTTTCATTCAGTCTTTCAAAACTCAAATTCCTTTCATCGGCTATAACTCGACTTACCATATCCTTTCGAAATTCTGGCCTGCCATTGGCAATAAAATTGCGATCGCATTATCCCTGGGGATCTTTATCTTGATGATTTTCGAATTCAGGGCTAAAGAAAAACATAGTTTCCGTTGGTTTATTTGGATTGCGATGTTTTCATTGGCATCCAGTTTTCTTCTGGGTATTCCAACCATTCAAGCAAATAGTATCTTTCTTTTCTTCCCCATCGCTTATATCATTAAGATTATCTCAGATCGATTAACCCCTGGGAAGAGGATGTTTTTCATTGGTATTCTGTTGGGTGTTCTTTTCGTTGGTGGTTGGGTGGTGGAATTCAAATTCAAGGACTTGATACCCGGCTTGATGAATATATTGTTACCATCCATTATGATCGTTATCGGTTTATATTGGATCCGTTGGTGGTCCATTAAACCGTATCAAACCCGGATGCACTTAATTGACAGTGAATAAGATCAAGATTCTCGGCTGGCGGGATACCCTGATTTTGGCAATGTTAGGTTTGACTATATCGGGAGGTATTGCATTTTTTCAGAGATCACCCGGTTATATGGATGCAGATTATTATTTTGCCGGGGGTTTGCAGTTGGCTGGCGGGAAAGGTTTTTCTGAACCATATTTATGGAATTATTTGGATGATCCAGTGGGACTCCCACATCCCTCCCATGCATATTGGATGCCTTTTGCATCCATAGTTGCAGCGATGGGTATGTTTCTGACTGGACATATGACCTGGGCAGCAGCCCGAATTGGATTCCTGGTTATTGCCTCATTAATTCCCCCGGTTGCATATAAATTGGCTTATTTCATCACCAATCAGCGTGAATTGGCGATCATTTCAGGTTTGCTTGCGACCTTTTCTGGGTTTTATTCAGTTTTCATTCCGATAACCGACACATTTGGGATCTATTTAATTCTAGGTGGTTTATTTTTTATAATAGCGCATAGCCATATTAAAGTTCGGGATTTTTTGTTGGGATTGTGCGCGGGTCTAATGCATTTATCACGAGCTGATGGAATAATATGGTTGGTCATTTCAATTATAGTAGTTCTAACCATCCCAACGAAAAACAAGAGGTTTTCAATTCTTTCAAAAAGAACAGTTGTGGGAATTATCTATTGTTTAATTGGCTACTTGTTTATTATGGGAGCCTGGTTTTTTAGAAATGAACTTGTTTTTGGATCATTCCTTGCCCCGGGAGGGGGGAAGATGCTTTGGTTGACTTCTTACAATCAAATTTTCTCATATCCACCAGGTGTCATAACCTTTAACCATTGGATGAAAAATGGCTTGGAAGCAGCGTTAAAGATCCGATTGTGGGCAATAAACATAAATCTTCAGAATACTTTGGCAACTCAGGGAAACATTATTCTTTTACCTTTGATATGTATTGGCATTTGGGATCAAAGGAAAAATCCTGTCATTCAGATCGCAATCGTAGCATGGTTCATCAATCTAATTGTGATGAGTATTTTCTTCCCCTTTGCAGGGGCTCGGGGTGGATTCTTCCATTCTGGCGCTGCATTTCAACTTTTATGGTGGTCGCTGGCACCGCTTGGATTGGTGATCCTGGTGAGAACCATCGGGGCAAAACGGAAATGGAATATTCAAAAAGCTTCCCGGGTATTTTTAATAGGAACAGTAGGGATAACAATGATATTGACTGGATTTATTTCAGTAGGAAAACTGTATTCACCCAGTTCTGGTTGGAATTATTGGAGTAATGAAATTGATTTATACCGAAAAGTAAATGCATTAACAATAAATACTTTTTCATCAAATAAACCAACTGTGATCGTGAGCAATCCACCCGGTTTCTATCTGGCATCCGGGTGGAATGCGATCGCGATCCCGGACGGGGATGAGATGACAACATTAACTGTGGCACGCAAGTTCGCCGCAAGTTATTTGATATTGGAAGAAGGTGCATATCCAGAAGGGCTCAATGAGCTATTTAAAAATCCTGATAGTAATGCAAATTTTAAATTGATCGAAAAAGTGGAGGGTGTCCTTGTTTTCGAAATTATTCCTTAGATCAGGGATTAAGAAATCCACCCTGCTAATTTTAGTTGGACAGACGGTTTTTTCTGTTGGCATCTACCTGCTGGTAAGCACTTTCTATTTTCGGATCGGTTTTCCTCTTGATGATGCCTGGATCCATCAGACATATGCCAGAAGTTTTGCCACCTCTGGTCAATGGGCATTTATTCCCGGACATATTTCAGGTGGCTCAACTTCTCCACTTTGGACATTTTTATTATCAATCGGAATAATATTGCACATTTCACCTCTGTATTGGACCTTTGGTCTGGGTGTTATGATATTTTGGGGTTCAGCTCTTTTGGTGGAAATTATTATTCGGCAGTGTATCGATTCTTACCGCACAGCCTTTCCATGGGCAGGATCGGTTGTGTTATTCGAGTGGCATCTGGTGTGGGCGTCAATGTCTGGAATGGAGACGCTTCTATTTTCATTCCTGGTTTTGTTAATATTTCATCTTCTAATATTGGAAGATCCCGGGTTTTTGGTTATCGGGTTGCTTATTGGTTTGGCCACCTGGGTGCGACCAGATGCTCTATTATTGATCGGACCTGCATTTTTGGTGGGAATAACAAAGAAGTCTTCCATGTTTCATGGAATAAAGAACCTCGTAAAGATATCAATAGGATATCTAATTATTTTTATTCCTTATCTTCTTTTTTCACTAAGAGTTTCAGGGAGCCTCTGGCCAACAACGTTTTATGCCAAGCAGGCAGAATATGCTGCGGTTTTCGATTTTTCAATATTCCGACATTTTGGCAATCTAACTCTACAATTTGGCATAGGGATTGGGATCTTATTATTGCCTGGTTTTATTATCTTGATGGTCAAGGCAATAAAGAAGCGACGATTGGATTTTCTGGCAATATTAATTTGGCTTATCGGTATGATTGGTTTATATGCATGGCGTTTACCGGAAACCTATCAACATGGGCGTTACTTAATTCCATGCATGTATGTATTTAATACTTTCGGCATTATTGGACTGGTCAATTATCTTCAATCGAAAAAGGTCGGTTGGCGCTGGGTCCTTGAAAAAACCTGGGTGATTTCAACCGTTGTGGTCCTTTCTTGTTTTTGGGCTTATGGAGCAATGGTATATGCCCGGGATGTTGCATTCATTGAAAGTGAAATGGTTGATACTGCCAGATGGATTGCTGACAATATTCCAAAAAATGACACCATAGCCACCCATGATATTGGAGCGATGGGTTATTTTGGGGATCATCCGATTATTGACCTGGCTGGATTGATCAATCCCGAGGTGATCCCGATTATTGGTGACGAAATTCAACTCAAGGAATATCTTGACATTCGCGGGGCAAAGTACCTGGTGACTTTCCCAGGCTGGTACCCAATTCTTATTAAAAATTTACCAATCATATTTTCAACCCAAGGTGAAATAGCTCCTTTATTGGGAGGAGAAAATTTGGTTATTTACAAGTGGATAGAAAATAACCAAATTACCAGATAATTGTACCCATTTTCTACATGTGCTATACTCAAACCACATTTCTTGGGAGCAATGGTTAAAAGGAAAAAATTAATTTCAGTTTTAATTGTGGATGACCATCCCTTATTTCGACAAGGGGTGATCGATGTTTTATCAATGAGTGATCTGATCCAGATTGTCGGCGAAGCATCCAATGGCGAAGATGGCTTGAGCCTCATCCATTCAGTTTGCCCCGAAGTCGCAATTGTGGATATAAATTTACCAGGAATTAATGGACAGCAAATAGCCAGGCAAGTCACTCATGAAAAATTATCGACAAAAACAATTCTATTAACAGCCTTTGATGATAAAGAACAGATGTTGCATTCAGCCTGGGCAGGCGCGTCTGGTTATTGTTCGAAGGATATCGAACCGGCCAAGTTAATTCAAACCATTGTTGAAATCGATCACGGAAACTACGTAATGGGTGATCAGGTTTTGACTAAACTCGAGCTGATAAAATGGTTGGATCAACAAATGGGTGAAGCCCGTCATTTATACAGTGAGCCAGGAAGTCCTTTCCACCCTCTCTCTCTCCGGGAAATGGAAGTTCTTACGAGCGTGGTCGAGGGGAGAAGTAATAAGGAGATTGCCGGTTGTTTGGGTATCAGTCAACAGACAGTTAAGAATCATATCACCGCGATCTTAAGGAAATTTGGAGTAGAGGATCGAACTCAGGCAGTGGTTTATGCGCTTAAAAAAGGATGGGTCCAATTAAATGATGAGAAAAAGTCCGAAATCCAGGAGTAAATATGGTATTAACTGATAATTCCTATGAAAAATTGCTGGATGGATCCGATTGGGATCAACAAAAAGAGCTGGACGAAACATTAAAAGCTATCAAAGAAAACTCTCTCCTATTGGACCAGAGCCAGGTGGAAATAGGGAAATTATCCCAAAGAAATTCCCTATTGTCTGCGAATCTTCAACAGATAATTTCACAATCCAATTCAACAAATAGTGGCGAAATACGATCTGCGATAGAATCTACCCTGGATTCACAACAGCGTTTGTTTCTTATGCGGGGTAAGTTGGAAAAATTGCAGAATGAAAACCATCATCTTGAAAAATATCGTGCATTGCTAGAGCGTATGAGTCTTGAATCTGGTTCCGATGAAAAAAGGATCGGCGACATAGCGCCAACTGCCAGCCTGGAAATGCTCATTAATGCTCAGGAAGCTGAACGGCAGAGGCTTTCCCGTCAAATGCATGATGGTCCTGCCCAGGCGCTTTCAAATTTTATCTTGCAAGCTGAGATAGCCATTCGCCTGTTGGATGTGGATACTGCCCAGGCACGGGCAGAATTAAGTGCCTTAAAAACATCAGCAATGGGGAATTTTCAAAAAATCCGAAATTTTATTTTCGAGCTACGCCCCATGATGTTGGATGATTTGGGAATGATCCCGACCATTCGGAGATATGCTGATATAGTCAAAGAGCAATCGGGTGCAGAAGTAAGTATTGCAATTACTGGATCAGAACGAAGGTTGGAATCTTATATCGAAGTCATGATATTTAGAGCTTATCAAGAATTGCTGGGGAATGCTGTAAGGCATGGTCAGGCAACCCTTATTAAGATCCAAATGGATCTGACTGAAAGTCAGGTAAAGCTCATTGTGGATGATAATGGGAAAGGATTCGATTCGGAATTGCTTTCTTCACGAGGAAGTCTGGGATTAAAAATAATTAAAGAAAGGATTGAAATACTGGGAGGAGACTTCCTGGTAGACAGTACCCCCGCCAAAGGTACAAGGGTAACCTTGTCAGTTCCGATTAAATCATAACCGGGTTAATTAAATTACAAAATTGTAATGTTGTATTTTGATAAAAATCCTGTATAATATGTGTACATTCAGGTGGCCCCTGAAAAATCTATGAAAAAGGAAGGAGGTGAGTGACATGTTGTTTTCCCCGAAAGAAAAAGGCCAAGGTTTAGTTGAATATGCGTTAATTCTTGTTTTGGTTGCTGTAGTCGTTATTGCAGTTTTAACATTGTTAGGCCCGATTATCGGTAACGTATTCAGCAAAATTAACAGCAAATTACCAGTCTAAAACTCTTCGGTCTTCAAAACGAGTAGAGCCTTGCGATGAGCAAGGCTCCACTTTTTTATGCCTCAGGTCACCATATTAATAGGTATATACATACCCTCTGGTTTTACTGTATAATTACCTTGGAAGTAACCTAACAGAGAAGGAAGGAGAATATTATGCGTCGTGGAAGAGTCTTCATTTATTTGGCGCTGATCCTGATCATTATTCTAGGGGCTGCGTATATTTACTTATTTAAGAGACCAAGCTTCCTGGGAGGTCCACAAGCAGCCTCAACTCCCTCATCACAACAGATCAATATCGTCGTTGCCGGGCAAAGTATTCCCCGGGGAAAACATATCGATGAAGGTGACCTCAGTACGATTAGCATTTCCGCTGTATCAAAGGTCCCCAGTGAATTCACTGATATTAACCTTGTGATCGGACAGTATGCGAAATATCAGATCGAACAAGGTGTCCCGATCATCAACACAATGCTGTCATCAACAGCAGGAAATTTGGCAGACACTGGTTCCCCGTGGTCTGTATTAATTTCACCGGGAATGACTGCTGTATCGATCCCGGTTTCACGCCTCTCCGCGGTAGGCTTTGGAGTCAGAGATGGTGATCATATCAACTTGATTGCCTCCATGCTTCTTGTGGACGTTGATGCAAATTATCAGAGTATCACACCCAACTATACAGCCGGAGTACTCTCACCAAACAGTGATGCATTTTTTGTAGGGACTGCATTCGCAGCTGCTGGGACAAATGGCACAAATGTGACTGCCCAATCCGTTTCTGGTTTAGTTCAACCCTTACAAGGGCGGGTCGAATTGGATCCAAATTTCCAATATCCATTCTATATTGTCCCAGCCGAAAGTCAGCGCCCCAGATTGGTGACCCAGATGGTATTGCAGGATGTGCTGGTTTTACATGTAGGTACCTTTCCGCTTCCCGGTGAAGGAAGTGGCGCCTCATCAGGTCAGGTAGCTACACCAGTACCCGGTGCAACTGCCCCAACCATTGAAAAACCAGATATTATCACTCTGGTTGTTACTCCCCAGGAAGCGGTCACCCTGACATACTTATTAAAAAGTGGCACTTCGCTCACTTTAACTCTGCGTGGTCCGAGTGACGATGTTTCACGGGTAGACACCGAAGCTGCTACGCTTCAATATTTGCTCAGTCAGTATCGCATCCCTGTTCCTGCCAAACTTCCTTATGCCCTCGCTCCTCGTATGGACGCGATCATTCCACCAACGCTCCCCAATGATATTGTTGCCCCAGCTCCCGCACAATAATTAGATTAATAATAAGGCTTGGTATCCAGTGCATAACTGATGATATCAAGCCTTAATCTTAATAATTGGCGAATGCCTTCTCGTGAATGTATTATAGGTTTTTCAATGGAGTCTTTGCATGGTTGAAGGCGAAAAAATTCGCGTTTTAGTTGTGGATGATATTTCCGAAACACGTGAAAATATTAGGAAATTGCTGCAATTCGAATCTGACATTGAAGTGATAGGGGCTGCCCGTTCTGGTAAGGAAGCGATCCAACTATCTTCAGAAACTCAACCAGACGTGGTTTTGATGGATATTAATATGCCTGATATGGATGGCATCACCGCTACCGAAATTATTCGGAAGCAAACCCCATCCATTCAAGTTGTCATCTTATCTGTTCAGGGCGACCAAAATTACATGCGACGGGCAATGCTGGTCGGCGCCAGAGATTTCCTGACAAAACCTCCCATACCGGATGAATTAACCTCTGCTATTCGCAGAGCAGGACAAATGGCTCGCGAAGAAAGAGCCAAAATACTGAAAGGATCCACACAACAACCTCTGGCAGCAAGTCAGATCTCTGTACCTTTAGGAGGAAAAAAGGGTAAAGTGATCATGGTATACAGCCCCAAGGGCGGGGTTGGTTGTACCACGATCGCAGTCAATTTGGCTTTAGCCTTGCACAATGAAGAAACCGAATGCATTCTGGTTGATGCCAATCTTCAATTTGGCGACATTGCTGTATTTTTAAATGAACAAGGGAAAAATTCCATTCTTGATCTGGCTACCAGAGTTGATGAATTGGATGTTGAAATAGTAAATGAGGTTATGATACATAATGCTTCCACTGGTTTGCATATATTATCTTCACCTTCAAAACCAGAATATGCAGAAAAAGTTAAAGCTGACCAGGTCGGAAAATTGCTTGAATTCTTGAAAACAATGTTCGCATATATCGTTGTAGACACATCATCTTACGTAAATGATGTGTCCCTGGCTGTTTTGGACCTTTGTGATGTGATTGTTTTAATAACGACACAGGATATCCCTGCAATCAAGAATAATCGCCTTTTCATGGATCTAATGTTAACGCTTGGAATTTCCCAAGAGAAAATTCTATTCGCAATGAATCGGTATGATAAACGAATTGCAATAACGCCAGAAAAAATTGGTGAAAATTTAAAACAACAGATCAAAGCAGTAATTCCACTGGATGACCGAACAGTGATTCCTTCGGTTAATCGAGGGATCCCATTTGTTCTCGAAAATAAATCCCAACCAGCTGCGAAAGGAATTTTTTCATTGGCTGAAGCGGTCAGGGTAAAACTAATGGGTTCGGAATTAAAGGCCAGTGAACCATTGGGAAAAAAATAAAGGAGGAAATAAATGTCTTTGCTTAAACGAATTGAACAAGGTCAAGGAAAATCGACCGATGATCCAAAACCACAAGAGCAATCAACTGGGGATAGCTCACGGTTGGCTTCCCTTCAAGCCAAAAGAACCGTTGCTCCTGGAACCAAACCTCAAGTGGGTACTTACTTTGATTTAAAAACAAGAGTTCAAAATAAATTGCTTTCCGAACTCGATCCATCCATGGACATTACCAAGACGGATGATGTTAGAGCGAATATTCAAGATTTATTTGAACAGATCCTTAATGAAGAAAATATAGTCCTCTCCCGACCCGAACGCGCACGTTTATTCGAACAGATTGCCGCAGAAATATTGGGTTTGGGACCGATTCAGACCTTACTGGAAGATCCATCTGTCACAGAGATCATGGTTAATGGTGCCAAAAATATTTATGTGGAAAGGAAGGGCAAAATTCATCGCGTCCCGGTAACTTTTGAAAATAATGAACACGTCATGCGAATAATTGATCGCATCGTTGCACCACTTGGGCGTCGAATCGATGAATCAAGTCCTTATGTTGATGCCCGCTTGCCAGATGGATCTCGTGTAAATGCGATCATTCCTCCCATATGTCTTGCCGGACCGACGATAACGGTCCGAAAGTTTGCCAAGAATCCTATAACAGTTGAGCAATTGATCCAATATGAGACCATCTCTCAGGAAGCGATCCAATTCCTGAAAGTCTGTGTTGAAGCCAAATTAAATATAATAATCTCAGGTGGTACCGGTTCAGGGAAAACGACCCTGCTAAATATCCTCTCTGGTTTTATTCCAGCTGATGAACGAATCATTACTATTGAAAACGCAGCCGAATTACAGCTCAGGCAGGAACATGTTGTAACTTTGGAATCCCGTCCACCAAATATTGAAGGTCGTGGTGAGATCACCATTCGTCAATTGGTGATCAATACTTTGCGCATGCGACCTGATCGCATCATTGTAGGAGAGATCCGTGATGAAGCTGCTTTGGATATGCTTCAGGCTATGAATACCGGTCATGACGGTTCAATGACAACCCTGCATTCGAACTCCCCTAGAGATTCTCTGGCAAGGCTTGAAACGATGGTTCTCATGGCAGGTATGGATCTGCCATCAAGATCAATTCGGGAGCAAATAACATCCGCGATGGACTTGATTGTTCATGAGGCGCGGATGCGGGATGGTTCCCGAAAAATCGTGAATATTACTGAAGTGAGCGGCATGGAAGGGGATGTGATCACAACCACCGATATTTTTGTTTATGAACAGACCGGTATGGATGAAGGCAGGATAATCGGTCGGTTACGCCCTACTGGTCTTCGACCCAAATTTATGGAAAAAATTGAGTCAGCGAACTTACATCTACCTCCATCAATATTTGGTGTTGGAGAAAGAAGACGTTATTGATAAATATCCGGAATACAATAATTGGAAAAAATGAACAGGTGATCTTATGACAACAACTTTCTTACTGTTTGGTGGCGGTCTTGTTGTCCTTTTGCTGATTATCGGCGTAATCGTTTCTTTGACCGGGGAAAGATCGCTTGTTGAAGAAAGATTGGGCAAGTACCTGGAAGATGAAACTCCTAAAGAAAAGGGGAATGAATTAAAAACCTCTTCATTAACACAATGGGTGAATAAAAGTGTAGAAAGATCGTCCTGGGGCGAGAGAGTGGCACGGGATCTTGCGCGGGCTGATCTGAAAATTAAACCCGGCGAATACTTGGCTTTATTTGTCATCACCATCATTGGCGGTGGATTTATTGCCTGGATCGTTGGTGGTAAAGATATTATTTCAGCGGGCATTGGTGCGGTGGTCGGCTTTTTCTTACCACGTATGTATGTGCGAAGACAGCAATCACGACGGTTAATCAGGTTTAATGAGCAACTGGCTGACATGCTCAATTTGATGGTGAATGGTTTACGTGCTGGGTACTCGACCATGCAAGCCATGGAAGCCGTGTCAAAGGAATTGCCAGCTCCAATTTGTGACGAATTTAGACGGGTGGTGCAAGAAATGCAAATTGGTATCTCAATGGAAAATTCACTTGCTAACCTTCTGAGGAGAATTCCGAGTGAAGACCTCGATTTTGTCATAACCGCGATCAATGTTCAGCGTGAAGTCGGCGGTAACCTGGCTGAGATCCTGGATGTGATTTCTTATACCATCCGAGAAAGGGTCAGAATTAAAGGCGAACTTAGGGTATTGACCGCACAGGTGATGGTTTCTGGAAAGATCCTTGCTTTCATGCCAATCGCACTGGTCGGAGTTCTCTGGTTTATTAACAAGGAATATATTATGGAGTTTTTCAGCGCTAAGAATGGAATCTGCGGATATATTGCTCTAGGCGCTGCAGGATTATTGATCGTGGTCGGTTATTTTATTATGACAAGGATCGCAAATATCGAGGTGTAATATGCCTGCTTGGGTAATCATTATTGGGATAATCGTAATTATTGGTGTGATCCTCCTGGTTCTTGTTGGAGGACGGAAATCTAAATCGGACGAAGATCCACTTGCCGCCCGTCTGGCTGAATTTAGTGCCCGCGGAACTCCCGTATCCCTTGAGGAAATCGAATTATCTCAACCATTCCAGGATCGAGTTATCGTCCCAATTATTCAAAAATTAGGTGATATTTCAGCCCGGTTCACACCTCAGCATGCGCTTGAGACCACTACCAAAAAGATAGAATTGGCGGGGAATCCCGGAAATTTGGGAGCCTCTTCGTTCCTTTCGTTACGGTTTGTCGGTGCAGGGGTGTTTGGTTTATTGCTTTTCCTCATCTTTTTGGGATCAAACACCTGGCCTGTAAGTCGGGAAATACTTGTGACCATAGGTTTCACCGTCCTGGGCTTTTTCTTTCCACAATTGTGGCTGCAGAGTAAAATTAATCGAAGGCAAAAAGAAATCCGAAAAGCACTTCCAGATGCCTTGGATTTATTGACGATATGCGTTGAAGCTGGACTGGGTTTTGACGCTGCCATGTCCAAGGTCGGGGAAAAATGGGAAAACGAATTATCGTTATCCTTTGCCAGGGTGATCCGGGAGATCCAGTTGGGGAAGTTAAGGAGAGAGGCTTTGCGGGTTATGGCGGATAGGGTTGGAATTCCCGAGATGACGAGTTTTGTTGCTGCCATTATTCAGAGCGAGTCTTTGGGTGTTAGCATGGCCAGAGTTCTACGAATTCAGGCTGATCAAATGCGCCTGAAACGACGCCAGCGTGCAGAAGAAGAAGCCCAAAAAGCTCCGATCAAGATGCTCCTTCCAATGGGTGTGTTTATTTTTCCATCAATTCTTATCGTTTTATTGACCCCCGCATTAATGCGGATCACCTCTGCTTTTGGAGGTTTAGCAATATAAATTTGAGATCCTTAGCACTCAAATCTTATAATCTCATATCGGAAAGCTTGGATTGGTTTTATCCGGTCAATTGTATAAATTGCGGAAAAGTTGGATTTAGAATATGCCAGGATTGTCAATCACAGATCAAGTTAATTACTAACCCCATATGTACTATTTGTGGTACTCCGACCAAGACATCGGGTGTTTGTTCATTATGTAGAAGGAAAAAACCAAATTACCGGTTGCTTAGATCCTGGGCGGTTTTTGAAGGTCCGGTTCAAAAAGCTATTCATAGAATAAAATATAAGAACGATCTAACTTTAGGTAAAGAACTCGCCAGTCTCATGATAAATTATGTAAAAGATCTATGTTTGCCAATCGATTCAGTAATTCCTGTACCTTTGGGGGAAAAAAGAAGAAAAGAGCGTGGTTATAATCAAGCCGGTTTAATTGCTTATCCATTGGCACTTGAATTTGGTTGGAACTTTCTGCCAGATGGGTTAATAAGGTGTCGTGAAACAGAATCCCAGGTGGGATTGAATGCGATGGAAAGGCATGAAAATGTAAGGAATGCCTTTACAGCAAATCCCAAGAAAGTTGCTGGTAAAAAAATATTATTAATTGATGATGTTGCTACCACCGGTGCTACCATATCTTCCTGCACTGAAGCCTTAAAAGCCGGTGGAGCGCTGGACGTCTTTGCCATCACATTGGCGCGGGCAAAAGCAAAACACGATTTATCTGTGATATAAGGTTCTTTTTCTCAACCCCATCTCTTATGGAGGATCGAAACATGGCTTTTGAACTGGAGATAACCGCTCGAAATATGGAAGTCACAGATCGAATACGGGAGTATGTCCATAAGAAAGTTTCTAAATTGGATCGTCACTTTGAAGACATTGACGAAATTAAAGTTGATTTCAGTTTTGTCAGATCGGTACGAAGTTCCACAGATCGACATGTTGCCCAGATCACTGCGCGTGGGCGTGGTTTTATGCTCCGTGCTGAAGAAAGTGCAGATGAGACTTTTGCAGCTTTTGATACCGCCCTGGAAAAGATGCAACGGCAGGTTGAAAGGTACAAGGGGAAACACCAAAAAGGTCGTGGAGACGGTCGTTCAGTCTCAGGAATAAGTTTGGATTCTGAAGCAGTCAAAGAGGAAGGAATTGTTCTAATTGCCCGTAGAAAGAAATTTGATCTCAGCCCCATGAATGAAGCCGAAGCATTGGAGCAAATGAAGCTCCTTGCACATGAAAATTTCTTTATATTTTTCAATATTGACAGCAATGCCATCAACGTGTTATACAGGCGTAAGGATGGATCCTATGGGTTAATTGAACCAATGGTCCGCCACTGATTTATACCGGACCGGAACTGACCCGGTGTTTATCTTCCCGGGTCTTTAAATTTCAGAGAAGAAATTATGGAAAATATTGATTTCGACGAAAACTCGACCAGCGAAAGATTACCAAATCATGACATCGATAGAGATGCAACCAGGGATGCGATCTTTGAGTTATTGACCGCTTTCGGTGAAAACACGGCGAGGGAGGGTCTTGTGAGAACTCCGGAAAGGGTTGCTCGAATGTACAGTGAACTCTTATCCGGATACCATTCTGATCCTGATAAGATTGTTAATGATGCGTTGTTCGATGTGAAATATGACGAGATGGTCATTGTCCGCGATATTGAATTTTATAGCCTTTGTGAGCACCATATGTTGCCATTTATGGGTAGGGTGCACGTGGCATATCTGCCAAACGGAAAAGTCTTGGGTTTATCAAAAATTCCCAGGATCGTGGATATGTTCGCCCGCAGATTGCAAGTGCAGGAAAGGATGACAAGGCAAATTGCTGATTTTATCCGCGATCGGCTCGATCCGCATGGAGTCGCAGTCGTCGTGGAAGGGTTGCATCTATGCATGATGATGCGCGGCGTACAAAAACATAATGCCAGGATGACAACATCAGCAATGCATGGTGCTTTTCGTTCGAACCCTGCAACTCGCCAGGAATTCCTGGATAATATCTCGCGTGGTGCATCCAGTCTTCAAATTTAGAGGTTTGCACTCCGGTGAGGGTTTACCGTTCTATTTGAACTCCAACGGATGAAGCATTGGCAAACACTTCAGGTTTCTCCACCCTGACAATTACTTTTTGGACATTGGTCTGGTTCAAACAAAGGTTGGCAATATCCTCAGCAAGAGCTTCAACTGTAAACCTTGATGAGTTTTCAATGAGTGTCTGAATAATCTGTATCATTTTGCCATAATCGACACATTCTAAAATGTCGTCAGTCAGGGCAGCTTTATGGGTATCTGTCAGCATCCGGACATTGACCAGGATCCTTTGAGGATGTTCGCGTTCTTTTTCATAAACCCCAATTATTCCATTTACTGATAGATCTTTAATAAAGATTTCGTCCATAAAATTAATCCTTGCCACTTTTGCAGTTGATTTGCACTTTAATGAATTATATTCTACACTAAAGGTGAAATATAGCCTCAATACTATTATCTTGGAATAGTCGTATGAATTTAGCAGAAACCCTCCATATCGGAATTGATCCAACAGCTGGCCAAAAACCCTATACATTTGCAGTTCTGGATGCTGAATGTAGTTTGGTTGATTTGGGTTCTTGTGAGTTGAAAGAAATTATGGATTTGGCTTCAGGTCTACGCGATATTTATATCGCAGTAAATGGGCCGCGAAATCCAAATACCGGATTGGTGAAAAAAGAGATGGAAGGACAAGGTCTTTTACCAGGTCAATTGAGAGGAACGAACCTGCGGAAGGCTGAATATTTACTTCGGGGAAAGGGGATCTTGATCACTTCAACCCCTTCCCAAGAGAATCAATGCCCCGAATGGATGCGTTCTTGTTTTAACTTATATAATGAATTGGATGAAATAGGTTTTCAGCCCTTCCCGACTGAGAGATCATCCAAACAATACCTAGAAACCCATCCTCATGCTGCATTTTGTGTTTTACTCCAGCATCAACCTCTTTCCAAACCCACCCTGGAAGGCAGGCTGCAGCGACAGTTAACTCTTTATGAAAACAAGGTTGGGATAAAAGATCCAATGCAATTTTTTGAAGAAATAACCAGCCATCGTTTACTTCAAGGAATTTTACCCGTGGATACGATTTATGCTCCTGAACAACTTGATGCCCTGGCAGCTGCCTTCACAGCTTATCTTGCCGCGAGGGATCCCAAAAAAATATCCTCGATTGGATCAATAGAAGAAGGATTGATCGCCTTGCCAGCCAGTGAATTGCTGCCGAAATATTGAATCCTTGTTAGATTCTATCATTTTGAAATTGATCGATCACATAAATAGTCAGTCATAATAAATGTTTTTTAAAAGGGGAAATCGTGAATGATAGTCTGGATCGAAGGAATTCTTGTGAAGTCCCTATGTAAAGCCAGTCAATTTTCCCCTTCTTTTATTCAATTTTTCCAACAACTATCCAAAATTTCTCAATAAAGTTAGAAATAGATGATGGTTGAATTTTTCTGAAAATGTGCATGGTAAAATTGAAAGCAAGGAAATTAATTAAAAGGCATAATGATGGATAATGATAGTCTTCAACCAAGGGCGATCAATACCCTGCGGTTCCTGTCCACGGACATGGTTCAAAAAGCGAATTCCGGACACCCCGGATTACCCATGGGGGCAGCCGCGATCGCTTACACAATATGGACTCGCCATTTACAACACAACCCACGCAACCCGGACTGGTTCAACAGGGATCGTTTCATCTTATCAGGTGGTCATGGGTCTGCTCTTCTTTACTCACTCTTACACTTGACCGGATATGATTTAAGTCTGAATGAATTAATAAATTTCCGACAGTGGGGCAGCTTGACCCCAGGACACCCGGAAAGAGGTTTGACTCCGGGAGTTGAAACAACCACCGGACCTCTCGGGCAAGGTTTCTCCAATGGAGTTGGATTTGCTCTGGCAGAGAAACATCTGGCGAATGAATTCAACCAGGAGAAATTTGATCTGGTCGATCACTTTGTCTATGCCATCGTGACAGATGGTGACTTGATGGAAGGAGTGGCGTCTGAAACCGCTTCCCTGGCTGGTCATTTACATCTTGGCAAGTTGATCTATCTTTATGACGACAACCACATCTCCATTGACGGCTCGACCGACCTGTCGTTTACCGAGGATCGCCAGGCTAGATTTGATGCGTACGGTTGGCACACTCAGGTAATACCCGATGGGAATGATGTAGAAAAAATTGATTATGCAATTCGATCTGCCAAAACAGATCCCAGGCCATCCATCATCCTTTGTAGAACGCAAATTGGGTTTGGATTGCCTACGCGTCAAAATACGTCCAAAGCACATGGGGAACCACCCGGCGAGGAGGAACTTGACCAGGCTAAACTTAATCTGCATTGGCCGGTGGAACCAAAGTTTTTTATACCTGATGATGTCCTGGTTCATTTTCGAGTAGCTGTCGAAAATGGAAAGAAACTTGAAAACGACTGGAAGATCAAGTTAAGTCAATATCAGCACGAATTCCCGGAACAAGCAGCTGACTTTCTTCGCAGGCTTGACAATCACTTGCCAGAAAATTGGGAATCTTTCCTGCCTTCTTTTCCGCCAGATGAGAAAGGCATGGCAAGCCGGGCTGCCTCAGGCAAGGTGATCAACAGCATCGCCGGGAAAATTCCGGAACTTATCGGTGGCTCGGCAGATCTCGCTCCATCGACCCTCACCTGGATTAATGACTCCCCGGATTTTCAATCTGGATCCCCGCAAGGGCGAAACATTCATTTTGGCGTCCGGGAACATGGCATGGGAGCCATAATCAATGGTATGGCTCTGCATCGCGGGTTAATTCCCTATGGAGGTACGTTTCTGGTTTTTTCGGACTATATGCGAGGTGCCTTGCGTTTGTCCGCTCTCTCTCACATCCCATCCATCTGGGTATTCACTCATGACAGTATAGGATTGGGAGAAGATGGACCTACCCATCAACCAGTTGAGCATCTGGCAGCTTTGAGAACTATCCCAAATTTTTCAGTTATCAGACCTGCCGATGCGAATGAAACCAGTGAAGCCTGGAAGATGGCTCTCAAACGACGGGACGGTCCAACAGCCTTGATTCTCTCCCGGCAATCTCTTCCAACTTTAGACCGTAATTTGTACTCTTCAGCAGAAAACCTGTCTCGAGGGGCATATGTCCTGGCTGACCTCGGAAGTCGAAAACCAGAATTGGTGTTGATGGCTTCAGGCTCAGAAGTCCATTTGATCCTTCAAGCTGCGTTGAAATTGGTCGATGATAATATCTCGGTAAGAGCGGTATCGTTTCCCTCATGGGACTTATTCAAAGCTCAGGATATGGATTATCAAAACACTGTATTGCCAAATGATGGAATCCCTCGACTTGCTGTTGAAGCGGGTGTCACCCAGGGTTGGGATCAATGGTTGGGGAAAAATGACTCCATGATCGGAATTGATCATTTTGGCGCCTCTGCACCTGCTAATGTGTTATTCGATAAATTTGGATTCACCGTTGACAACATCATAAGGAAAGCTCAGGAATTAATAAGATGAAGATTGGTGTTGCATGTGACCACGCTGGGTTTCCCCTTAAAAAGATCGTTTTGGATGCCGTAATAGAATGTGGGGATTTACCCATTGACCTGGGTACGAATGATGAAACTGCGGTCGATTATCCAGATTACGCCGAAATAGTCGGTCGGTTGATCCAGACCGGAGAAGCTGACCGGGGTATTATCATTTGTGGATCCGGAGTCGGGGCGGGTATTGCCGCAAACAAAATGAAGGGGATCTATGCAGGAGTCTGCCATGACACTTATTCAGCTCACCAGGGTGTTGAGCACGATGATATGAATGTCCTTAGTCTAGGTGCGCGGATTATCGGAGCGGATCTTGCCAGGGAGATCGTTTGTGCATTCCTTCAAGCAAGGTTTTCTCAGGCCGAAAGACATGTCATAAGGGTGGAAAAGATCCGGAACTTGGAAACAAGATTTCATTGAGATGATCGAGGTTACGATGAACAACCCAATCAAGGACCTTTACCTTCTGGGGCAATCCTTGTGGTACGACAATCTTCAACACCGAATGTTGGTTAACGGGGAGATGGCTGCATTGATTGATCAGGGTGAGATCCGCGGAATGACATCCAATCCTTCGATTTTTAATATTGCCATCGCTAAATCCAATGATTATGATTCGGCTTTATTGCCTTTGGCTAGATCCGGGGTTAATTCAGAGGATATCTTCTGGCACCTGGCAATTGAAGACATAAACACTGCATTGAATTTATTTTCTGGGGTTCATGAAGAAACGAATGGGGAGGATGGTTTTGTTAGTATTGAAGTCAACCCTTTTTATGCAAATGACACTGCTGCGACCATCGATCAGGTCAGGTATCTCTGGAAATTCATCAATAAACCGAATTTGATGATCAAAATACCAGCAACTGCGGAAGGTTTGCCTGCCATCCGCCAGGCGACAGCAGAAGGGATCAATATCAATATCACCTTGATTTTTTCCATCGATCGATATTGCGAGGTCATTCAGGCTTATTTGAGTGGAATAAAAGATCGGCTGAGCGCAGGAAGACCGGTTGATCAGATCTCATCAGTGGCTTCATTTTTTGTTTCGCGTGTCGATACTAAGATTGATCAACGTCTACCCAGGAATTCAGTTTTATTGGGTAAGGCTGCCATCGCAAACACAAAATTGGCGTATGTTGAATTTGAAAAAGTTTTTAATGGTTCTGAATTTGGTCAATTACATGCCGCTGGATGTAAAATTCAAAGACCTTTATGGGCATCAACCAGTACAAAGAACCCGGCGTATCCAGATACACAATATGTTGACGAACTTATCGGGACTCATACAGTTAACACTGTCCCACCTGTTACTTTGGATGCATTTCGGGCTCATGGAAAAGCCGAATTAACCATATCCAGGGATATTGAATCCGCACAAAAGGTGATCGCAGACCTCGCTCAAATTGGTATCAATATGAACGAGGTGACGAAAGAACTGGAAATCGAAGGTGTGAAATCCTTTAAAGATGCATTTACGTCACTTTTGGGGACGATAGAACTTAGATCTAAATAAACTGGTTAAAATTAAGTTCTCTTAATTAATTTTGACCTAATAAAAATTTAACCTTCGATTATGTCGATAATAAACTAAATCTTCCCGGTGGAAATTAGATCCCGGATAAATTTCTTATGCTGGTTGTTGATGATCATTTCAAAAACCAATTCGACAATTGTTAAATTTGCAATATTTCCAATGATCCAGTATATGATCTTTTCATACCAATTAAAAGGTCTGGGCAATTTTATATATTCAGAATAATCGTAAACATTTCCTTCAACCAAGAACTTGGATCGGGTGATGGGATGGATTTCAGGTGACGCGCTAAGGAACTTCTTCAACTCCTCCCGTTCAGGTTTTGTTAACAAGAAGGGCAAGTCTGATGTCCCTTTGAATTCAGCGATAAAGGCAAGGATTTGGAGATGGTATTTTTGTTCCGAAGCAAACTCCTTGTTCTGCGAGTGGAAAAAAACTACATCCGGATCGATATGAACCAGCGACTTTAACCATAAACGATTTAAAGTATTCCTGGCTGCATTTTGAATTCCTGGAACAGCCAGATTGTTCATTAAACGACTGACCAGATTGAGGTTCCAGTATTCAGCCACATCCGTGCTGACTCGCATGGCATCACATAGACCCAGAGAAGGTAGGATCGGGGCTCCGCAAGTTAATAAGAAGGCATCTCCCAGGGCAGACCGAATGACTGCGAGTGCCTCGCGATAAGCAGTCTCTCGCGGAATATCCATATGACGTTTCCCGGGCAAGGCACCTGCGTATAGAAAGTCCAGTTTTATATATTCATACCCCCAATTTCGGATCTTTTGCATCAGTTCTTTCAACCATTCCAGAACTTGAGGGTGTGAGGTATCCAATGCAAATACCTTTTCAAACCAATTTACTCCTGCTAGTACAAGATCTCCCTGGTTATCCCGTAATAGCCAATCTCGATGATTTTGAAAAATATTCGAAGAAGGTACAACCAGCAAAGGTGCTAACCATAATCCAGCTTTTCTGCCAGTAGCTTTGATCGATTTGGAAAGGTTTTGCATTCCGGAAGGAAATTTCTCGTTCGCTTCCCAATCACCGATTTTTTTTTGCCAGCCATCATCAACCTGGAAAACATCAAATGGCAGATCATCCATATTATTTAAGATCTTCACCAGGAAGTTTTCGTTGATCTCACCAAATAGGCTGTACCAGGAGCACCAAACTCTTGGAGGTACTTTCTTTTCGGTTATTCCGAGAGTTTTGCCCAACAAACTTGCATAATCCTTGAATACCTGTTCTTCTGAACCCGCTGCCAGGAACCAATCTCCCTGACCCACTTCATAAAATCCGGATAATTCTTTCCCATCCAATCGCACATGGGATTCCAACCCAACTGCTCCCAAAAAAATTATTTGCCCATCTGGGGTATTGACAGCACCTATCCAGGATCCGTTAGGTTTTTTTTCCAGGGCATAAAGCGGATCTATTGTCCTGGATCGTTGGTTGGCTGGCATGGGTGGAATTAATTTCATCTGCGAATCAACCCAACTGGTTAAACTCCAAGATTGCCATCCGTGGATGTAAAAAGAATCAGGTAAAAAAGGAAATTGGATGGACACCTTTGATCCGGAAAGGATATATCCTGAACTTACAGATATTGATCGATCGGTTCTAACCTGCAGATCATGCCGACCAAGTTTTAAGTTGAACTCCATAATTTTTCCTGATTCATCTCCTGGTTGGAATGGAATGTTTGATACGAATGACCGAATGATTATAACGTAGCAACATTAGAATAATAAATTCATTGTTATGGTAATAATAAAGAACCTCACATGTCAAAATTTTTGTTGACCGTCTATTTAGATTGTGGGATAATCAATAAAAATTAAAAAGCTATGATGGAAACGAGTAAACCAGATCTGACTGTCAGCGAATTCGGATTCAGTGGAAGCCGGATCAGTTCAGTGGGTTGAAAATCCTTCCGGAGCTGTGATCTGAAAGTTGGTTGGATCAACAAGTAGGAAAGCCGGGTTCATCCATCGTTAATTGGATGCGAGTATACCTTTGAAAGTCGTACTCGCTAAGTGCCTGGGAACCAGGAAGCAGAGTGGTACCACGTGAGCAGCTCGCTCTCGTCTCTGATTTGAGACGGGAGTGTTTTTTTCCGGAATAAAGGAGTTCTGATGTTCAAGCCAGTTTCACCAAGATTAGATATCACAGAGATGGAAAATTCCATCCTTAAATATTGGAAAAACAATCAGATCTTTAAGAAGACAATTTCTGAGAGAAAGGGTAAACAGGAATTTGTTTTCTATGAAGGACCTCCCACTGCCAACGGAAAACCCGGCGTGCATCACGTGGAAGCACGTGCATTTAAAGATATATTTCCGCGCTATAAAATTATGCGCGGTTACCATGTCTCCAGGCGAGGTGGTTGGGACACTCACGGTCTGCCAGTTGAGATCGAAGTAGAGAAGAAGCATGGATTTAAGAATAAACAGAATATCGAAGATTATGGAATAGCCAAATTCAACGAAGAATGTCGCCGATCAGTCTTCGATTACATCCAGGAATGGGAGAAATTAACCGACCGGATCGCATTTTGGGTAGATCTGGAAGATGCATATGTGACCTATACCAATGAATATATAGAATCGGTTTGGTGGATCCTGAAAAGTTTCTGGGAAAAAGGACTGCTTTACCAAGGATACAAAGTCGTCCCTTATTGCCCTCGCTGCGGAACTCCTTTATCAGACCATGAAGTTGCCCAGGGATATGCCGATGCGCATGACCCATCTGTCTATGTTCGTCTACCACTTGTTGATGAACCTAACACTTCATTATTAGTATGGACGACGACTCCCTGGACTTTGCCTGGAAATGTTGCAGTGGCCGCGAACCCGGATGTTGAATATGTATCTATCGAAAGAAGCCTTCCTGAGGGGGGAGTTGAAAAACTAATTTTGGCAAAAGATCTGGTTGAGAAGGTTTTTGGGGACGAGAAAGTTACAATTAAGGAGTCATTTAAAGGGAAAAAACTGGAAAAATCCAGATATAAACCTCTATATACTTTCATGAATCCTGATAAACCCGCATATTATGTTGTTATGGGTGATTTTGTGACCACGGAAGATGGTACCGGTCTGGTCCATATGGCTCCAGCCTTTGGTGCTGAAGATATGCAGGCAGCATTGACATTCGGGCTGCCTATATTAATGACTGTTGCTCCGGATGGCACTTTTATTTCCCAGGTCACTCCCTGGAAGGGTGTTTTTGTCAAGGACGCGGATCCATTAATAATCAAGGAACTGATTAGTCGGGGTTTGTTGTTCCGGACGGAAACTATCATCCATACCTATCCTTTCTGCTGGCGGTGTGACACTCCTTTAATATACTATGCTCGCGGAACCTGGTATATCCGCACCAGCCAATTCAAAGATAGACTGGTCGAGATCAATCGAAATAACATCAATTGGATCCCCAACCATGTTAAAGAGGGCAGGTTTGGAAATTGGCTGGAGAACAATATCGATTGGGCTTTGGGCCGTGAGCGATTCTGGGGCACCCCTTTACCTGTCTGGCAATGCAAACACTGCAAACACCAGGAATGTATCGGTTCGGTGGACGAATTATCACAAAAAACTGGTCAGGACCAATCAGCCCTTGATCTGCACCGACCATTCGTGGATGAGATCCATTGGAATTGCCCGGAGTGCAACTCATCCATGGTTCGTGTTCCTGAATTGATCGATGTCTGGTTCGATTCGGGTTCCATGCCTGTTGCACAATGGCATTATCCGTTTGAGAATCAGGATCTCTTTAAACAGCAATTTCCAGCAGACTATATCAGTGAAGCAGTAGACCAGACACGTGGTTGGTTTTATTCATTACATGCGATCAGTACCTTGTTGTTTGATCGGGAGAGTTTCAAAAATGTGGTCTGTCTCGGTTTAATATTGGACAGAGATGGTCAAAAAATGTCCAAGAGCCGCGGCACTACTGTTGATCCTTGGGATATCATAAATGTAAATGGGGCAGATGCATTCCGCTGGTACTTCTACACATCCGGTCCACCTCATGCTGAACGGCGATTTGCACCGGAGCTGGTCACAGATATCGTCAGAAGTTTTACATTAACTCTCTGGAATGTCTATTCGTTCTTTGTAACATACGCCAACCTGGATAAACCTGAAGTTAAAGAGAATTTCCAACCAGTTAATGAATTGGATAAATGGCTTTTGTCTTCCTTGAACACACTGGTTCGCGATGTAACCAAAGCATATGAGGAATATGATGTCCCGGGTGCAACCCGTCCCATCGAGGTTTTTGTCGAAAACATGTCAACCTGGTATCTTCGCAGGAGCAGAAGACGTTTCTGGAAATCCGAATCCGATTCAGATAAACAGGCGGCCTATAACACCCTGTATACCGCTCTGCTCACATTAAGCAAACTGCTTGCTCCTGCCATGCCCTTTCTGGCAGAAGAGATCTATCAAAACCTGCAACGCTCCATCGATCCCAATTCCCCCGAGTCTGTACATCTCGCAGATTGGCCACCTACTCACGAATATCTGATCAATGATTGGCTTAATTCAGATATGAACCTGGTTATGAAAATGGTTTCGCTTGGACATTCCGCCAGGCAAAAAGCAAACCGCAAAGTACGGCAACCACTTGAAGAAGTGGCAATTTCGGTTAGAAATGATGATGAAAAACGAGCTATTGGATCCTATGCAGAATTGATCGCGGATGAGTTGAATGTCAAGCATGTTCGTTTATTGGATGCCAGCAGTGAAGCCGTCTCCTATAAAATAAAACCATTTCCCAGGCAGCTCGGTCAAAAATTTGGAAACCGATTCCCAGCCCTGGCGAAGATCATTATAGATTTGGATACTGAAAAAACAGCTCGAACATTTTTGGCAGGTGAACCTCTTATTATTACCCTGGAGGGTCAGCAATATGAGATCTTACCGGAAGATGTTGAGGTGAGCGCTGAGGCGAAAGAGGGATTTTCGATCGCCAACGAAGGGGCTTATATGGCTGCTCTTGTGACCGACCTTACTCCAAAGCTGATCCAGGAAGGACTGGCACGCGAATTTGTGAGACGTGTCCAGGATTTGCGAAAACAAGCTGATTTTGAGATATCAGATAGAATAGAAATATTCTTGGAGTGTTCGCCTGGTTTACAGAATGCGATCTCCGAATTTAGTGCTTATATTGCTGTTGAAACCCTGGCATCTGTGATCCAATTCGAGCTCCCTTCCGGCAGCACCCCAGTGGAAGATGAATTTGAAAATGAAAACATGCGTATAGTTATTATTAAAAAGGATTCAAAAATTTAAAATTAATTCTGTGATCATGAATTACCTCAGGTTTGAAAAAATTGATACTGAAAATATTCTTAAACAATTCATAAATAGTTATTTAGCAGGTGATTGATATGATTTCGAACTTTCAATTGGAGATCCATCCATTGGTCCCTGATTGTTGGGAGGATTTTGAAAAGCTTTTCGGGTCACATGGCGCTTGTGGCGGCTGTTGGTGTATGTATTGGAAACTTGCAAGAAAGGAATTTATTGCCAATCAGGGTGAAGGGAACCGACTCCTTCAAAAAAAGATCATTGAGTCGGGGATCATACCAGGCTTGCTGGCATATTATGATGGAGCTCCGGTGGGTTGGATGGCGATTGAACCGAGGGAAAACTATCCTGTTCTGGCGAGGTCTCGAATTCTCAAACCCGTGGATGAAAAAAAGGTGACATCGATCACCTGTTTCCTTGTGGATAAAAAATTTAGGAATACTGGCATATCCACGGCATTGGTCAAAGCTGCAGTGAATTTTTCCAAGCAACAAGATGTGAGTATTTTGGAAGGATATCCCACCGATACCCAGAATCAACGATTGCCAGCACCTTTTGTTTATACTGGTCTGGCATCGAGTTTCTTAAATGCTGGATTCATGGAAGAAAAGAGGCGGTCTCCCAAAAGACCCATCATGCGCTATTACCTGAAATAAATATTTTACAGCAGGTCTTCCACCAAATTCATTGGTAATATTGCGGCTCCGACGATTCCGGGTCCGGTGTGGACACCTAGAACAGGTGAGATCCGTAATACCTCTAGCTTTTTTACGTTTAATCGGTCTTGAAACATTCTGGATAACAATTCAGCACTCTCAGACAATCTCCCATGCAGGATCGTTGCCCAGATTGGGATTGACCCATACATATAGACTATATGATCCGTGATCGAAGTCAGGCTTTGTTGGATTGTGCGATTTTTTCCAACGGTTGAGTATTTTCCATCTTTTCGGTCAACCCTGATGACAGGCTTTATTTTGAGCAATGATCCAGCCAGTGCCTGTACTCGCCCAATACGACCACCGCGTGCCAGGTACTCCAGCGTTTCAAGGGTATAGATGACCTCGGTCGAGGCTCGGATCTTGGTCAAGCGCTCCAAAATAGATTGAATACTCCAACCAGCTCGGGCTGCCCAAGCTGCGGCCAGAACTTGGAACCGTTCGCCACCCGAAAGGGTCATGGTATCAACAACGGTTACTTCAGCGTTTTTGATCTGTTTTCCACCATTTTTGGCTGAATTAAAAGTACCGCTTAAACCAGAGGAGATATGCAGGGAAAGGATCTGCTTGCTGGTTTCGGAAAGCTTGTTGAAGATGCTTGAGAAAACTCCTTCTGATGGAAGAGAGGTGGTTGGAATGGCAGGTCGCATGGCTTCCAAACGGTCATAAAATTCATCTGCGGTCATTTCTGCTGAGTTGATCTCGCCTTCTGGGAATTGGATATATAAAGGCGCTTCCACAATCCCCAATAATTCCCTTTCTTCCAAGGGCATATCTGCTGCACAATCAGTTACAATTTTCATTGGATCTCGCTTTCTTTCTCTAAAGTATTTTCTTTCAATTCACACCCAAATTAACTGACAACACGTCCGATGGATTAAATTTTTTTTAAGTGGATTTCAGAGATCGGGATTGGAAATTTTTTAAAATTTTCAATGCCAGAAGGTGCAACCATGCTCAAAATAATAAAAAATATAGAAATTCGTCATGGTTCTCTAATTATCTTTGATTCTTTAACATTTTTATTATACTTGGAAATCGATGCAATTTCGATAAAAACTTGCACTTGTGAATTAAATCTCATACCAAATCCTGCCCAGGCAAGTAAATAGGATAAAATACTAATCATGACCATCAACCAACCAACCATATCCACCAATGGGGATGTCCGCTCAACCTTCGCAGAGGTCGATCTTTCGCGTCTATCGGGCAATCTGGACGCAATAAAAGAAAAAGTGGGACCAACAAAAGTCATGTTGATTCTCAAAGCCAATGCATATGGTCATGGTCTCAAAGATGTGGCACTTTATTTGGCGGAAAAAGTTGATTATTTTGGGGTGGCGGTCCTGGAGGAAGGGATCTTTTTACGGGAATTTGGAATAAAAACACCCATACTGGTCACGGGAGGTATTTGGGGTGATCAAATACCCGGTTATATTCAAAATGATCTGACCCTGACGGCATCATCCGTAGAAAGACTTGAACAGATCGATCAGGCAGCAAAAAGTTTAGGGCAGAAAGCCCGGGTCCATCTAAAGATCGATACGGGTATGGAACGCATCGGCGTGCACTATTATAACGCTGAGACATTACAGAATGCCGCCTTGTCGTGTTGTTCGAATGTGATCGTCGAAGGCATTTATTCTCATTTTGCCAATTCAGATTCATCGGATCTCTCTCATGCCAGATTACAGCTTGAACGATTTAATGAAGTCTTGAGATTTTACGAAAAGCACAGCCTTCAGATTCCCATGCGCCATATGGCAAATTCTGGTGCTGTTCTTCAAATTCCAGAAAGTTACTATGATCTGGTTCGTCCTGGGATTCTGATGTATGGAGTCTATCCTTCTCAGGAATGTCAGAAAACCGTCGATGTGAAACCGGTTTTGTCATGGAAATCCAGGGTGGTTTACTTTAAAGTGGTTAAACCAGAGCACCCGGTCAGTTATGGCTCTATTTGGGAGAGTGACCATCTCGTGCGTGTAGTCACAATTCCGGTTGGATATGGGGATGGTTATTTCCGAAGGATGTCGAATAAAGCCACTGTGATCATCCGTGGTCAAAAATACCCTCAGGTGGGAAGAATATGCATGGATCAGATTATGGTCAATATTGAATGGGGTACCGCCTATAATGGAGATGAAGTAACCCTTATCGGTGAATCAAACGGAGAGATGATCACCGTTGAGGATCTTGCAGAATGGGCTGGTACCATCCCATACGAAATACTGACCAATATAAATACGCGTGTACCTAGGGTCTACTTAAGATAATAATTAATCGGTTATAAGGTGAAACATTGAAGAAATACATAAAAGATTATTTGGTCTTATTTTTAATTTCAGGGATTATAGTTGGGATTGACCAATGGACAAAAGCTCTCGTGCGGGAAAAAATTCCCCTGGGTGGTTCATGGATGCCGCTTGAGTGGTTGAGTCCGTATGCTCGCTTTGTTCACTGGTACAACAAGGGTGCAGCCTTTGGTTTCTTCCAAAATGGTAGCATTATCTTTGCTACCCTGGCAGTTGTTGTAATTGTCTTGATTATTTACTATTTTCCCCGCGTTCCAGCCAACGACTGGACCTTTCGGGTGGCGATGTCCATGCAACTTGCCGGGGCTTCCGGGAATTTAATTGATCGGGTGCTTTTTAGTGGAAAGGTCACTGATTTTATTTCGGTCGGGAATTTTGCTGTTTTTAATATCGCAGATGCCAGCATTACCATAGGAGTGTTTATATTATTGCTTGGAGCTTGGATCAAGGAAAGAATTCTAAAAAAACAAGCTCGCAATGTTGATCCAATTGACTCCCTGGTACCTGGACAGAAAGACGGTAATAAAAGTGAGTGATCGGATTATTAGATTACGCTCTCACCTTGTGGAAAAAGAACGGCTGGATAAGATAATAGTCCACCAATTACTTGAATTTTCCAGGTCCCGCATTCAAGGATTTATACAAGCTGGTTGTGTTTCTATTAATGGTATCGTCGTCTTAAAACCCAGTCTACTGATCGAACAAGAACAGGATATTGAAGTTCTTGTCCCGGAAGTTTTACCGACTGATTTGGTGGCTGAGAATATCCCTCTTGTTATCATTTTCGAAAATGACGATGTACTCGTGATAAATAAACCAGCCGGAATGGTTGTTCATCCTGCAGCTGGTCATATGACGGGCACATTGGTAAATGCAGTTTTAGGTTATGCCCCAAATATCGAAGGGATTGGTGGAGAAGAAAGACCGGGAATTGTCCATCGCCTGGATAAAGATACTTCCGGCATTATCCTGGTGGCAAAAAATGAACGCTCGCACCGGTTTCTGCAGGATCAATTTAGATCGCGAAAAGTGGAAAAATATTACCTTGCCCTGGTTGATGGAAAACCGCCAACTTCATCCGGTCGGATTGAAGCTTCAATAGGACGTGATGCGTCCCATCGAAAGAAAATGGCTGTCACTTCACCTGCAAAAGGGCGGGAGGCGGTCAGTGAATATCGTATTTTGGTTGAATATCAGGAACACACTTTATTGGAGTTCCACCCACTTACTGGCAGGACCCACCAGATACGCTTGCATTGCACCTTATTGGGCTGTCCAATTGTTGGTGATCGAATTTATGGTCGAAAGAATCCCTCACTGGATATAAATAGACATTTCCTCCACGCTAGTAAATTAAATATCAGTCTGCCGGGTGAACGCGAACCACGTTCTTTTGAAGCTGCCTTGCCGGTTGAACTAAAAAACATACTCGATCTTTTAACTTTAGCAATAATAGAAAATTGACCAGGAGATGGATATGAGGATTGTTGATCTAAGATCAGATACTGTGACTCTTCCCACGCCTGAAATGCGGGAGGCAATGGCGAATGCAGTTGTTGGAGACGATGTTTATGGGGAAGATCCAACCGTTAATAAACTACAGGATCTGGCAGCATCCATGATGGGCAAGGAGGCTGGCTTATTTGTTGCTTCGGGAACAATGGGAAATCTGGTAGCCATGTTGACCCATTGTCAGAGGGGGGATGAGGTAATACTGGGGAACAAAGCGCATACTTTCTTATACGAAGCAGGTGGAATTTCAGCTCTTGGTGGGGTTCATTCATGCCAGTTACCAAATCAAAAGGATGGTTCTTTGAGATTGGAGGAACTAAGAGACTCCATCCGGGATGATGATCCCCATCAACCGATCACCCGTTTGATCGCCTTGGAGAATACGCATAATCGTTGTGGTGGAACTTTCCAGCCTCCGGCATATACCAGACAGATCTCAGAATTTGCCCATCAAAACGGATTGTTCGTCCATCTTGATGGGGCAAGGATCTTCAATGCAGCCGCAGCTTCCCAAGTGCCGGTAATTGAGTTGGTTGGATCGGTGGACTCGGTTACATTTTGTTTAAGCAAAGGATTGTGTGCCCCCTCCGGATCTGTCCTATGCGGGACTCAAGATTTTATCAACCAGGCTCTTCGAGTTCGCAAGCAGCTGGGAGGTGGGATGCGACAGGTGGGTATCCTGGCTGCTGCTGGTATTGTCGCTTTGGAAACCATGGTTGACCGTATTATTGAAGATCATCAACGCGCCAGGTTGTTGGCTGAAGGGCTGGCAAGAATTCCTTATTTAACACTGGATGAAGGGTCTCCTGCAACCAACATGGTATTCCTTTCAGCCAACGATCAAATTAATTTATCAATCCAACAGATTTCGCAAAAATTGGAAGAAAATGGCATTAGGGTTGGTTCAGTTGGGCAACACCGTTTTCGCTTGGTTACCCATTACTGGATTACAGACAATGATGTCAGGCAAGCTATTCAGGCATTCCGAGATCTAATTCCAGTTTAATACTATCTTTTGTATATTGTGCAAAAGATTCTAAAAAGTACTTGCGATATAATTTAACCACTCAAGAATGGTCAAATGGTAGGAGGTAATTCCATGGAACAGTCGCTTTCTAAGATCGATCGAATAGTTGAAATAATCAAACAAAAATGGACTGAACCTTTGGAAGTTGGCATCGTTCTGGGTAGCGGACTTGAGGGTTTGGCAGATTCCATTCAAAAAATAGATAAGATTCCATATGGAATTCTTCCTAGTTGGCCTGTCTCCACTGTGGTTGGACATGCAGGTCAATTGATTTTAGGCAGGTTGAATCAAAAAAATGTGATGGTCATGCAGGGTCGTGCTCATTTCTACGAAGGATATAGTATGGAGGAAGTGACCAGGCCGATCAGGGTCATGCAAAGGCTTGGAATAAAAATACTCATTGTGACTAATGCTGCTGGAGGTGTAAATCAAAGCTTTACACCCGGGGACGTAATGCTCATCACGGACCATCTTAATATAATGGGAATGGCTGGGCTAAATCCCTTGATCGGTCCAAATCTTGATCAATTTGGTCCTCGATTTCCAGATATGAGTCAGGCATATGATCGGGATTTTATAACAGTCGCCCGAAAAGTTTCAGATAAAGTTGGCATATCTCTTAAAGAAGGAGTCTATGCCGGAATTGGTGGACCATCATTTGAAACCCCTGCAGATCTGCGCTTTTTAAGAGCTGCAGGAGTGGATGCAGTAGGCATGTCGACAGTACCAGAAGTGATCGTCGCCCGACATGGAGGTCTACGCGTTCTGGGTTTTTCAGGTATAAGCAATAAAGCGAGTTTGGATGGAATGACAATGACAACTCATGAAGAGGTTTTGGAAGCAGGTCGAATCATTGCACCAAAACTGGAAACAATTATTCGTGAAGTTTTAGCTGAAATTTAATAACCATGATCGAGATAATTCAATTTATTTCAAGGTATTCTTTCTGGGTATATTTGATCCTAGCTATTGGACTGATCGTTACGTTCCGATCTTTTTTCAAAGCATACCAGGAGCAGCGAAACCAGGTCTTTGGTCTTGAAAGGGAAATAACCCATCAACGGATTGTGCAATCGATGACAGGATTGATCATTATTGCGATATTATTCCTGAGTGAATTTATCCTGGTCACATTCCTGGTCCCGGTACTTCCAGCTTCATCAGTGATCACCACTCCAACGATCAATCCCTTGGTGGAACCCATCAGCACAATTGTTCAAGTATCTGGAACCGCATCAACCGGAAAACCTGTGCCAACCTCGACTCCAAGTCAATCGGTAGGTTGTATTCCTGGTAAATTAATAATCACCGATCCCAAATCCGGTCAGGAGATCAATGAAAAGATCACTCTGATTGGAACAGTTGATGTGCCAAATTTTGGATTTTATAAATACGAATATGCAGCTCAAGGAAGTGAGACCTGGTCGACCATCCTTGCCGGCAATAAACCGGTCATTGCAGGTATTCTGGGTACCTGGGATACGACTGAAATCACACCGGGTGATTATCAATTAAGACTCGTCGTTTCAGATAATACTGGTGTGGAATTACCCGCCTGTATTATCCATGTCAGGGTTGTTAAATAATCAGGAAGAGGAAATACAATGCCCGAAATTCGGATAAGAAATGCGGTTGCGACAGATATTCAACAAGTAATGGCATTTGATCATAACTCAACCAGTGATTATGTTTGGCAGTTTGATTTAAAACATGGGGAAGAGCAAGTTGGAGTTATCTTTCGAGAAATTCGCCTTCCCAGGTCAATTCAGGTAAATTATCCAAAAACGATTGCAACCCTGGCAGACGAGTGGAATCACCAGAGTGGAATGTTGGTTGCGATCATTGATAATGACTTGTGTGGGTATTTGCGCCTCTCCGATGTGATCGTTCAAGAGGCGACCTGGATTACCGATCTGGTTGTTCCAGCGAATTTCCGCAGGAAAGGTATTGGCAGAAAACTATTACAGGCAGCTCAAACATGGGCAGCTGAACGTCAAAAAATAAAGATCATCCTCGAAATGTCCACAAAAAATAACCCTGCCATTCGTCTGGCTCAAAAAATGGGGTACGAGTTCTGTGGTTATAATGACAACTATTATGCGACAAATGATGTTGCATTATTCTTCGGTCGAACTATAAGATCTTCATGAAGAACTGGCAGAAATAAATGGATAGTGGTTGGTTGAATGAGATTCTGGTTGGGATTGTAACTGTTAACCAGATCCTCACTGCCGGTATTGCCATAACAGCCTTTTCATTATTCTTTTATTCCCTCTCATTTAATTTGCGTGATAGGGTGGCAAGATCATTTGCGCTCATTCTATTATGCGTGGTAATCGTTTTTACCAGCGAGGCACTTGAGAGTGCGACCTCAGCGAATGAAGTTGCCAATTTTCTACTCAGATTTGAATGGCTGGGAATAATATTCCTGCCTGCAGCTTATTTGCATTTTTCCGATGCTTTACTGGTCACGACCGGTCGCCCATCCAGGGGAAGAAGAAGATTGGCTGTCCGACTGATGTACCTAGTCTCAACTGGATTCTTGATTTTATTGGCAACCGGTAAATTACTTGGTCCTTTGGTAACAAGTGGAAATCCTGCCCCTCATTTGCAGCGCACGATCTTAACAGAAGTCTTCACAATTTATTACATTGGGTCAATGATTTGGGCATGGATAAATTTTGGAAGATCATTTAAGCATACCATCACTCGCTCTGGAAAGCGCCGAATGATCTATCTCCTGGGAGGTGCCACAGCACCTGCCATTGGATCCTTCCCATTTTTGTTGTATGGATCAACCATTGCATCCCGGCATCCATTTATTTTTTGGAGCACTGCCCTGGTCAACAACCTGCTGGTTGGTGGTTTGATCATATTAATGGCTTATGCCGTGGCATTTTTTGGGGTTTCCTGGCCGGATAGAGTTGTAAAAAGCCGCCTGTTCAAATGGATCATGCGTGGACCAGTCACTGCGTCTTTGACACTGGGTATTATGACGATCATTCGTCGGGTTGGTGTCATTTTTGGTGTTGAATATACCAGTGCTGTACCTGTATCCATGGTTGTGGTTGTCCTCCTCATGGAACATTCGATCACGTTGGTTGCTCCAATCTGGGAAAGGATAATCTTCTTTGGAAATGATCGAACCGATCTGGTTTTGCTTCAAAGCCTCGAAGAAAGGTTGATCACAAAAGGAGATCTGCGACAATTTTTGGAAGCCATTTTAGCCGCTGTAAGAGATCATCTGCAATCTCAATCTTCTTTTATTGCTGCTCTTGATGGAGATAAGATATCCCTGCTCATAACGAATGGAACTTCGCCATTTCTAAAAGAAGAAAACCTGACTGATGCACTTAAGGTTTTGGATACGACTGAAAACCCATCCAATGCTTATTTTTCATGGGGAAATTATTGGATATTCCCGTTGTATACAAAACGAAAAACTGATAACGATGAACCTATTCTAGTCGGATTGATTGGGACATCCACTTCTGAAGATCAGGTTTTAATGGATGAACAGCATCAATCGTTAAATTTGTTGCTTAATCGAGCCACCCTGGCATTACAGGATCGGATATTGCAAGAAAATGTTTTTCAATCTCTTCAAGAGTTGCAGCCACACATGGATTTAATACAAAAGTGGAGGGCGGTCGGACGTTTTGATACCAAGGTGAATTTGTTGACAGATGACCTGCCGCCAGAAGCAGACCTTGCCAATTGGGTTAAGGAAGCGTTGACCCATTACTGGGGTGGACCAAGGTTATCGAAAAGTCCATTAATGCAACTTCAAATCGTGCGGCAAGCTTTTGATGATCATAATGACAATCCATCCAACGCCTTGCGCGCTATTTTACGTCAAGCTGTGAATAGTATTCGTCCGGAAGGTGAGCGCCGCTTTACTGCAGAATGGATATTATTTAACATTCTGGAATTAAAATTCATTGAGGGTCGAAAAGTCCGGGAGGTTGCAGCAAAGCTGGCAATGTCTGAGGCTGATTTATATCGAAAACAACGCGTTGCGATAGAAGAGGTTGCCCGAATTATGATAGAAATGGAAAGACAAATCAACCATCCAGAAGTTTCCAATGAAATTTAGTGTTCATACAAAGTTCAATTTCTACCTGTAGCTCCAATATTGATCAACAATAGAGATTAATTATTACACATGCAATCAAAACGGTCTAAGAAATCTCCTGAGAAAAACGAAAAGACTGATCCCTCCACAAGAATTGGATGGATGGACAATTTTGAACAATTCAGGATGCATTTCGGTCGTTTCCTGTGGGAGGGACTGAGCGTAATCCTGTTTGCTTTCGGTCTTTTAGTCCTTATGGGATTCTTAGGCATATCGAAGGGATCTTTTTTAATTGGACTTGTTAAATTGATCTCGATCTGGCTGGGTTGGGGTAGCCCCCTGATTGTAGTTATGTCAATTGTCGCTGGAGTATTCGCTTATAAATATAGCCGCGCCAGGATGCAAGTGAAATGGACACAGGTCATTTCAATTGAGATCTCCTGTATTTTTACCCTGGCTGTTTTATCCATAATTGGGGGGATCTCAATTTCGCAAGTGGACAATGGGTTATGGGGAGGGCGGATAGGCTGGGCGCTTGTTGTTTTCTTCCAAACATTGATCGGAAGAATTCCCGGAATTATCCTGATTTTTATTCTTTGGTTCATTTCATTGATGGGAATTTTTGGAACGTGGAAAAAATTGGAATTATGGCTCCAAAAGAAAACCACTAGCTCCTTAATTGAGAAGCAACAGGTTGAAGATGTTGATGATAAGCAACTTGATAAGGATGTGTTTCCAAATGAAAGTCCTATAAGACCTCAACGATCAAAAAAGAAGATAATTGACTTGCCACCGGAATTTCGAAAGGATCTTGCGGTACCTCGTAAAGATAAATCGGATCCGATCAACCCCCCCCCTCGCTCAGAGAATTTGCCACCGGTAAATTTATTGACTGCGGAGCAAAATGTTCGACCGGATGAGAGGAACATTAATCAAACAGCCGGGTTGATCGAAAAAACCCTCGCTGATTTTGGGATACCTGCCAGAGTGGTTGGTTTCAGAATAGGTCCGACTGTTACTCAGTTTGCCGTTGAACCCGGTTTCTTTGAAAAAGGTGGTGATGATAATGGGGATGTAAACAGGCAAAAGGTCCGTATCGCACAGATCGCAGGATTATCGCGTGACTTGGCATTGGCTTTATCTGCAGAAAGATTACGGATAGAAGCCCCGGTGCCAGGTCGTTCGTTTGTAGGGATAGAGGTACCAAATTTAAGGGCAACCACCGTCAGATTGCGACCGATTTTAGAATCAAATTCATTTAACAAGATTCGTTCATCTCTGGCTGTTGCTCTGGGAAGGGATGTTTCTGGTCAACCAGTTATCGCAGATCTTGCCCGTATGCCGCACATTTTAATTGCTGGAACCACCGGTTCCGGAAAATCGGTGTGCATTTCTGCCTTGGCTGCATGTCTGGCAATGAATAATTCCCCAGATGAATTGCGGATGGTCATGATAGATTCGAAAATGGTGGAGTTAATTCGATTTAACGGACTTCCACACCTCTATGGAAAAGTGGAAACAGGTATTCAACGGATCTTGGGAGTATTACGCTGGATCGTTGTGGAGATGGAGCACCGCTATAAATTACTCGAAGCTGCCGGTGTCAGGGATCTTGATGGATATAATAAACGACTCCTTCGCCGAAAAGAGAGTATTCCATTACCAAGGATTGTCGTATTAATTGACGAGTTGGCAGATATGATGATGTCTGCACCAGACCAGACCGAACACAATTTGGTAAGACTTGCTCAAATGGCGCGTGCCACGGGTATCCACCTCGTTGTTGCCACCCAGAGACCCAGTACAGAGGTTGTCACAGGTCTGATCAAGGCAAATTTCCCGGCAAGATTATCCTTCGCGGTAGCCTCCAACATCGACTCCCGAGTTATCCTCGACTCACCTGGTGCAGAAACCCTGCTTGGTCATGGGGATATGCTTTTCTTAAATCCCGAGGTGGGGAATCTCGTTCGTGCCCAGGGAGTCATGATCACCGATCAGGAGATAGAACGGATAATCTCATTCTGGCAAAAATCAAATTCCAGATCGGATGAACGCCCTCCATGGGAATCCATTTTAAGTGAACCGGATGAAGGAGAGGATGGATTATTAATAGAAGAGGCGATAACGATCCTTAAAAAAGAAAATCGGGCGAGTGCTTCCATGCTTCAACGAAAACTGAGGATCGGTTATCCGCGCGCTGCCCGATTATTGGATCGGTTGGAAGAGATGAAAATTGTTGGACCATCGACTAGGGGAGGACGAGATCGGGTTGTGTTGCTGGATCCCGAAGAAGAAGATGGAAAAGGTTAGAAAAATCGAGTTGCTTACAGTTCAAGACTTCAAGTGGTATTATTAAATATTATTATCATGAAAGGATTCAGTTTAAATAATTATGTCCGACGAAAAAAAGTCATTTAGCGATCACTTGCGCTTGTGGTTCAAGTGGGTGACCGACCCATTGGCTGTATTCTTTAACCAAATTGGGATCCATCCAAACACCATGACGATACTGGGAGTGGTTGGAACCTCACTGGGTGCTTACATGGTCGCGAGGGGAAATATGTTATGGGGTGGATTGTTAATATTGATCTCTGTACCATTCGATGCACTCGATGGAACCATGGCGCGTTTACGTGGTGAGGCAAATGAATGGGGGGCGTTCGTTGACTCGGTGTCAGACCGATATTCCGAAATGATCACCTATGGCGGTCTGTTGTATTATTATCTGGTGAATCACAATGATCTGGCATCCCTTTTGGTTTTTATCTCAGCCGCTGGCTCCATCCTTGTTTCGTATATCAAAGCCAGGGGTGAATCTTTGGGGTTGAACGCCAAGGGGGGAATATTAACGCGTGTCGAGCGTTATATAGTTCTTGCTCCCGCTTTGGTTTTTAACCAACCACTCATCGCTCTTTGGATCCTTGCAATTTTAACAAATATTACTGCTTTCCAGCGTATTTATATTGTCCGGAAAGATGCGTTTAAAAAGAAAATAATAAATTATCCTGGAGAGAAAAATGCCTAATGGTTTTGATTTACCCCTGCCATTCCTAAACCACCCTTTTCATATTTATTTTTATGGGATCTTAATCACCCTTGGGGTGATCGCTGCCACAATTGTCGCTCAGGTTGAGGCAAAAAGAAGAGGGTTAAATCCTGAAATTGTTCTGGATATGTTATTCTGGCTGGTCATTGCCGGGATAATCGGTGCTCGCATCTGGCATATCTTGACTCCTCCTCCTTCGATGGTCGAACGAGGAATTACCACGATGTATTATTTTACCCATCCACTTGAGATGTTGGCAATTCGCAATGGTGGATTGGGTATTCCAGGAGCTGTTATAGGTGGTGTGATCGCTTTATGGTTTTATTCCCGGAAAAATAAACTGGATTTCCTGACCTGGGCAGATATTGCATCACCAGGATTGGCGTTGGCTCAGGCAATTGGTAGATGGGGTAATTTTTTCAACCAGGAACTCTATGGGGCACCAACGAATCTTCCATGGAAATTGTACATTGATTCTGCCCATAGATTACCCGGATATGAAAATTTCAGTTATTTTCATCCGCTCTTTTTTTATGAGTTCTTATGGAATCTAACAAATGCATTGATCCTGCTGGTCATTGGCAGGAAATTTGCCGACCGCCTGAAGCCTGGCGACCTATTCCTGACCTATATGATCATCTACCCGGTTGGTCGATTTTTCCTTGATTTTGTCCGCCTGGACGCATCTGAATTAGCAGGGATTAATGCCAACCAGACTTTTATGGCAATTGTAGCTATTTGTTCAGTAGCTGCTTTAATAATCCGCCATAAAATAATTAAAAAAAGTACCGGATAAAAAAAATTTCCCCGGAAATATCTTTCATGATCGAGACTTTGGATCTGAGCAAAAAGTTTGGGGATTTTTGGGCTGTTGATGGGATCAATTTATCCGTCAAACCAGGCCAGGTCCTTGCCTTGCTGGGTCAGAATGGTGCCGGTAAAACCACAACTGTTCGATTGCTAACATCATTATTAAATCCATCCCGCGGAACCGCCATCGTTAATGGTTTTGATGTCATAAAACAACCAGATCAAGTTCGTTCTGTGGTTGGTGTCCTTACGGAACAACATGGTCTATATTTACGCATGACAGGGATGGATTATCTGGATTTCTTTGGAAAGGTTTACCAGATCGATCCATCCTCCCGGATAAAGAGATGTCTATATCTCTTGGAATTATTCGGTCTTGAACAGGTTTCTTCTCAAAAAATTGGTGAATATTCAAAAGGGATGAGGCAAAAACTGGCTCTCGCCCGTACTTTGATTCATGAACCACCGGTACTTCTGCTCGATGAACCAACATCAGCAATGGACCCTGAAAGTGCCCGGTTGGTACGTGATTCGATCGCCAGGCTGCGTTCAACCAATCGGACAATTGTCATCTGCACTCATAATCTGGTTGAGGCGGAAGCACTTGCTGATCAGGTTGCTATCATATATCACGGGAAAATTCTTTTGAATGGACCAGTAAATGAAATTAAACAAAGAATACTGGGACCTGTGGAATTTGAGATCCATTTCAAAGGAGAATGGTCATCGGATCCCATTGGTTTACCAGCAGGTATCTCCATGATTCAAAGCGGAGATCATTATCGAAGATTTCAAGTGGAAGATCCCTTGAATACGAATCCTCTTTTGCTCAAAGAGGTTATAGAGAAAAAAATTGAAGTAATTTCATTTCATGAAGTTACGCGTACCATTGAACAGGTTTATTTAAAAGCCATGGAACAGGTCCATAATGATTGACGGGAAGAAGAGACTGCTTGATAAAGTATGGTTGATCGCCCGTCGTGAATTGATTGATCAATTTCGCGATTGGCGCATTATCATTCCAATGATCATCCTGACGGTTTTCTTCCCATTTCTGATGACTTTTACCGCAAAACAAGCCTTGAATTTCGTCAGTACGTATGGCGGAGGGACGATCATTCCAGCAAGGTTGGTTCCTTTTCTGATGATGGTGGTAGGTTTTTTCCCCATAACCGTCTCTCTTGTGATTGCATTGGAGACTTTTGTTGGTGAGAAAGAACGAGGAACGATTGAACCATTACTTAGCAGCCCATTAAAAGATTGGCATATTTATCTCGGAAAATTACTGGCTGCAGCCAGTGTTCCATTAATCACTGCATATCTGGGGATTTTTGTTTTTCTGATCAGTTTAAAATATCAAAATATCCCCTTGCCAGGATTGGATTTAATGATCCAAACTATTTTTCTGACGTCAGTTCAAGCGTTCTTAATGGTCAGTGGAGCAATTGTAATTTCAACTCAGGCAACTTCTGTGCGCGCTGCCAATCTTTTATCATCTTTTATTGTCATCCCTGTGGCAATTTTAATTCAAGGTGAAAGTATTCTCATGTTTTGGGGAAATAACCAAATTCTTTGGTTGGCCATTTTGGGTGTAACAATAATCGCATCCTTGATGATCAGGGTCGGGTTGGCTCATTTTCAGAGAGAAGCACTTCTTGGGAGAGAGATTGATGTTTTGAATTTTCGCTGGATCTTAGAAACATTCAGAAGATCATTTTGTGGAGGTCAAAAGAACTTATGTGGGTGGTATCGCTCAGAAATATCAGCAACAATAAAAAAAATGCGCTGGAGCATTGGTATAACGATCCTGATTGGTCTGATTGGTGGAGTATTAGCCTATAATTATTTGTACACTTTTCAGGTTGATCTGGCACCGATTAAGGAAATGGTACCCTCAACCTTTAATAAAATTTTTCAGTCAAAACTCGGTTCATTTGGTGATATCCAGATCTCCTTTCAAAGAATTTTGGTAAATAATATTCAAGCAATAGGGACCATGTTTTTATTGGGGTTGTTTTCTTTTGGAGTTCTTGGAACGATCGTCTATCTGGTAAATATCGGATTGATCGGAGTGGTTTTAGCTTTGTTGGAAATATTTGGCTATTCCGCTGCAAAAGTGACACTGTTTGGGATTTTACCCCATGGGATCTTTGAAATTCCAGCAATTATTTTATCTGCTGCTGCTGTTTTTCATATGGGGATAATGATGATCACCCCAAATTCACATCGGTCGCTGGGCGAGGTAGTGATCGAATCCCTTGCAGATTGGGCAAAGATTTTGATCGGTCTGGTATTGCCATTATTAGCAATCGCTGCTGCAATCGAGACCTGGGTTACACCAAATCTCCTCTTATCCATTATAAAATGATCTGTTGGCAATTTGATTGGAGAATGAATGTCCAAATTAATCATTTTAGGATCATCCTATTCCATTCCTGATGCATCCCATGATGTTACTCATATGGTACTGGTCGGTGAATCTTCAAAGATCCTGATTGATTGTGGAAATAATCCCCTAGTTAAACTCACACAGAAGGGTGTGGACGTTTTGGAATTATCAGGTATTATTTTGACCCATTTTCATCCAGACCATGTCTCGGGTTTGCCATTACTCTTGATGGATATGTGGTTAATGGGCAGAAAAAAAACACTGGATATTTATGGATTGGATGACACTATTAATAGAATCGAATCAGCGATGAGACTTCATGGTTGGGAGAATTGGCCGGATTTCTATCCGATCACCTTCCATAGAATTTCAACGGGGGAATTGGTTCCTGTTGTCGACAATATGGATTTTCTAATAAGATCATCCACTGTTGATCATATGATCCCGTGCATTGGGCTTAGAGTGGAATGTAGATCAACAGGGAAAGTATTGGCGTATTCATCTGATACAGAACCTTGCAACCAGGTGATCCGCCTGGCAGATCAAGCAGATCTATTATTTCATGAAGCGACAGGTCACCTTCATGGACATTCATCCGCGATGCAGGCTGGTGAAATTGCAAGTAAGGCAGGTGTCAAAGAACTTTATTTGATCCATTACCCGACAGGTGGTAATTCCAAAAATGGATTAATCCCTGACGCAACCAGTCACTTTAAAGGACCAGTCCACCTGGCGGAAGATTTATTGACCCTGGATTTATAGGAACACCTAAGATTTATTCACACAGGTTTGGAACTTACCAACCTGCCAGAAATGGTCCCCACTCAATATTGGCATCCAGATGATTGCCAAATAAGTAATTGGCACTAACAGGAGGTTCTTTAGGATTGTGGATCAATTTCATTTGAGAATCATTTAATCTGCGTCCTCCCTTACGGTGATTGCACATTGGGCAGGCAGCTACCACATTTGTCCAGATATGTTCACCTCCCAGATGCTTGGGCTGGATGTGATCTATGGTAAGGTTGGTAGTATGTTGTCCGCAATACTGGCAGGTAAAATTATCACGTCGAAAGACTTCATGTCGGGTCATACGGACCTGTCGGCGTGGACGATGGATCATATGCTCGAGACGAATGACAGATGGTTTGGGGATCAACTGGGAGATTGTGTGAATGTATCCACGTCCATTAGCTACCAATGCGGCTTTTCCAGAAAAGATCAATCCCAATGCCCGCCTGGTATTGCAGATATTTATTGGTTCGAAGTTGGCATTAAGAACCAAAACCGGTGCTTTCGCGTGGACCTCCATAATGGGTGGTATTATAGCATAATGAAATAAGGAGAATATTATGCGTGTTATGATGACAGGTGGAACAGGGATGATCGGTGCTCCGCTGGCAAAACGCCTGCTGGAAAAGGGTCATGAAATTCGGATATTGACTCGAAGAAGACGCAGGGATAATTCCATGCCACGAGTAAAATTTATCGAATGGGATGGAAAAACCCTGGGGGAATGGAGTGAACAAATTGATCAGGTGGATGCAATTATTAACCTGGCTGGGGAGAACATAGGCGCAACGCGCTGGTCAAATACTCGAAAAAATCTGATCCGGGATAGTAGAATAAAAGCGGGGGAAATTCTCACTCAGGCAATTGGTAATGCCTCCGCCCATCCTAAAGTTTTTATTCAAGCATCCGCCATAGGTTTTTATGGGACAATCGATAAAGGATTATTAACTGAGAAAAGTCCGCCTGGTGATGATTTCCTGGCTGAAATTAGCAAAAAATGGGAGCAATCTTGTTTCGGTGTCGAATCCATGGGGATCCGCAGGGTGATCATTCGTACCGGGGTCGTTTTATCTAAACAAGAAGGTGCTTTAAGCAGGATGTTGTTACCTTTTAAATTCTTTTTTGGGGGACCTTTAGGATCAGGCAAGCAGATGGTTTCATGGATCCACCTGGAAGATGAAATATCTGCCATTTGTTTTTTACTGGAGAATGAAAATGCCAGAGGTATTTATAATTTGACCTCCCCAGAGTCGGTCACAAATGCTGAACTTGGGAAATGGATCGGCAGGATAACACACAGACCTTATTGGCTGCCAGCTCCTGGATTTGCCTTACGATTATTGCTAGGAGAAATGAGCACGCTCGTTCTGGATGGTCAATCTGTAATTCCTGAACGACTGCTCGAATCAGGTTTTCAATTTAAATTCGATAAAATCTCGGATGCATTGTCGGATCTTTTGGTTTGAGTTAATTATTATTGTATAATCAAGTAATGGAACACCAAATTTTCAATACATATTATTTCTACTATATGTAATCGCATTTTTCGCGGACGGTTGAACGCGCCTGCCGCTGCAGGCGCTTTTTATTATCTGCACAGGATGCATTCTGCGATTTCCCTGGAGGCATTATGAATATTGACGAACAGGTTGCTTTGATCATGCAAGGAACAGAATATGGTGATGATGAATTGTCTGCTTTCATGACCGAGGAGCTTCATCAACGGTTGACCCTGGCTCAAGAAAAGGGACGACCGTTACAGGTGTATTGCGGGTATGATCCAACCTCGACCGATCTTCATTTGGGTCACACTATCAGTATGCGCAAACTGCGCCAATTCCAGGACCTGGGACATGAAGTCACTTTCCTGATCGGAAGTTATACTGCACTGGTGGGAGATCCTTCGGATAAGAATAAAGCCCGCCCTGTTCTCACACACGAACAGGTAGCCATCAATGCGAAGACCTATGCTGACCAGGCATTCCGTGTTCTCGACAGAAAAAAGACGAAAATTCGTTACAACGGAGAATGGTTATCCGAGTTGAATCTGGTTGATCTGATCCGGCTGGCTCAAAACTTTACAGTTCAACAATTCCTCGCCCGGGAGAATTTTTCTAAAAGAATGGCTTCCAATGAACCTATTTATTTGCATGAGACTTTCTATGCTTTGATGCAAGGTTACGATGCTGTTGCAATGGAAACGGACGTCCAGGTCGGAGGTACGGATCAACTGTTCAATATCATAGACGCGGGTCGGAAATTACAGGAGGCGCTCGGGCAAAAACCACTGGTAGGCATCATCTGTGGGATTCTTCCTGGAACGGATGGCATCCAGAGAATGTCAAAATCCACCGGCAACGTAATCCCTATCAATACGTCAGCAAATGATATGTATGGCAAGATCATGAGTATTCCAGATTCAGCCATGCTCAAGTACTTTCAACTTGCGACCCGCCTTGTCCCTGCAGAAATAAAAATTATCGAAAAAGAGTTGGCGACCGGTATACCACACCCTCGCGATGTAAAGATGAAACTTGCTCTTGAGATCACTTCGATCTTTTATAATGAAAAAGATGCCGTGCAAGCCCAATCTGAATTTATCAACCTTTTTCAAAAAGGGGGATTACCGGAGGAAATGCCTGAATATATTCTTCAACCAGGTGATACACTCTTGGATGTATTGATCAAATCCAACCTGGTGGGGAGCAAGAACGAGGGACGCAGATTAATTCAACAAAATGGAGTCCGTCTGGATGGGAGACCCCTCCAGGATGGGTTGTCATCCCTTACACAACCTGGCATCATGCAGGTTGGGAAACGCAAATTTCTTAAAATCCGAAATTGATGGCTTGATCCTTCGCCAATACTAGGGAGGAATTATTTGGATTGAAGCGCTTCTGTAAAAAGGGATTCGCCCAACATTCTGGCGAAGGGAAGGTTGTCCTCCTCCAAAACGATGACCAGCGCTAGGGGGGTTCCTTGCCAACCCGGTTGAGTCCCTGCCAGGAACCAGGTGATGGATCTTTTTTCGGTGGCATCCCAGAATGATTTCCCATATTCCCAAACGGGAGGTTCGCTTATTAGAAATGGTTCAATGCCTTTTGTTATTTGATCCGGTTGCAGAGCTTGAACTGGATCACTGAGGGCGGGCAAAATTACCCACCCTTGTTGCGGGGTATTTACTGCCATTACCAGTCGTGGCGCAGGTCGAATGCCGTCATCACTGATAGCTGCAACCGCCAGTGCCATCTGCAAGGGACTGATCCGCAGGTCTTCCGTCGCCTTTGAAGCATGGGCAACAGGTATTCGTAGATTTGGAGCAGTAAAGAAACCTAGTGTCTGGAAAAGGTATATTTGACTGTCTTTTAAGGGATTATCGACCAGACCTGCTGAGACCAGAAAAGGTTCGAGCGCTACCTCAGGTGGGTACAACCCTTGTACTGTCCGATCAAGCAATGGTTTGTTTTTATCCTGAACCAATGAATTTCCTATTTCATCCAATTTATTCGGATCAAAAGTCGGGTGGGATGCCATCACCAGCAATTCCCCACTGGATGCATTCAGAAAAACCACCGCGCCTTTATGCCCAATTAGAACTTCATCTGTTTTCTTTTGCAAGTCAAAGTTGATGCTCAGACGAATATCCAGACCTGGAGGAGGTTGACCATAGAGTAAATGATCCCACCAGATCAAAGCCGAATTATTCCCCTTTACACCCCGTAAATATTCATCCAGGGTGAATTCCAACCCGGCTTGACCATAGATGGGATGGGTATATCCTGTTACTGGTGACAGCTCGGGATATTCGTAAAACCTTTGAAATTCTCCAGAACTTCCTTCCGTGATGGTTATGGGTTGATTTTGGCTTGCCAGAATGGCTCCTCGCTTCACATACCGGTCTGAGATGGTACGCCGCGCATTGTCAGTTCGCATTAACAGGTCTGGACCTCGCCAAATCGACCACCAACCATTCACCAGGGAAACCACGATCAGGCTGATGAATAAAAATGAATTCAAAGATAATAGTGGTCGTGGTTTTGATAACCGAAATGGTTCTTCATCGGTCTGATTACTGATTATTAACAATAACACCACAGCAATAAATGATGTCAGCAGGGATGAACCACCATAGGATACAAACGGCAAAGTCACTCCGGTTAATGGCAGGACACGAAGATTTCCACTCATTATCAGAATACTTTGAGATACCAGGTAAGTTGTCAGACCGGCTGCCAGAAATCTTCGAAAGAGATCCGGAGCGTTCAACGCGGTTCTAATTCCTCGGGTCAAAATCAGACCAAGCAGGATGACCAATCCCATAGTCCCGATCAAGCCGAATTCTTCAGCGATCGATGAGAATATGAAATCAGAAATGGCGACCGGGACCAGACCCGGACTGCCTCCGCCAGGTCCTCTACCAAAAAGTCCCCCATTCGCAAATGCCAGAAGGGATTGAACGATCTGATATGAGCGCCCGGATGGATCCAGCCATGGATTTATCCAGGCATCCACCCGCAAGCGTACCACGTCAAAAAGATAATAACCAAGGAAAGACGAGATGCCTACGCCGACCAGGCTGATGATCAGGACTCTTCTCTTACCAGATGCAACAAATAGAAGGGTTGAATAAAGAAATATGATAATGGAAGCAGTTCCCAGGTCCCTCTGGAAAACAAGAATGGCAATTGCCAATCCTGTTACGATTATCGTCGGCAGCACCAGGGGGATGAAGCTCAATTTAAAAGGAATTTTGTCAGCAAAATATGCTGCCAGGTAGATCACCAGCAAGAGTTTGAGAGGTTCCGAAGGTTGAAAATATAACCCGCAACATCCCAGCCATAAACGCGGACCTCCCCCGAGTGGATTGACCCCAAAAATAAAGGTCAGGGCTGTAATGGATAACCCGCCGATCAACCAGATGTACTTATATCTTCGCAAAAATAAGAGGTCACCCGGTACACGCATAAGAAAGAATAGTAAGATACCGGTCACCAATAACCACAGGCTTTGACGAAGACCAAAAATCGGCTCCAAACGCCAGATCGTCAGAATACCCAGACCGGATAACAATCCGGTTATCGGGAATAAGTAAGGATCACCATCTGGCAAATGGACTCGAATAGACCTGCCTGTGTAGATCATGACGACCAACCAGAGCATGAATCCGATCCAGTGCCCCCATAAATAATTCACTTGCAACGAGCGTTCCCGGACAGCTGGAGAGATCGTCAGCGCGATGGAGTAAAGCAGTAAAATGCTCGCTGCCAGGAAGAATAAGCGATATTGGATCTTATAATTTGGATCGATCTTGTTGGTTTTACCGAAGATATTTGCCAATCAGAATTTCCAATTTTCTGCGGGTTTCAGCAGGGATCTTATCCTTCTGAGTGATCAATGCATTTTCTAACGCTGATCTACACGGACAGTCCTCATTGACTCCCATTGTCATGACCAGGTTACGGATTGCTGTTTGAGCCAGGGATGTGTTCGCGTTCAAAACCTTGACGACCATATCCACTGTCACAGGGGATTCGCTCGTGTGCCATACATCATAATCCGTGACATGCGCCATCACCGAATAACACATCTCAGCTTCACGTGCAAGGAACGCCTCGGGGGATGTGGTCATTCCGATGATCGACAATCCCCATGACCGGAAAACATTGGATTCAGCTCTGGTCGAAAAACGCGGCCCTTCGATCGTGATCAGAGATCCACCAGATTGCACCTTTTTGAATCCCATTTGACTGAAGACCTGGCTCAACCGGTCATTTAAATTCATACAAAATGGTTCTGCAACACTGATATGCGCCACAAGTCCATCGCCAAAGAAACTCCTTTGCCTGCCACGTGTGTTATCGAATAGCTGGTCAGGGATGACGATATCTCCCGGAGCGAGATCCTCTCGTAGAGATCCGCAGGCACTGACGCTGACAATATTCTGAACACCCAGCATCTTTAATGCAAAAATATTCGCCCGATAATTGACCTCCGATGGGCTGAGAGTGTGACCTATACCATGTCGTGCAAGGAAGGCGATCTTCTTCCCATCTATGATCCCGGTAACTACAGGAGCACTAGGTTTTCCAAACGGGGTATCTATTAAATGCTCCTGTCGTTCAGTCAATTCGGGCAGGTCGTATAGACCCGAGCCTCCAATTACCGCCAGGGGGATTATTTCACTCATTTTGCACTCCATTGCCAGGGATCCCTTTTTGTGGATTTTCAGTTATGTCACTTCCTATCTCGATCACAATGGTGTGGTTTCCACAGGTGATCTCATCTCCGGAAATGATCACGACCGGGATGCTCACCGGATGTTCATTAATGAATGTTCCATTTGTGGAACCCAGATCCTCCAGCCACCATTGCGAATGATGATATTTCAACCGGGCATGATCGTTGGATACATTTTCGTCATCCAGGTGGCAATCGTTGGAAGGATCCCGACCGATGGAAACTACCTCACTATCAAAATTCAATTGGCGGATCGATCGATCCGCTACCCTGATATTCAGGCTGATCGACGGGATCTTTCTATTCGATATCCTGATACCTTGTTGGCGGGTGTCATTCCACAAATTAATGAACACGACCAGAAGGAACGCGTACAGGCAGATGCTTATAAGGACACGCAGGATGAGAAAGATGATCGCTGTCATTCTGCAGGTTTTTCATCCTCTTCGTGAACTTCGGTCGGATGATCTTGTGATTTGAAAGCTGAAATACGAGTCGCTGGATCTTCTTGACCGGTCTCTGGTCGATCCTGACCGAAGATCAGGGTCACTCCTGCCAGTGAGATCACATCACCAGGATTAAGGATGCTTTGATTGATGCGAATTCCATTAACAAAGGTACCGCCGCTGGAATTCAGGTCAAATATCAGATAATTCCCCTTAATGGCTCGGATCTGGGCATGGTTGCGTGAGACGCGCAGATCATCAATGACAGCATGGTTATCAAACCGGCGGCCAAGGTTGATCATGGGCTGATCGATCTGGATGGTCTCTTTCCCGTTGATTATTAGAAATGCCTTATCTGGATTGGCTCGATCGGGTTCCTGGGTTTCGAAACCAGGCTGCATTCCCTGGGTTTCAGAAATGGAACCAGGACTGAAGGATGCCAGGACCTGCACATCCCCCTCAGCCATCGAGTCATCCATTGCAATGGAGATCTTGACCTTACCAGAAAACCTTAGATTTGCTTCCATCCCGGCGGTCTCCAGCGCGTGTGCCAAATCATCCATGAACCCGGGTTGTTGGTGCCACCTGCCTGCCTGGCTCGGGTGGACAACGATCTCGAAGACATTGGGAGCCAGGTTGTTGTCCTCGACTTGAGACCTGATGTGGGTTTGCATCAGGGTCGCGAGTTTTTGCGAAACTTGATCTTTGGTTTTCCCGCCGGGGACTATTTTAACAAGAAAATCTTCTACGATCGATTGTAGGCGTGCTTCCAAATTACCGAGCGAATTCATCCGTCACCTGGTTTATTCATAAACTCGACTTATTATAGAGGTGGGCAGGGGATAATGCAAGCCTTAAGAAAATGATTGAAAACTTGGGAATTCATCCGTTTCTGGATTTAAATTGTAGTCTAAACCAAAGCGGACGCCACGAACCAAACAGGACAAAGATCATGATTAGATATGGAATGGTGTGATAGGCTTTGGTTATGATATTACCAAACAATAAAGCGATCGAAAAGATAAAAAGTATCAATCCTGCCATTTTTGCAGAGATGACATTATGCTCGACCCATATAAGAAGCATTACGATTATCGGGATCAACAATATGACAAGATCATGATAATGCAAATGGGGAGAAAAAAATATGCTGAATATCACCAATATGGCTAAATGTCGGTTCTGGATCTTGGAACTTTGCCTCCAAACCAGGATCATTCCCAGCAAAGCTAAACCATATAAGCCCCATTTGAGATAATTAAGAAAAATATGATCTACTCCAGGGTAGACACGTAGAATTAGACCGGTCAGGTTAAACATGGCAGATAAATTCAAACCATAATCCTGACCTGCTGATCCGATCCTGATCAGATCCAAGAGATCAAGGAAGCCTTGTTTACCAACCATCAGATAACTATAGATCAATAGCAACCCGGCACTCAGGAGATACCAGGTAAATACTCTTCGCTTATGGAAAATAAATGGAATAGCCAGAAAAATGGATAATTGCGGACGAATGGTTGTGAGGGCAAGCCCGAGACCAGCAAGACGGTCTTCACCTTTCAATAAAGCGCTGAACCAGATCACCAATCCCAATAATAGCAAAGTGGAATCCTGACCTTTGAGGATGCTGATAAATGTAGGTTCAAAAAAAATGAAACCAAGGATCATGATCCAAATGCTTGAAATTGACCAATGAAATTGTTTCAGCGTGAAGAAAAGGAAAGGAAGACATGCAAAGGCTAACATTAATAGAAAAATGCAATTAATTATATAAGCCGTTTGGTAATTGAAATTGGCGATAAAATTAAGAATTGGAAGCAGAAGAGGAGGATGGTAATAGATCAATAATTCATCTTTTGATAGAATATGACCCACGACCTTGTCCTGAACCTTGGTCTGCATATCCAGATTAAAAACCTTGTCAAAACCTAAATCTTTACTGATTCGTCCTGCTGCATAGAAGGGACGGAAATCAGCAGATTGTAATAGAACCGGTGAATTTACATAAGAGACCCATAAAATGGCATACCATGTGATTTGAAGAACGATCACCAGCAGGATGATTATATTGAAAAGTCGATTTTTCACTAAATTTGACCTGAGAAAATATATTATATGACCCTGCCATCCAAAGGCGATCAATTAGGAAGGATGGTGATGGATCTTTATTATAGAAGTGTGGGTTTGTTTAAGCAAGATTGCAGAAGTTCCAACTGATACCTGGTCTCAATTTAGGATATGGGTCAGGCGAGCTACTCCATATCTGATTATTGAGTGTATAATGCTATAATTTCCCAATCCAGTCTGTCCTTCGTTCTTCGGAAGTGATTATTGTATCCTGTTCAAAAAAACTGAGGAATTTTTGCTAAATTCACAACCAGATATGGAAGAATCGGAAGCAACTTTACCAGGGCAACTCATCCACACGGTTATCGAGCCCCCCCGCGGATGGGCACCTCTCGAACTCGGCGAGGTCTGGAAATTCCGCGAGCTGCTTCTCTTTCTCACCTGGCGTGACATCATGATCCGCTACAAGCAGACCGCTCTGGGCGCTGCCTGGGCGATCCTTCAGCCGGTCCTGACCATGCTGGTCTTCAGCATCATCTTCGGCGGACTTGCGAAACTGCCTTCCAATGGTGTCCCCTACCCGATCTTTACCTTTGCCGCCCTGCTGCCCTGGCAGTTGTTCGCCTTTGCACTGACGAATTCAAGCAATAGTCTGGTGGATGACCAAAAACTGATCAGCAAGGTGTATTTTCCACGCCTGGTCATTCCACTCTCCTCGGTGATCGCTGGATTGGTCGATTTTGCGATCGCCTTCCTGGTGCTGGTCGCTCTGATGGCATGGTATGGCATCCACCTGACACCCGCCATCCTGCTCCTGCCGGTTTTCCTCCTGCTGGCTTTGACCAGTGCCATGGCGGTGGGATTATGGTTCTCAGCCCTGAACGTGCAGTATCGGGATATCCGTTACGTGGTGCCTTTCCTGACCCAGTTCTGGATGTATGCCACTCCTATTGCTTATTCCAGCGAACTGATCCCTCAAAAATGGCTCTGGTTGTACAGCCTCAACCCGATGACCGGGGTGGTGGAGGGCTTCCGCTGGGCGATCCTGGGCAAAAGCAACCTCGACCTGTTCTCATTGGGTATCTCTTCCGTTGTGGTGGTGGCGTTATTTATTGGCGGGTTGTATTATTTCAAACGCATGGAAGCCGGTTTTGCGGATGTCATTTAAATGAGTGATATTGCTGTTCGTGTCGAACATCTTTCCAAGCTATATCGCCTGGGTGAGCAACGCGCCCGATATTCGACATTTCGAGAGACACTGGCAGGCGCAGCCTCCGCACCCCTGCGCTGGCTGAAGGGTGAACGCCGGGCAGAGCCGAACACGATCTGGGCACTGGACGATGTCTCCTTCGAGGTCAAACACGGCGAGGCGGTCGGTATCATCGGGCGCAACGGAGCCGGCAAGAGCACCCTGTTGAAGGTGCTGTCACGCATCACCAAACCCACCCGCGGAAGGGTGGATATCTACGGCAGGGTCGGCTCGTTGTTGGAAGTGGGCACCGGTTTTCACCCCGAGTTGACCGGGCGTGAGAACATCTACCTGAATGGCGCCATCCTGGGCATGAGCCGCAGGGAGATCCAGCGCAAGTTTGACGAGATCGTCGATTTTGCCGAGATCGAGAAGTTCCTGGATACACCCGTCAAGTTCTATTCCAGCGGCATGTATGTGCGCCTGGCTTTTGCCGTGGCAGCCCACCTGGAACCCGAGATCCTGGTGGTGGACGAAGTCCTGGCGGTCGGAGATGCTGAGTTCCAGAAGAAATGCCTGGGAAAGATGGGGGACGTGGCACAGGAGGGAAGGACGGTTTTATTCGTCAGTCATAATATGGCAGCAGTTCGAAATCTTTGTCTTAATGGGTTACTGCTTAGTGATGGTGCAATTCAAATTCGTGGGAAAATCTCTGAAATTATCTCACATTATTTAAATTCTAGTCATGGCCAAGATTTGAATAAATTCTTTCTAGAATCTGAAGAAATACGATTAGTTAGTCTCAAGATTTTTCAAGAAAATTATAATAACCAAATATTTATGACTGATCATCCTCTAAATATCGAATATGAATATGAGATAAAAAAGAAAGTCATTAATGGATTGCGAATTGGATTTGATCTCATAACTCCTGAGAGCGTCATAGTTTTTCGTACATTTGATGACGATTTAATAAATCATTCTGTAAGGAAACAAGGTTTATATAAATCAATATGCACTATTCCTCCAAATTTTTTCCTCGGATCCGATTATTATATCTTACCCAGAATTGGCATTCATAATAATAAATGGATTTCAGATAATGACACAAGGATAAAAATCACTTTTGATCATATTTTAGGTGTAAATCAAAATTATGCTGACCACAGACCAGGCATAATTATGCCAGCCTTGAAATGGAATACTCATTGAGATGAATAAAAAG
>Ga0315286_10000049_pt1 | contig 73243 bp, 58 predicted proteins | sample YL17G10_0_MG_FD_205038 | JGI IMG/M metagenome (GOLD analysis project Ga0315286, IMG submission 205038) | Sediment microbial communities from Yellowstone Lake, YNP, Wyoming, USA - YL17G10_0 | ecosystem: Environmental > Aquatic > Freshwater > Lake > Sediment | place: USA: Wyoming | collected...
CAGTGGTATAGACGATCGGCCCTTGATCTTCGAGGAGCGACAATCATGTTTGTTCCGCTGACACCACTGGAGTTCCGCGATCGCGCCGAGGGGCTGTTTGCCAGGAAGATCGGCGTCATCGACGGCGACAGGCAGTTCACCTACAGGGAGTTCGGCGAGCGCACGCACAGACTGGCAAACGCGCTGCGCACGATGGGGATCCAGAAGGGCGACCGCGCGTCCTTCCTGACGTACAACACGCACCACTTACTGGAAGCGTATTTCGGCGTCATCGAAGCGGGCGGCATCCTGAATCCGATCAACATCCGCCTGACGCCCCAGGACATTGCGTACATCCTCAACCACGCGGCCAGCACGTTTCTCTTCTTCAATCAGGACTTTGCTCCGCTCGTGCAGGCGATGAAACCCCTGCTGAGTGCGACCAGGTTCTTCGTCGTGATGGAAGGCGATTGCGCCGAGCCGGCGACCCACGAGTACGAACGACTCCTCGCGTCTGCCAGCCCGGAGTATCACAGGCCCGCGGTCGACGAACACGACATCGCCGAATTGTTCTACACGAGCGGCACGACCGGCAGGCCGAAAGGTGTCGGGATGACCCATCGCACGCTGTACCTGCACGCGCTCAATGCGGCGCTTGGCATGCGCGCGACCGACGCCGACGTCATTCTGCACATTGTCCCCCTGTTCCACGTCAACGGATGGGGCACTCCTCAGCTTCTCACTGCGGTCGGCGGCACCCACGTCATGCTCCGCAAGTTCGATCCGGTGGCGTGCTTCACGCTGACGCAGAAACACAAAGTCACGCGCATGCTCGGCGTTCCGACGATGTTCAACGCGATGTTGAACCATCCCGATCTCGACAGGTTCGACCTGTCGTCGGTGGAGAACGTAATGCTCGGCGGCGCGCCCTCCGCGCCCGCGCTCGTCAAGGCGATTCAGGAGAAGTTCGGCTGCCGCTGCATGGTGGGCTACGGCCTGACCGAGACGACGCCCGTGGTGACGATGGCGTGGCCCAAGGCGCACCTGATGGACGAACCTGTCGAGCAACAGCTCGAACGACAGGCGAAGACCGGGTATGCGGTTCCCGGCGTCTGGCTTCGGGTGGTCGACGAGAACGGCACGGACGTCGAACCGGACGGTCAACAGGTCGGCGAAATCGTCGTTCACTCGAACGTGGTGATGGAGGGCTATTACAACGACCCGGAAGCGACGCGCGACGTGATTCGCGATGGCTGGTTCCACACCGGCGACATGGCAGTGATAGACGACGAGGGGTACGTGCTGATCACCGACCGCAGCAAGGACATCATCATCAGTGGCGGGGAGAACATCTCGTCGATCGAAATCGAAAACTGTCTGTACGCACATCCCGGAATCATGGAGGCGGCGGTCGTCGCGGTGCCGGACGAGCAGTGGGGCGAAGTGCCCAGGGCCATCGTCGTCCTCAAGCCCGGGCGGACGGCGACCGAGGACGAATTGCGCGCACACTGCAAGGCGAATCTCGCCGGGTTCAAGGTCCCGAAGTCATTCGACTTTCGCGACGCGCTCCCGAAAGGCGGCACGGGCAAGATTCTCAAGGCCGGGTTGCGCGAGCCGTTCTGGAAGGGACACGACAAGCGCGTGCACTAAAGACAGGAGAGAACGGATTGGAGACGACGAACGGGTGAACGTCTGGCGCCGGGACCTGGCGCGATTCTGTTCTTCAGGACACGCATCCTCGCCGGCGCCGAGACTGACGCGGTCTACTTGCCGGGCGCGACGGTCGTCTTCAGCGAGGTGGTGATGCCCATCTGCTGCGTGTTTCCGCCGAGAGCGACCTGCATGACGACGGTGCTTTCGACGCTGATGTCGCTCGTGGGCACCAGCCCGTTCAACCGCAGCGTCATGGTGCCCGAGCCGGCGCTCGTCATTTGCTGGAGCTGAACGTCGGCGTCCGGAGGCATTGCGGGATTCGAGATCGCCTGCGGGGGCGCCGTCTGCTCGATCTTCGTCTTGAGCGTCGCCGTCTTGCCGTCGAAAGCGACCAACTCGAATTGAGTCTTCTGAAACATCTTCATGCCGTTGGCGTCCAGCGCCTGACGGGATTCCCAGCGCGCGCCGACGCCGACTTCTTCTTCCGGCAGCGGCGTTGACATGTTCTTCAGCTGGTCTGACATCGACTTCATCATCTGTCCGACCTGCGAGTCGGCCATCTTGCCGAGGTCGAAGTTGGCCGTGCGAGTGACGCCGCGATTGTTGAGCGTGGCCGAGCCCTTGAACGACTTGATATTGTCGCTCATCGTCTGCAGCTGCGCCGCGATCGCCGGATCGGCGCCGGCCCCCACGGTCACGCCGGTGTATGCGATCGTGAAGGTCAGGTCGCCGGCTGGAGACACGTCGGTCACGACGAGATCGGCGCCCATCTTCATGTCGGGCAGCGTCATCGCCGGCATGGACATGCCGCCCATGTCCATGGACATACTCATGTTCATGGTCATGTCCATGTGTTGCTTGTCGCCCGCGGACACCGTGTAACGCAGCGCCGATCTTGGCGCCGCACCTGCCGAGATCAACGTGACGATGGCGGGTGCGCCGACGGCTGGATACCCCTCTGGCTGCTGGCCCGGTGTGCGGGCCGAAAGGGTTGAAATACCGGCGACGATCAGGAAACCAGCGACAATTGACTGTCTCATCGGGAACTCCAGTGAATATGACGACCGCCCGGCGAATCATACCCCCTGGAGCGCCCATTTGTCCCGCGATGATACTGATCATGCGCAACAGGAGCATCGGCGAGGACTACGTGAAAGTCACCGTCATCCTGGCGGCCGTGCTGTTCCCGCTCGTCACCGGCCGGCGCTTTCCCATCAGGGGCGCGCGCCTGGCGGTGACGGGCGTCGCCGGGGCCTTCCTCATCTACTGCATCGTCCTGCTGGTCCGCTATCCCCACGCCTGAGTCGCGATACAATGCGGTCGCGTGCGCGGACCGAGCCACGCCCGCACCCAGGGGGAGACGCATGTCCGACGGCCTCGCCGATCGCAGTCGCCGGCGCCTGCTCGAGATCGCCGGGTCCGCCGCGGCCGTGTGCGCATTGCGCCCCGTCGCGGTGCTGGCCCTTTCGCCGTTCGACCTTGTCCTGCGGGGAGGCCAGGTGATCGACGGCACAGGACTGCCGGCGTTCCAGGCCGACATCGGCATTGTCGGCCGGCGGATTACCGCCATCGGCGCCATCTCGCCCGACCAGGGCCGTCGCGTGATCGATGTGACCGGGCTGCACGTGTGCCCCGGGTTTATCGATATCCACACGCACTCAGACGGCGACATCCTCGTCTATCCGACCGCCGACAGCCGGGTCCGGCAAGGCATCACCACCGAGTTGACCGGCAACTGCGGCGGATCGGCTGCGCCGCTTGGCGGGAAGGACGTCGAAGAGGATCGGCAGTCCTATCGCCGCCAAGGCATCGACGCGACCTGGTCGGGGGTGGCGTCGTACCTGGACGTTGTCGACAAGGCGGGACTTTCCGTCAACCACGCGCTGCTGGTCGGCCAGGGCACGCTTCGCACGAACGCGATTGGCAACATCGACAGAAAGCTGTCCCAGGACGAACTGGCGGCCGTGACCCGCGGGGTCGAAGAAGCGATGGAGCAGGGAGCGTTCGGGCTCTCGACCGGTCTCGAGTACACGCCGGGACGCTACACACCGACCGACGAGATCGTGGCCATGGCGCGCGTCGTCGGACGGCGCGGCGGGTTGTATGCCTCGCACATCAGGAACGAGGAAGCGTCTCTGCTCGAAGCGGTCGACGAGGCGATTGTGATCGGCCGCGACAGCGGGGCCAGGGTGCAGGTGTCGCACCTGAAGGCCTCGGGCCGGCTGAACTGGAGCAAGCAGCAGGGCGCGCTCGATCTGATCGCCTCGGCGCGGCGGGACGGCGTCGATGTGCTGGCTGATGCCTACCCGTACACGGCCTATTCGACCACCCTGACGATCGTGCTGTCGGCGGAGGCGCGCGAGGGAGGGACGCGCGAATTGATGGCCCGCCTGAAGGACCCGGCCTGGCGGGTCCGGATGGGGCGCGAAGTCGAGGAGTTGATGGCCCGCGAACTGGGGGACTACGCGCTCATCGTCATCGCGAGGGTGAAGTCGAGCGCCAACCGCCCGCTCATCGGGAAGAACATGGTCGAGATTGCCGCGGCCTGGGGCGTCAGGCCGGTCGAGGCCGTGCTGCGGCTGATCGAAGAGGAAGAAGGGTCGGTGTCGATCATCGGGCACGGTATGAGTGCCGATAACGTGGAGCGGGTCCTCGGCCATCCGCTCGTCATGGTGGGATCGGACGGGTCGTCGATGGCGCCGGTGGGGCGTGCGGCCGAAGCCCGCCCGCACCCGCGGTCTTACGGTGCGTTCGCGCGCGTGCTCGCCCACTACGTTCGCGAGCGGCACACCCTGTCGCTCGCGCAGGCGGTGCGCAAGATGACCAGCATGCCGGCAGACCAGATTGGTCTGGGCGATCGCGGACGCATCGCCCGTGGGAAGCAGGCGGACCTCGTGGTGTTCGACCACGCGACGGTGAAGGACGAAGCCACCTTCGAGCAGCCGCACCAGTACGCGACCGGCATTCCCCACGTGATCGTCAATGGCACTCTCGTGGTCGAGAACGGCCGCCACACAGGCGCGAAGCCAGGCAGAACGCTTCGCCGCCCGTGATGGGGCCGGGCACAACGCAGGTCGTCGCGTCCGTCGTGCTCGACGATGAGAAACAACTGAGAGCCATGATCCTGCAGACAGCAGATGCCCGTCTGTGACATGGTTTCCCGGTGGTGAGAGAACGGCGTCGAGATTGGCCGAGAGGGAAGGACTTCATGCCTGGAATTCGATCTGTGTGCCGGACTCTGCTGCTGTTCGTCGTGCTCGTCGCCGTTCCCGCGGGGCGTGCGGCGGCCCAGGACCAATGGTCGCGATTCCGCGGGCCCAATGGCACCGGCGTGTCGGCGGCGATCGGCCTTCCGACCGAATTCGGGCCTGAGCGTGGCGTGCTGTGGAAGACTCCGCTTCCGCCCGGCCACTCGTCGCCGGTGCTGACCGCAACGCGCGTCTTTCTCACGGCGCACACCGCGGAGAAGGCGGCCTACAAACTGCTCGTCCTGGCGCTCGACCGCAAGACCGGCAAGCTGCTCTGGCAGCGCGAGGTGCCGCGCCTGCAGCCGGGCCGGCTGCAGGACGTCAACGGGCCCGCCTCGCCGAGCCCCGTCACCGACGGCACGAACGTCTTCGCGTTTCTGCAGGAATTCGGGATGCTGGCGTTCGATCCGGACGGACGCGAACTCTGGCGCCTGCCGATGGGGCCGTTCAACATGTACTACGGCTTCGGGGCATCGCCGATCCTGGTGGACGATCTCCTGATCCTTCCGGTGGATCAGGATGTGCGATCCCACATGGTCGCCATCGACAAGCGCACCGGCAAGGTGCGATGGAGCGTCGATCGGCCCGGGGTCATCTCGGGATACTCCACGCCGACGGTCTACCAGCCGAAAAGCGGGCCGAAGCAGGTCATCGTTCCCGAGTCGTTCCAGTTGTCCGCCTACAGCGTGATCGACGGCACGCGGATCTGGTGGGTGCGGGGGTTGCCCTGCGAGATGAAGTCGGTGGCGAGCATTGACGACGAATATCTGTATGTCAACGGGTGGGGATTCCCGCAGAATCAGCCGGGGCAGCACGTCGAGACCGTCGCGTTCGCGGACGGGCTGAAGCGGTACGACAAGAACAATGACGGCCTCGTCGGCCGCGACGAGATCAGCGGCACCGACCCGATGGACCGGATGCTCTCGCCGAAAAGCGGGTTCGACGCGTTCGACCTCGACCGCGATGGCAGGCTCACGTCGGGCGAGTGGGAGACGTTCCGGATGATGATGGCGTCAGAGAACGGCCTGCTCGCGATCGCGCTCGGCGGCCAGGGCGACATGACCCGCAGCGCGATCCGCTGGCGCTACCAGCGACCGGTGCCACAGGTACCTTCGACCGTGTTGTACCAGCGCGTCCTGTTCATGGTGAACGACAGCGGCATCCTGACGTCGTTCGATCCGGCGACCGGCAACGTGCTCAAACAGGGCCGGCTGAAGGGAGCCATCGACAAGTACTTCGCGTCGCCCGTCGGCGCCGACGGCAAAGTGTGGCTCATCAGCCAGGATGGCACGCTCTCCGTGGTGTCGGCAAAGGGCGAGTGGGAAGTGCTGTCCGTCAACACGCTGGGCGACGAGGTGTTCGCGACGCCGGCCATCGCCGACGGCAAGCTCTACATCCGGACCAGGGGGATGCTCTACTGCTTCGGAAAATGACGCGGCACTCGACGCCTGCGCGTGCAGACCTCGGGATTAGCGTGACAGGGGCCCCGACACAACGTGTACATTGAAGCACTTGACGGACAAGCCGCGATCCGGGAGCCTGATTCATCCGACGGTGCAGCGAACGGACAGCCCTCCGCGAGCGGTGTTTCGTCCACCTGATCGCGATAGCGCAGCCACGATGAACAATCAGCTGTTTCCTGAACGGCTGCGGAAGGTGTTCTTCCACCTTTCCAGACGCCTGATGCCTCGACGGTCGAAGGACTGCGGAACAGCCACACCACAATGAATCTTGTGCTTCTGTTCCTTCTGGCTTTCACCCTCGGATTCGTGACCGCCATTCCGCTTGGCGGTTCTCAGATCGAAGTTGCGAGACGCGCCCTGGGTGGGCATATGCGAGCCGCCGTGTTCGTCGCAATGGGTTCGGCCAGTTCAGACATGGTGTACGGGGGTGTGGCGTTCTTTGGAATCGCCCCTTTCCTGTCCCGGCCGGCCGTCATCGCGTGGTTCCTTCTGATAGGAGGCGTGTTGCTGTTGGCGTTGGCGTACTACACCTTCCGGCAGAGCATGACGCTTCATCATTTCGGCGTGATCCACCCGTTCCTTCGCAGGAGGCGCCTGTCTTATGTGATCGGATTTGTGCTGGCCTTCTCCAATCCTCAGATGATCGTCAGCTGGCTGATCGGAAAGAGCATTGCGGAACAACTGGGCGTGGTCACGGTGTTTACCCAGGGATTGTCGGCGCTCTTCATTGCGGCCGGCGGTCTGGGGCTGATGAGCTACCTGATTTGCCTGGGATTTGCGCTGAGCCGGCTGAAGCGGTCCATTCCCTTCGGTGTGCTGAGGCGGATCTACTACGCGCTCGGGTTTGTGCTGGTCGGACTGTCTTTTCTGTTTCTGTATGGTTTCGTCAGAATCTGGCTCCTGACGTAAAACGCCTGAAAGCCTGAGCCGCGCTAGGCGCGGGCGACGCCGATGGGGCAACTCACGCCGGTGCCGCCCAGGCCGCAGTAACCTTGCGGGTTTTTCGACAGGTATTGCTGGTGGTAGTCCTCGGCGTAGTAGAAGGGACCGGCGGCCGCGATCTCGGTCGTGATGGGACCGTAGCCGGCTTCGGCCAGGCGCGCCTGGAACGCGTCCCGCGACTGTTCGGCGGCAGCGCGCTGCGCCTCGGAGTGCCAGTAGATCGCCGAGCGGTACTGCGTCCCCACATCGCCGCCCTGCCGCATGCCCTGGGTCGGGTCGTGGTTCTCCCAGAACACCTTCAGGAACGCCTCGTACGAGGTGACATTCGGATCGAAGACGACCTGCACGACCTCCGAGTGGCCGGTCAGGCCCGAGCACACCTCCTCATAGATGGGGTTTGGCGTGAACCCGCCCGCGTATCCCGCGGCAGTCGAGTGCACGCCCGGCACCTGCCACAACTTGCGCTCGGCGCCCCAGAAGCAGCCGAGTGCGAAGGTGGCGATCGCCATGCCCGCGAAAGGCGGCTCCATCGGCGCGCCGAGCACCACGTGCTTCGCCGCCACCGGCACCCGTTGCGGGCGGCCTTCGAGCGCGTCCTCGCGGCTGACCATCACCGTCTTGCGCCACCTGTCGAACATCGACACCTCCAGCCTGTTGTGACGCCGCGCCGGGCCGGAAGGATTCCTGCGCCCCCGGATGACGCGCCCGTCCCGTTCAGTCGTGGCCGGGGCGGATCGAGTCGCGGGCCTCGCCGTGCCGATACTTCACGTCGTTGACCGGGGCCGAAGCAATCCCGCGGGGGATCAGGCTACGATCGTCCGTCATGCACGAGCCGCCAGCCTACCAGGCCACGACGCTCGGAACCGCCTACGCGGCCATCGATCGCCTGCCCGTCCAGGTGCTGTTGGAGAACGTCCGCAGCCTCTACAACGTCGGGTCGTTCTTCCGCACTGCCGACGCCGTCCGCGCCGAGGAGATCCTCCTGGCCGGCATCACGCCGACACCCGACGACCCGCGCATCGCCAAGACCGCCCTCGGCGCCGAGTCGTCGATGCGCTGGTCGCGCTGCCCGGACGCCCTCGCCGCTGTGGACTCGCTGCTCGCCGGCGGCCGCGAGGTGGTGGCCATCGAGACCAGCCTGCAGGCCGTTGATCTGTTCGACTGGCAGCCCCGCTTTCCTGTCTGCATTGTCTTCGGGCACGAGGTGGATGGCATCTCGAAGCCCGTCCTCGACCGCTGCCACGCGCACGTGCGAATACCAACCCTCGGGCTCAAGCAGTCGATCAACGTGGCCACGGCCGGCGGCGTGGTGTTGTACGAGTTACTCCGCAAGTACCGCCGCCTGCTCGCCGAGATCTGACCAGCGCAGCGAGGTCTGGCATCTGGAGTATTATCGCCAGCATGGAAGACGGATCGCCGAGAAGCGCCTATGAGATCGCGATGGAACGGCTCCGCAAGAAGGACGCCGACGCGGGTATCCAGAACATCCCGCTGACCGACACGCAGAAAGCTGCCATCGCCGAGGCCAGGAATTTTTGCGAAGCAAAGCTCGCCGAGCGCGAAGTGCTTCACGAGTCCACGGTGCGCCGGACAATAGATCCTGAAGCCCGCAAAGCCATCGAAGACGACTACCGGCGCGACCGCGAACGCTTCGTGTCGGACCGCGACACGAAAATCGAACGGATCCGCCGCGGCGAGGCCTGAGCTTGGCCGGCGACTGCTTCCGGATTGCGGAACGCGGCTCCACATTCCGGCGCGGCAAGACAGTCTCCCGGCACGCGGCCCTCGCTTGGAGAGGTGCGGCTGCGCGCCATCGTGTGCGGGAGTGACAGCGGTCCGCGGCACATGAACCCGTCTTCAACGCGGGGCGAGTAGCGTCACCAGCAGCAGGACGAGCGGGAACATCACCAGCGCCACCAGGTACGTGTAGCCCATGATGTCGCGGGCCTTCAGGCCCAGCAGCGCCAATGTCGGCAACATCCAGAACGGCTGCAACAGGTTGGCGATGGCCTCGCCCAGATCGTAGGTCACCACCATCCATCCGTCCGACACGCCCAGCACACGCGCCGATTGCAGCACGTATGGCGCTTCGATCACCCACTTGGATCCGCCCGACGGCACGAAGATGCCCAGCAGCGCCGAATAGCTGACGATCATGGCCGGGTAGAGCGTGGCTGTCGCGACGTGCACGAACAGGCCGGCGATGGCAGCCGACAGCGCCGTGCCCGTCATCATGCCGAAGATGCCGCCGTAGAAAGGAAACTGCAGCAGCACGCCCCAGGTTGCCGGGGTCGCTTCTCTCACCGCGCGCATCATCGAGGCGGGCGTGCGATGCAGGATCGCACCCGCCGTCAGCAGCAGGAGATTGACCGTGTTCAAATCGAGCGCGTTGAGCATGTCCGAGGTCGTCGCGCTTTTCGCGACAATCGACCGCGCGAGATACAGCACGCCGAGCGCGATAAACGGAGCCATCATCCACGGGCTCTGCTCGAGGCGTTCGCCCGGGCCCGCAGGCGGAGGCAGCTTCGGCGGCATCGGGGATCCAAGGTCGATGCCGAGATCCGCGGCGGAGCGCCCGCGCCCTTCTCCCGGCGCGTACAGCCAGGCCACGGCGCACACCACCAGGATCTCGATGCCAACGGCCACCAGGCTCTGCCATCGGAAGATCGTCTCAGTCAGCGGGATCGGCCGGCCCACGATCTCGGCCAGCCTGGCCGGCATCGATGATGTGCGCGCCATCTGCAGGGCGGCGGACCCGCTCAGGCCCTGTGCCCACACCGTCCCCAGGCCGAGAAACGCGCTGGCGCCCAGCGCGCGATAGTCGGCAGCCGGCATGCGGCGGGCCACCTCGCGCGCCAGGATCGCACTGACAATCAGGCTGAATCCCCAGTTCAGGAGCGAACTGCTCATGGCGACGAGCGCCACGAGCAGGACGGCGCCTTTCGCGGTCTTCGGCTTGCCGGCGAGCCACGCGATCCCGCGGAAGATCGGCGGCGCCGACGCGAGCACGTATCCGCCCACGATGATCATCGCCATCTGGAGCGTGAACGGGATCAGCGTCCAGAAGCCATCGCCCCAACTGTCGACAATGCGCCACGGGGAGTCGCGGACAGCCGGGTCCACCATGAACGCCGCGACGGCGACTACCGCGGTGGCGGCCAGCGCGAAGACGTAGGCATCGGGCATCCACCGCTCGGCCAGAGCGGTTGCTCGCGCGGCGAAGCGCTCGAAGAGGTTGCCGTCAGCCCGGATGGTGGCCTCCTGGGTCATGCTGATGAGCGAGAGGCACATTCTACCCGAGACAAGAAGAAGTGGCCGCGCGGCCCCGCCGCATCCAGATGGAGATCCAGTGAGGCTGCTCGCCTGCACCAGCGCCGGAAACGGGATAGAGTTCCACAGATGCGCCGGGGACGGGGCAGATTTCCGCAACGGGACACGATCGGTGCGGACCAGGACCGCCGATCGGGGAAAACCGATCCGTCTCCATCTGTCCTGTCATGAAGCGACTCGCGTTCCTCGCCATCGCCGCCACCGCCGGTCTCGTTGCGGGCGGGTGCGCTCGCTCGAACGAGCGCGCCGCGGCTCCGGCCAGACCCGCCAGCGTCCTGCTCATCAGCGTCGATACACTCCGTGCCGACCGCGTGGGCGGTGCGCTCACGCCTGCCATCAACCAGGTGGCTGCGCGCGGTGCGAGCTTCTCCTCGGCCCGCACGACGGTGCCGCTGACGCTGCCCGCCCACGTCAGCCTGATGACCGGCCTCGTGCCGCCATCGCATGGCGTCCGGCTGAACGGCGTCCACCGGTTCGACGGTTCGCGCCCTGTGCTGGCGCGCCTGTTCCAGGACGCCGGCCGCGACACGGCCGCCTTCGTCGGCGCGTTCGTGCTCGATCGGCAGTTCGGCCTGGCCGGCGGGTTCGCCGCCTACGACGACCTGATCCCGCGGTCGCCGGATGCGTCACTGCGACTCGAAGCCGAGCGACCAGCCTCGGTCGTGGCCGACCGAGCCATCGCGTGGATCAAGGCCCGCGCCGCGGCCGGCGCCGATCGGCCGTTCTTTCTGTGGGTGCACTTCTACGACCCGCACGCGCCGTACCAGCCGCCAGCCGACGCGCTCGCGCGGGCCGCCGGGAACCCTTACGACGGTGAAGTGGCCTACGTCGATGCGCAGATCGCACGCATGCTGTCCGCGCTCCGGGAGTCTGGAGACGACGAGAACGCACTGATTGTCATCGTTGGCGACCACGGCGAGAGCCTTGGGGAACACGGCGAGCGCACGCATGGCATGCTCGTCTACGAAGGCGCGATCCGCATCCCGCTCGTGGTGGCGGGCCCGGGCGTTCCGGCCGGGGTCGTACGGCAGCCTGTCAGCATCGTTGATGTCGCGCCGACGCTGTTGCGTTTGGGGGGCGTGCCCGTTCCAGCCGGGATGGACGGCAAGGATCTGTTCAGCGGGCCCGGCCAGACGCACGAGATCTACGCCGAGACGCAGTACCCGGAAGTCGCGGGATGGTCGCCGCTCGCGGCGCTTGTCGACGAGCGCTGGAAGCTCGTCGCGACAGACGACTCCAGCGCGGAACTGTACGACCTCGCACGCGACGGCGGAGAGCGTGAGAACGCGGCGGCAAGCCAACCCGGCACCGTCGCAGCGGTGCGCGCGCGTGTGACGGCCATCAGGAGCGCTGCGAAGCGATCGACCTCGGCGGCACCGGGCGCCGAGGCCCGGCAGCGATTGCGCGCGCTTGGCTACGTGTCGAGCGGGCCGGCAGACGCGACCCCTTCGAACAGCGCACCCAACCCGTCCACGCGCATCGCCTCGTGGGTCGCGTTCGAGGATGCGTTCACGCTGCTGGCTACCTCGCGTGCCGTGGAGGCCGTGCCTGTGCTGGCCAGGCTGGCCGCCGGCGAGCGCCGCGCCCCCGTGTTCGCGTCGACCCACGCGCGCGCGCTGTCGGAATCCGGCCGCCACGCGGAGGCGCTCGGCGCTTACCGCCGCGCCGTGGCGCAATGGCCGAACGACAGCATGATGTTCCACGACCTCGCCGTGGCCGCCGGCCGGGCGGGGCGCACCGACGAGGCCATCCGCGCTGAGCGAGCCGCGATTGCGGTCGACGCCCGCAACGCGGCGGCGCACAACGGCCTCGGCCTGCTGCTCATTGAGAAAGGACAGATCGCCGAGGCGCGGGTCGCGTTCGAAGGGGCCTCCGCGATCGACGCCTCCAGCGTGGAGTACCTCGTCAATTTGGGCAACGCGCGGCGCGCGCAGGGCGACACCACCGGGGCGGAGGCGGCCTACACGAACGCGCTTGCCCTGCAGCCCGATGCGACGGATGCGCTGAACGGCCTGGGCGTGCTGCGCACGCAGGCGACGCGCTACGGCGACGCGATCCCGTTCTTCGAGCGCGCGCTGCAGGCCAATCCGGACTTCTGGGAAGCCCGCCTCAACCTGGGCATCGCGCACCAGCAGGCTGGCCATCTCGACGCCGCCCGCGACGCGTACAAACGGGTGCTCAACGCACCTCGGGTACCCGCCGCGCAGCGACGTGCGGCGGCGGCGCTGGTTGGCGCTCTGAATCCAGGACGGTGAGGCCGGGCGGCCCCGACGAACTGTCGACATCCAGGCCACCGGATCGATCTGTACGGATTATTGGATCCGGAGCGGTCGGATCGAAACATGTCGATGTAAGCTATTGAAAAGAAAGACCCGGCCAGACAGCACCGTCGGCAGGAAGATTGCTGTTCTGAATAGGTTCCCCGTCGCGTCATCTCCTGAAAGTGGAGGAAGCACACATGCGTAAGTTGGTGATCACCACATTGGCGGTCGTTCTCTGTGCCCTCATAGCGGCACCGGCGTTTGCCCGGCAGACGACGGGCACCATCTCGGGCCAAATCACCGACCAGCAGGGCGCGGCCCTGCCTGGCGTCGCGGTGACGGCGAAGCACCCACAGACGGGGTTCACGCGAACCGCCGTGAGCGACGGCGAAGGGATATTCCGTCTGTCGGCACTGCCGGTCGGCGCCTACGAAATCACGATCGAACTGGCGGGGTTCGCGAGCATCGATCGCAAAGGCATCGTGCTGAACGTCGCGCAGACGATCAACCTCGACGTCCAGATGAAGATCGCGAAGGTCTCGGAGACGGTCACCGTCACAGGCGAGACCCCGATGGTCGAGACCACATCGTCGTCGGTCGGCGGCGTCGTGGACGTCGACAAGATCGAGGCGCTGCCCCTCAACGCCCGCCAGTTCGCGAACCTCGCGATGACGATCGCGGGCGTGGCGATGGGCTTCCACTCGGACCCGACCAAGAGCACGCAGCAGTCCCCGCAAATCGCGGGCGGCAACGGCCGCAACGTAAACTATCAGATTGACGGCGGCGACAACAACGACGACACGGTCGGCGGCCTCCTCCAGTTGTTCCCGATCGAGGCGATCCAGGAGTTCAACTTCATCACGCAGCGCTACAAGGCCGAGTACGGCCGCAGCAACGGCGGCGTGATGAACATCGTCACCAAGAGCGGGACCAACCAGTTCAGGGGCAGCTGGTTCACGTCTTTCCGCGACGATTCGATGAATGCGCGGACCGTGACCGAGACGCTAACCAACGTGCCGAAGCAGTACTACCGCCGCTACCAGTACGGCGGCTCGTTCGGAGGGCCGATCGCGCAGAACAGGGCACATTTCTTCGCGGCCTTCGAGCGGAACCAGCAGGACACGCAGCAGTCCGTGACAACGCTTGGCCTGTTCCCTGAGAAGGACGGGGTCTATCCAACGCCGAACCGCGAGACGCTGTTCACGGGCAAGGCCGCGGTGACGATCAACCCCAAGCAGTTCCTGTCGGTGCGCTACGGCCGCAACTCGAACTCGCAGGTCTACGGCGTGGGCACCCGCACGATTCCGGATAACTGGGGCGACAGCACGAACACATTCAACTCGATCAATGTGAACCACAACTGGGTGCTGGGAGGGACGAAGCTGAACGAGTTCATCTTCCAGTACGCCGACTTCGCCAACTACATCACGGCGCGCTCGGGCAATCCCCAGGAGACGTTCCCGAACGGCGTCGCCATCGGCTACAACACGAACACGCCGCAGACGACAATCCAGCACAAGTTCCAGTTCCGCGACGACTTCTCGTGGCACGTCACGGGCAAGGGCGGCCTGGGCCACGACTTCAAGATCGGCCTGAATTTCATCAACGAGCCGAAGCTCTACGTCACCTTCAACTCGGGCAGCACCGACTACGCCTACTCGCACCTCGACAACACGCTGACGGGACCGATCGGCGGCGTCAGCCGGAACAAGGGCGGTTCGGGGGCCAACCTGCCGACCAAGCAGACCGGCGTCTACTTTCAGGACGACTGGCGGGTGTCGGATCGCGTCACCATCAACGCGGGCATCCGCTACGATCTGGTGACGGGTTTTGCGATCGACCAGACGAGCGTCACGAACTTCAACAAGCTGCAGGCTGCGGGGCAGGCGGGGACGTTCAACGGCGTGGTCGGCTTCAGCGAGTGGGGCCCGACGTCGCGCGAGGACTACAACAACATCCAGCCGCGCGTGGGCTTCGCGTGGGACGTGCGTGGCAACGGCAAGGACCTCGTCCGGGCCGGCTGGGGCATCTACTACGACTTCGGCTACACGAACGCGAACATCCTGTTCCCGGGCCTGAGCGCCCAGGGCGGGTCTGGCCAGATCTTCGTCGTCACCAACACGGCGGGGATCAGGAATCCCGACGGCAGCTTCTTTGCGGTCGGTCAGCCGATCGCCAACATCTCGTCTCAGAACCAGATCAACCCGGCAGGCCCGTTCTTCAGCTCGAACGTGGCGGTGCCGAGGGTCAGGCAGCCATGGACGAGCCAGACGTCGGCGGGCTGGTCGCATGAGATTTCGCCGTCAACCGTCATCGACGCCGACTTCGTCAGTGTGCGCGGGCACGACCTTGGCGTCCGGTGGCCGCTCAACACGATCATCAACGGCACGCGCCGCTACGCGTCGCTCGGCTTCAGCCCGGCGAACCCGACGATGAACATGAGCATCGGCGCGAGCAAGTTCGACAGCATCACCATGGGGATCCGCCGCCGGATGGACAAGAACATCCAGGTGAACGCATGGTACTCGCTGTCGAGGGCCATCGGCCTCGGAGGTCTTGGCATCGATGAGCTGACAACCAACCTGGTGCAGGACGCGACCAAGCCGCTCGACGCCCTCCAGTGGGGCCCGACGGCCCGCACCGACGCGCGCCACAAGTTTACGTTGAGCGCGGTCTTCCAGCTGCCCTACGGCATCAACGTGTCGCCGATCTTCCGCTATCGCTCGGCGCTGCCGCTCCACGTGTGGTACGGGTACGACAACAATGCGGACGGCGCGAGCAACGACATGTACACGACGGCGTACCAGTACACCGGCATCGATGCCGCGGGCGTCGCGTCGCGCAAGGAGATCGGGGCCTGCACGACGATCAACTGCGGCCGCGGCGCCGCGTTGGCGCAGTTCAACCTTCGAGGGTCGAAGGCGTTCAAGCTGCCGCGCAGCATGAATGTGGAGTTCATCGCCGAGGTGTTCAACTTGTTCAACGCGAAGAACCCGAACTTCGGAACCGGGGCGTCGTCGAGTACGCGCTTTTACACCGGGACGCTCGCCAACCACACGCCGAACACAGTGTTCCTGAAGCCGACGGCGTTCGCGGGCGATGCGGGCATGCCGGAGCAGCGCGTCGGCCAGCTCGGGTTCCGGTTCACGTTCTAGCCCGAAGATGGGGTCTGACCCCATTTCGGGTCCTTCGAATACGGCGGGGTCCCCGGGACGCGGTCCCGGGGGCCCCGTTTTACTTTGTCCCGTCCCGTGTCCCGCGTAGGATGTCGTCATGGCCCGGGCCGATTTCCGACCAGTGGTTCGAGCGGGCGCGGCGATTCTGGCCGCCTCCTGGATCGCGGCGATCGCGATTGCGTGCGGCGGGACGTCGTCCGCCCCCCCAGCGATCGCAGGGGTGCGCCCGTCGAACGTTCTGGTCATCACGATCGACACGCTGCGCGCGGACCGCGTGGGCGCGTACGGCTGGAGCCGCGCGCGCACGCCTGCCATTGACGCGCTGGCGGCCCGCGGGATCCGCTTCGATCGCGCGTTTGCCACGTCACCGATCACGCTGCCCTCGCACGCCAGCCTGCTCACTGGTCTGTACCCGCCCGGTCATGGATCACGCGCCAACGGGATGCGAGTACGACCCGATCTCGACACACTGGCCAGCGTGCTCCGGGCGCAAGGCTGGGCGACGGGAGCCTTTGTCGGCGCCTTCCCGCTCGACCGGCGCTTTGGCCTTGACCGCGGGTTTGACCGCTACGGCGACCGCATGCCGCGCAACAGGGACGGCCACCTGCTCAACGAGCGGCCCGGGCGCGTCGTTGTCGACGAGGCACTCGAGTGGCTTCGTGGCATCGGCGCGGATCGCGCGGTATTCATGTGGGTCCACCTGTTCGAACCGCACGCACCCTACGAGCCCGATCCGGCCCGTGGGCCTGACGGCTGGAAGCTCCCGCCCGACGTGCGCTACGACGACGAGGTGGCCAGGGCGGACGCCGAGGCCGGCCGGTTGATCGCCGGGCTTGGCGATCGCGCCGGGTCGACGCTCGTCGTGCTGGCAGGCGATCACGGCGAGGCGTTCGGCGAGCACGGCGAGGTGACGCACAGCCTCTTCGTCTACGACACAACACTTCGAGTGCCGCTCGTGATGACAGGCCCCGGTCTCGCGCCCGTGCCGGCCGGCGTGCAGGAGCCGGTATCGCTCGCCGATGTATTCGCCACCCTCATGGACGCACTTGGCCTGGCGCGCCGCGACACGGACGGCGTGACCCTGATGCCGCTCACGCGCGGCGGCTCGATCGGCCGGCGCGATCTCTACGCCGAGACGTTCGCGCCGCTGGTCGACTTCGGATGGAGCGCGCTTCGGTCCGTGCGGTCGGACGGCCTGAAGTACATCGCCGCGCCCCGCGACGAGCTGTACGACATCGCCGGCGATCCCGGCGAGAACCGCAACCTGAAAGACGAGCGCGCCGGGGACGTGAAGAAGTTGGCCGCGCGTGTTGCCGCCTACGCCGGCCCCGAGCTGCCGGCCGAACAGGTCAACGCCCGCGTAGATGCCGATGCGCGGTCACGGCTGAACGCGCTCGGGTACGCGTCGGCCGCCACGACCCGCAAGCCTGTCTCGGCGCGTCCCGATCCAAAAGACAAGCGGACACTTGCGGCCCGCATTGCGATCGCCACCTCGGGCGATCTCGCGGGGGCCGCCCTGCGCGGCGCGCTCGAAGCCGTGTTGGCCGAGGACCCCGGCAACGCGCTGGCGCACACGCGACTGGGCCACGCGCTGCTTAACGAAGGCCGCGTTCGGGACGCCGAACCCCATTTCCGCGCGGCGCTAGCCTCCGGGGTGCCAACCGCGGACGCGTACCTGGGTCTCGCTCTCTGTCTCGTGTCCACCAACCGCGCGGCTGCGGCGGTGCGACCGCTCGAGGATGCGTTGCGAGTGGAGCCGGGCAACCCGGTCGTCGTGGCGAACCTCGGCAATCTCGCGCTTGACGCGGGTCGGCTCGACATCGCGATTCGCCACCTGTCGGCCGCCGTCGAGCGGGATCCCGATCTCTACCCGGCGCGCTTCAACCTCGCGCGGGCGCTGGCCCGGTCGGGACGCCGGGCCGAAGCTCTCGCGCAGACACAGGAGTTACTGGCGCGGATGCCCCCCGACGCGCCCCAGCGCCCGGAGGTTGAGCGCCTGCTGCGCGCCCTCCGCTAGAAGAACGGGTCCGGCCGCTTTTTCGCTCAGGCGCGCCGAAATAGTGTCCCGACCCCTCCTGGGTCAGAACTTGCTCCACAGGTGCTGGTTGGTCACCTCGTGATGGAACTGCACCTCGGCCGTCTTGATGAGCGTGCCAAGCGCCTTCGGGCAGCGATCGGCCGACGCCTGCTTCACTTCGGCGTACTTGCCGTGGACGTCTTCGCCGAGCAACTCCCGGGCAAAGTCACTGGCCTTGAACAGGCGGATGGCGTCGTAGATGTTGTCGGGCAGGAATCGCGTGCGCGAGCGGCGGATCTCGTTTTCGGCATCCTCCGGCAGCCCGCCTTCGAGGCCGGTCCGCAGCAGCGCGTAGATCGCGAGATACGCGTTGGCGTCCGGGGCGATTGATCGGACCTCGATGCGGGCCGTCTTCTCGTTGCCGAGCGGGATGCGGACCATCGCGCCGCGATTGATGGCCGACGCCTTGATCTGGTTCGGCGCCTCGAAGTGCGGATCGAGACGGCGGTACGAATTGACGCTCGAATTGAGAATCAGGCAGATGTCGTTGGCGTTGGCCAACACGCGATCGATGAAGTTCCACCCGGGCCCCGACAGGCCTTCCTCACCCGCGGCATCGTGGAAGACGTTCTTCCCGCCGCGCGTCAACGACAGGTTCGTGTGCATGCCGCTGCCATTGACGCCCGTGAGCGGCTTCGGCAGGAAGCACGCCGTCATGTCCATCTGCTGGGCGACCTGGCGGCAGATGAGCTTGTAGAGCTGCACCTGGTCGGCCGCGACGCACGCCTCGGTGTACGAGTAGTTCATCTCGAACTGCGACGGCGCCACCTCGGGATGGTCCTTCTCGTTGCCGAACCCGAGCGCCCGCTGCGCTTCCGCCGCGCTGTCGATGAAGCGCCGCAGCGCGTCGCCGGGCAGCGAGTGGTAGTAGCCGCCGGTCGAGATGAACTCAAACGTGCCGGCAAGGTGGTGCTGACGCTCGGCATCGCGTCCCTTGAAGAGGAAGCCCTCAATCTCGTTGGAGGCGTTGACAATCGTGCCGTCCTTCTTGAACAGTCCGGCGGCGTATCGCGTGAGCCGGCTGCGCATGTCGGCCGAGTAGGGCGCCCCGTCGCGCTCCCTGACCTCGCCGAAGACGAGCACCTTGCCCGACCCGAAAATGTCGGACGGCAGCCAGTAGAACGCCGGCCAGTCCACCGCGAGGCGCAAATCGGATTCGGCCTGCTGCGAGAAGCCGCGGATCGACGAGCCGTCAAAGGTGAGATTGTCGGCCGACTTCAGCAGGAACTTCTTGTCGTAGTCGAGCATGTGCAGCCGGCCCTCGAGGTCGGTGAAGCACACGGTGACGGCTTTGATCCGCTTTTCGTCGGTGAGGTACTTCGTGCGTTCTTCCTGGATCTGCTCGAAAGGCACCCGGTCGAGGCGCTGCTGCTTGGCCTGAAGATTCACTTCTTCAAGCTTGTCGTAGGGGATCTCGAGAAAGTCACGCAGCGGCGTCTGGTCCATAGTTACCTCCTGTGGTGTGAACGTGAAAACTAAAAACACAAGAGTTTAACACTAAGACGGCAATAGATATTACTGATTACCGATTGAATGATTGTTCAACTGCGGAGTTAGTACCACATCCGGACAGGAGAAGAAACAGCGAAACACGGCCTCTTCATCCCGCCTGACTCGAAAGGCCCTTCCAGCGATGATTGCCGGAGCGCGCGCGGCGGTTCGAGGCAAAGCGGCGCAAGCAGAGCTGCGGCCAGACCGCTCGCCTGGCGTCTGGCCGCCAAGGCCGGATAAGATCAGCGCGTGGTCAACCCGGCCGAGACGCATAGCCCCTCGACGCTCGGCGAGCAGATCGCCAACAGCGTGACGCACGGCGCGGGCCTGGTCGCCAGCATCGCGGGGCTGGTCGTGCTGGTGACCGCAGCCGTCCGGCGTGGCGACGCGTGGATCATCACCAGTTGCGCCATCTACGCGTCCACCCTCGTGCTGCTGTATGCGGCGTCGACGCTCTATCACTCCCTTGCCGCGACCCGCGCGCGACACGTGTTCCAGATCATCGATCACGCCGCGATCTACCTGCTGATTGCCGGTTCCTACACCCCATTCGCGCTGGTCAACCTGCGCGGACCCTGGGGGTGGACCATCCTCGGCATCATCTGGGCGCTGGCCGCGGCAGGCGTGACCGCAAAAGCGGTATTCGGCCCTCGCTGGCCCATCGTTTCGACGGTTCTGTACATCGCGATGGGGTGGACGGCGGTGGTGGCGATCAAGCCGATGCTGTTGCACGTCGCGCCAGCCGGCATCGCCTGGCTCGTGGCCGGCGGCCTGGCGTACACCGGCGGCGTCGTCTTCTTCGCGTGGGAACGCCTGCGATACAACCACGCGATGTGGCACCTGTTTGTCCTTGGCGGCAGCGTCTGCCACTTCGTGGCCGTGTTCTTCTACGTTGTGCCGTCGGCGTGACCAACGTCGCGAGGGCGGCCACGGGGGGCCGCCCCTACCGGGAATTCACCTCGCCAGGGTGGAGGCCGCCTTCCGGCTCATCGACGCGGCGTGGAAACGACCTTCGACGGGCATCATCGACGCGGCGTAGGGGCAACCCCCAGTGGTTGCCCCTCGAGAACAATGATTGCGTGCTGGTGGCGGGGAGAAAGGCTCATGGGGATGACATCACTTCGGTTCGTGTTCGCCGTGGCCCTGGTCATTCTGGCAGCGCCATCGGGGATTGCGGCAGATCAGAATGCTCAGCCAGCGGCCGCCGCGCCAGCGTTTGGCCCGCAGTGGCGCGTGCTCATCGGTGACTGGGCCGGCGACGGGGGAGGCCAGCCCGGGAGCGCGACCGGCCGAACCTCCTATCGCTTCGAGGTGGGCGAACGGGCGATCGTCCGTCGCAATCGCGCCGATGTCGCGGCGTCGGCTGGCCGGCCCGCCAGCGTGCACGAGGATCTCCTGGTGATCCACGCGGGGTCGAAGCCAGGCGAGGCACGTGCACTCTATGTCGACAACGAAGATCACGTCATTCAGTACGCGGCCACCTGGTCGGCCGACGGCAAGACACTCACGTTTGTCAGTGACGTAATGCCCACGGCCCCGCGCTTCAGGATGACCTGCAGGATTCAGTCGGCCGACGAGCACGTGCTCGACTTCGACATCGCGCCGCCCGGGTCGCCCGACGCATTCAAGCCGTACGTGTCTGGAACACTCAAGAGACAGCCGCCCACGCGCTGACCTTCAGTTGACGCGCGTGTATCGGGAGGGTGCGTCTATGGCGTTCTCGCGGCCCGGGCACTCGTCGTTCGTCGCCCTGATCCTGCTCGTCGGTCTCACGCTTGCCGGGCTGATGCTCGGCGGGCCGCCAGATGCCGTGCCGGCGACGGCTCCCGCCACAGAGTTCTCCGCCTTGCGCGCGATGGCGCACGTTGCGCAGATCGCGCGGCGGCCGCACCCGGTCGGGTCGGCCGACCACGCGCGGGTGCGCGACTACGTGGTGATGACACTCGAAGGGATGGGGCTCACCGTCGAGCGCCAGAAGACCACGGCCACTCGAACCGGGGCCGGCGGCGCCTTCGCCGCCAGTGTCGAGAACCTGCTGGCGCGTGTGAAGGGCACAGCCAGCACCGGTGCCATCCTGCTTGCGTCGCACTACGACTCCGTCCCCGCGGCACCCGGCGCGGCCGATGACGGCTCCGGCGTGGCGGCCATGCTCGAGGCGTTGCGCGCGCTGAAGGCCTCGGCGCCGTTGCGCAACGATGTCATCCTCCTGTTCACCGACGCGGAAGAGTTGGGCCTGCTCGGGGCCGAGGCGTTTGTCGGCGAGCACCCGTGGGCCAAAGACGTCCAGATCGCGATCAACTTTGAGGCGCGCGGCACCAGCGGCCCGTCACTGATGTTCGAGACTGGCGCGAGCAATGGCGCGGTCGTCCGCGAATGGGCGTCGGTGGTGCCCCGGCCTGCCGGATCGTCGCTGACCTACGAGGTCTACAAGCGGCTGCCGAACGACACGGATTTCTCTGTCTTCCGCCGGCTCGGGATTCCCGGGCTGAACTTCGCCTTCATCGGCAACTGGCGCGGGTATCACACGCCCATCGACTCGCCCGTCCGCCTCGATCCCGGAAGCCTGCAGCATCACGGGGCCGCGGCCCTCGGGTTGCTGCAGCGGTTCGGCGCGATGGATCTGGCCGGCATCAAGGAGCGGAACGCGGTGTTCTTTTCGGTGCCCGTGCTGGGCCGCGTCGTGCGCTACTCGACGGTGTGGGTGCTGCCGCTGGCGGGCCTGGCCATCATCGTGTTCATGTGGGTCACCGTGTCGGCGCGGCGCCGCCTGAACACGAGCATTGGGGGGCTGTTGCTGGGCCTGGTGGTGTGGCTGGTGCTGGGCGGTCTGGCGGGGTTGTGGGGCTACTACTTCATCCGCGCGATCGGATGGGTCCATGCCCGCTGGTTGAGTCCCGGCAACATCGCGATGAGCGCGCCCTACGGCCTTGCGCTCGTGATGACCATCGTCACCGCGGGCCTGTTGTTCTACTCGGTGCTGCGGCGAAAGTTCGCCGCTCAGACACTGGCGCTCTCCGGGCTGTTCGTTTGCCTGCTCGCCACGTGCGCCGCGTCGTGGGCCGTCCCCGGCGGCAGCTACGTCCTGCTGTGGCCGCTTGTTGGCGGCGTGCTGGCCGTCTCGCAGTTACCCTCTGCGATTGACCGGCGGGCGGCGGTCGGGGTGATGGGCACCGGTATCATCTGCGTGCTGGGCGTGCCATCGACACTCATCCTGTGGCCGCTGGCCTCCATGCTGTTCCAGTCGCTGGGCCTGACGTCCATCAGCGGCGCTGCCGTCGGGCTTCTGACCGTACTCGCGCTGTTTACCCTGGCTCCGCAGGTCGAGTTGCTGGTAGACAGGACGCGCCTGTGGCCGGGGTGTGCGGCGCTGATCGTGACGCTGGTCAGCGTCGGCTATGGGATGACGACGACGAAGTTCTCGGAAGCCCGGCCGCGCACGATCAACGTCATCTACGCGCTCGACGCGGACAAGCGCGAGGCGTACTGGGTGACGCGCTCGCCGGATATGAACCCGTGGCTGCGGCAGTTTTTCGGCGACACGCCCCTCCCCGGCCGCCCCGTGGCGCTCCTGCTGCCGCGGTCGTCAAGGGAAGGGACGCCCGGCTACGTTCATCAGCGCGCCGATCTCGTCAACCTGGCGGCGCCGGCGGCCACGTTGATCCCCGGCGGCGAAACGTCGGAGCGCGGGCGATCGCTGGTGATACGCGTCACGCCCGCGGCGGACGGCCATGCGCTTTCGATCTGGCTGACCGGGGCGAGCGTGCTCGAGGCGCGCGTGAACGGGCACGATCTTGGCGTTGGCGCCTCGCCGACCCAGTCGGCCGACCTTTCGTGGACGCTGGAGTATGGAAACGCGCCAGCCGCGGGCATTACCCTGGCGCTGATGCTCAAGAGCACGGACCGCGTGTCCGTGGCGGTGCTCGACCGCAGCGTGGGGTGGCCGGCGATCGCCGGCAAGGTGTTCGCGCCGCGGCCCGCAGGCCTCATGCCCTCCGGGTCCGGCGACCAGACCATCATCCGGCGGAACTTTGCCTTCTAGCGCGCTGCCGCCTGCGGGACAGACCCTGTAAGCGCGATGAACCGTCTGGCGCGATGAATCGCGTCCCTACGACGAGAAATCCGCTGGTGTCCATATCAGGGGCGCAATTCATTGCGCCCGTGCGACATCGATTCGGGCGGGCGCCCTTCGACTCCGCTCAGGGCAGGCGGGGGCCCGCCCCTACGATCCCGACGTGATGTACCGCTCGAGATGCTGGATTGTGTATTTCTGCTCGGCGACGATCGCGGACACGACGGCCCGAATCGACACCAGGCCAACCACCTTGCCCCCGTCGATGACGGGCAGGTGGCGGATGCGGCGCTCGTCCATCAGGGCCATACAGCGATCGGTGGTCCAGTTCGGGTCGATCGTCACCACGTCGGTGGACATAATCTCCGCCACGGAGAGATCCTTCGACGCCTTCCCCACGAGCACGACCTTCCGTGCATAGTCGCGCTCTGTAAAGATCCCCACCAGCTGGCCATTCGAGAGGACCACGACCGCGCCCACGTCCTTGTCGGCCATCAAGCGGAGCGCGTCGAAGACGGTGGTGTCTGGGGTGACAGCAAACACGTCCGAACCTGTAACCAGCATTTGCTTGGCGGTAGTGGCCACGGTTCAACCTCGTTTCGCGTCGTGCGGCAGGGGAACGGCTGGATTCCGGCTTTCGCCGGAATGACAGTTACTACGCCGCCCGCCTTCGCCTACGGGTTCGATCGACGGGCGATTGAGTCTATGCGCCTGAGAATAACATGATTCGACCACCCGCCTTCCTGTTGAGCCGATTCAGCACCCACAGCGCCGACTGGACCGGCCTTGACGGGATCAGGCCGGTCGCGTGACCTGTCAGTCCTGCCGTTTGTCGAGCCGCTTGATCGGGTACGGCGGAGGCGGCGGCACGGGCACCGGCTTCGACTTGATGAGACCGAGCAGGTGCTTCACCGCCGCGTCCAACTGCGCGTCCTGCCCGTTGAACGTCGCGCCCGGCAGATTGTCGACAACGATATCGGGGTCGACGCCGTGGCCCTCGATGAGCCACTGGCCTTCTGGCCCGTAGACGCCGGTTTCGGCGGCGGTCGCGATCCCGCGATCGACCAGGAAGTTGTTCGAGCTGAGCCAGATTTCGCCCCCCCACGTCCGGGTGCCGAGCACCTGGCCGAGTCCCAGCCGGCGAAACCCTTCCGCAAACGCCTCGCCGTCCGACGCCGTGCGCTCGTTGACGAGCACGACGAGGTGGCCGCGGAAGGCGAACTGCATGTTCCACGTCGGATTTCCGACGCGGTCCTGGAAATAGAACCACGCCTTGCGGAGCAGCTTCTCCAGGACCCAACTGTCGATGTTGCCGCCGTTGTTGTGGCGGACGTCGATGATCAGGCCTTCGCGATCGAACACCGGATAGAACTCGCGCGTCCATTCGGCCATGTTCCCGCCGCCCATGGCGCGCAGGTGCACGTACCCGATCTTGTTCTGCCCCGTCTTCTCGACGGCGAGCCGGCGCGTGTACTCCCACTCGTCGTAGCGGAGGTCGTCTTCGGTCTGCGCGCTGGCTGGCACCACGATCACGTCGCGCGCCGCCCCGCCCGCTTTCGGCTTCACGCGCAGCAGCACCTGCTTGTCGGCCTGACCGCGAAGCAGCGTATGCACGTCCGGCGCTGTCAGGACCCCGACGCCATTGATCATCTCGACGACGTCGCCCTCGACAACGTCGATTCCCGGCCGAGCCAGGGGCGGCCGCTTCTCGGGCCGATCCGGGTCGGTCCTGATGATGTGATCGACGCGGTAGCCGCCGGCCTTGTCATCGCGCGTCAGTGTGGCGCCGAGCGAAGCCGGCCACACGTTGTTGGTGCCCGGGCGCATGTCGCCGCCGCGCACGAAGATGTGGAGCGCCGAGAGTTCGCTGACCATCTGCGCGAGGATGTCGCTCAACTCCGCGCGGTCGGTCACGCGATCGACGAGCGGCAGGTACTTTGTGCGGATCGCCGGCCAGTCGAGCCCGTGCATGCCTCGGTCGTAGAAATAGTCGCGCTCGAGCCGCCACGCTTCGGTGAACATCTGGCGCCACTCGGCCCGCGGGTCGAGGTGGAACGTCCAGTCGCGCAGCGGCACGGTGAGCTTGGACAAATCGGCCGGCGCTCTTGCCCCGGCATCGACCACGTAGTAGTCGCTGCCTTTGCGGATGAGCACCTTCTTGTTGTCGAGCGACAACTCGTAGGACCGGGGATCCTCCATGAACGTTTCCGCTTCGGCCTTCTTGTTCTCGATGGCCAGCGTCTTGAGCGCCGGCCGTCCGTCACGCCCGGTCGGCCGCGAGACAAAATAGAGGCGCTTGCCGTCGGTCGACAGATCTCTGTAGTTGCCCGCAGGAAGCGGCACCTCGATGAGGCGTGTCTCCAGGCCTTCAGCATCGACGACCACCGTGGGCGCGGCCCCCGCAGCCGCTGGCCTGGTGTCGGCGGACGTCGTGTCCGTTGGTTGTGCCCCGGCGGGTTTCGCCGGTTCGGCCGTCGCGGGTTTCTGCGTGGCAGGCGGCGCCGCTGGCGCAGCGGTCTTGTCCAGCGGTGTGTCGCTATTCTTCTCAGCATCCGGCTTCTTCTCGGCGGCAGCCTTCGGCGCGGGCGCGTGCAGTTCGTCGTCTTGCTGGAAAGGCGACCGCTCTCCCCGCTTCAGCGCGACGTGGTAGATCTTCGTCTGCCGGTCATAGAACGGTTCCGGCTGTCGCGAACCCCAGGGGCTGCCGACCAGCGATTCGAAGTTGCGGTCCGAGAGGAAGAAGAGCCACTTGCCATCCGGGCTCCAGGCCGGGCTGGTGCTGTCGTATCGATCGGAGGTGACCGGGATCGCGCGGCCAGTGGCGATCTCGTGGATGAACACGCGCGTCAGCAGATTGGTGGCAGGCGCGGTGTAGGCCAGCCAGCGGCTGTCTGGCGACCACGCGAGATCGTCAAAGTTGCCGTCGGCCGCTTCGGCGATCTTCTGCTGGGTCTTCTTGGCGATGTCGAGCAGCCACAACTGCTGGTTCTTGTCGTGATGCGCGATCAACTTGCCATCCGGCGAAGGCACGCCGTCCCAGCGCAGGACCCTGGCGTCGGTCGTCAACTGGGTGGCGGCGCCCACGCCATTGGCCGGGACGCGCCAGAACTCGACCTCGTCGCTCTCGTCCGACAAGGTCAGCACCGACTTGCCGTCCGGTGCGAAGCGGGCGTTGCGGTGGCGCACCAGCTTGTTGCGGGTCGCTTCGACCATCCGGCCCTGCAGGGCAGGAGCGACAAAGACCTGGCCGCGCGCGGTCAGCACCACCCGATCACCGTTTGGTGACAGGTGAGCCGACGACACCCAGTCGATGGCGTCTTTCACCCACCGCTCGCGCAGTTGGTCGAAATCCGATACGAGCGTGATCGACACCGGCCTGTCCGCGCCGCTCGCTATGTCGAGCAGCCGGATGTCGGCGCCGAGCTGGTACGCGATTCTGCCCTTGGAGAGCGAGGGCGACTGGACGTCGAACTCGCGGTGTTTCGTATGCTGCCTGAGATCGCGTCCGCGCTCGTCCATCGACCAGATGTTCATCGATCCGTCGCGGTCGCTGACAAAGTAGATCCGGCCGTTCCACGGCATCGGCGTCTTGCTGGTGCCAGCGTAGTCGGCCGTGAGCGGCGTCGCTTCCGAACCAGGACCGCTGAACTTCCAGAGGTTCTGGGCGGTGCCGCCTTTGTACCGGCGCGTGTGGCTGCCCTGGAAGGGGAGGCGGGTGAAGTACAGTGTGCCTCCAGCCGCGTCGTACGCGCCGTCACTGGCCTGCGCGAGCGGCACGATCGAGCGGGCGCCTGTCTTCGGATTCACCCGCATCAGTTGCGTGTTGGGCAGTGTGGACTGCCGCCGCGTCGCGAATAGAATCTCGCCGGCCGGGGTCCAGCCAACCACCGACGCACGGCTCGCGTCGTGCGTGTGCCGAACCGGCACACCCCCATCGAGCGGCAGGGTGTAGACCTCGACGGGTCCTTCGTACGACGCGGAATACGCCACCGTCCTGCCATCGGGCGAGATGGCGGGCCGGCTCTCTTCTCCGGGGTGCGAGGTCAGCCGCTGCGCGATCCCTCCCGATGCGCTGACGCGCCACAGATCCCCTTCGGCGGTGAAGACGATCGTGTCGCCGGAAAGGGCCGGGAACCGGTAGTACCCGAGTTGTCCCTTCTGGGCGGTGACCGGCAGGCTCAGCACGGCCACGAGACCGGCGAGCAGAAGCAGCACAGCGCGTCGACGCAGCATGATGTCGTTCTCCCTACTTCCAGGCGTGCGGGTCGTACCAGGGACGCCCGCGTATTCTACCCGGGCGAGTGGTATAAGTACCTCAGGCATCATCGTCCCCCCGCCCGGACCGGCGCCTTGCGGCGCCGATCAGACCGCGAGTGACGTCTCCCGTGTTGCGTGTTCGCGCATTCTGTTCAGGGGGTCCAGTCATGGCTCACATTGAGAAGAAGTACCGCCACCGCGAGATCCAGGGGCACGCGCTGCGGCCCGAAACGCTCATGATGAGCTACGGGTACGACCCCGAGTTCTCCGAAGGATCCGTCAAGTGCCCGATCTTCCAGACATCGACCTTTGCCTTCAAGACGGCTGAGGACGGCAAGGCCTTCTTCGAACTCGCGTACGGCCTTCGCGAACAGCGGCCCACCGAAGAGCCCGGACTCATCTACTCCCGCGTCAACAATCCCGATCTCGAGATTCTCGAGGACCGGCTCACGCTGTGGGATGGGGTCGAGGCGGGCCTGGTGTTCTCGTCCGGCATGGCTGCGATCTCGACGACGATGTTGAGCTTCCTGAGACCGGGCGACGTACTGCTGTGCAGCGAGCCTGTGTACGGTGGAACGGAGTTTCTGGTCGACCGGATCCTGCCGCAGTTTGGCATCACGCGCGTGTGGTTCGGATCGGGCACGATGACACCGACGCTGGACCAGGCGGTCGACGCCGGCCGGAAGCTGGGCCGGGTGGCCATGATCTTCGCCGAAACGCCGGCGAACCCGACCAACGGCCTCGTCGACATCGCCCACTGCAGGCATGTGGCCGACACGCTGGCTTCGTCGCAGGATCGCCGCCCGATCGTGGCAATCGACAACACGTTTCTGGGACCGCTCTGGCAGCAGCCCATCGCGCTCGGCGCCGACCTGGTGCTCTACTCGCTGACCAAGTACGCCGGCGGCCACAGCGATCTGATCGCCGGCGCGTGTCTCGGCTCCGCCGACCTCATCACGACCGTTCGCGGGATGCGCACGATTCTCGGCACCATCTCCGACCCGCACACCGGCTGGTTGCTCATGCGCAGCCTGGAGACCCTGAAACTCCGGGTGACGAGCGCGACGAAGAACGCGCGCTACGTCGCCGAGTTCCTGGCCGATCATCCCAAGGTGAAGTCGGTCAGTTACCTCGGCTTCCTGGGCGCCGGCGACCCGCAGCACGACCTCTACGTTCGCCAGTGCACGTCGCCCGGATCGACCTTCGCGTTCGAAATTCACGGTGGCGAGGCGGAATCGTTTCTCGTGCTGAATCGCCTCCTGTTGATCAAGCTGGCTGTCAGCCTCGGCGGCACCGAGACGCTGATGGAACATCCGGCGACGATGACGCATTCCGACGTGCCGGCAGCGCGTCAGTTGGAGATGGGCATCACGCCGGCGATGCTGCGCATTTCGGTCGGCATCGAACACCCGGACGACCTGATTGCCGATCTCAGGCAGGCGCTCGGTGCGATTTAGGAGACGAGCGGTTGCGGTGAGGTGGTCATGTCTGGCCGGTGGCGCCGGCGCCCCGCTTGCCAGCGGCCGTGATGTCGGGGTATATCTTCGAACACCTGCGCACGAGAATGAGCGTCCCGGCGCTGCCTGCGGCTCGTCCCGAGCCGGCGGCCGAGTCGGGCGATCCCCTTTACGAGGGAGTCACCGCCATGGCACGAACCGTCAGGTGCGGACTGATCCAGGCCAGCAACGTGCTCGGACCGGAGGCCGGGCTGCCCGCGATCAAGAAGGCGATGATCGACAAGCACGTCCGGCTCATCGACCAGGCCGCGCGCAAGAAGGTCCAGATCCTGTGCCTGCAGGAGTTGTTCTACGGCCCGTACTTCTGCGCGGAGCAGGAGACGCGTTGGTACCACATGACCGAACGGGTGCCCGACGGCCCGACGATCACGCTGATGCAACGGCTGGCCAGGAAGCACAAGATGGCGATGGTCGTGCCGGTTTACGAAGAGGAGCAAGCTGGTCTCTACTACAACACCGCCGCCGTCATCGACGCCGACGGCCGGTACCTCGGCAAGTACCGCAAGACGCACATTCCGCACTGCAACCCCGGGTTCTGGGAGAAGTTCTATTTCCGCCCCGGCAATCTCGGCTACCCGGTGTTCGAAACCGCGTTTGCGAAGATTGGCGTCTACATCTGCTACGACCGCCACTTTCCTGAAGGTGCGAGGGCGCTGGGACTGAACGGCGCCGAGATCGTGTTCAACCCGTCGGCCACCGTCGCGGGACTGTCGGAGTACCTCTGGAAGCTCGAACAGCCCGCGCACGCGGTGGCAAACGGCTACTTCGTCGGCGCGATCAACCGCGTGGGCACCGAGGCGCCGTGGCGGATCGGCGAGTTCTACGGCCAGAGCTACTTCTGCGACCCGCGCGGAAAGATACTGGCCGAAGCGCCCCGCGACAAGGACGCGGTCGTCGTCTCCGACCTCAACCTCGACCTGATCGACGAAGTGCGATCGGTCTGGCAGTTCTTCCGCGATCGCCGGCCCGACGCGTACGGGGTGCTGGTCGCGCCGTAACGCCGGAGAAGCACCCAGGAAACACCATGGCTCCCGATCTGTCGGTGTCGTTTACGGGGATTCGCTTCGAAAACCCGTTCATGCTGTCGTCGGCGCCGCCGACCGAGTCGGAGACCAACATCATGCACGCCTTCGAGGCGGGCTGGGGCGGCGTGGTCACCAAGACGATCGGCCTGCACCCGGTCGTCAATGTGGCGGGTCCGAAGACGAAATTTCTCCGCTACGATGCCGAGTCGGGCATCCTGTCGATGAACAAGGGCCGCCAGGGCATGCTGCATTCGTCCTGGAACTGGGAGTTGATCTCGGAGAAGCCCCTCGACTGGTGGGCGCCTCGCCTCGAACGCCTCAAGAAGGCGTTTCCGACGCGCGTGCTGGTCGCTTCGATCATGGCGGGCTCCGGGTCCGACCGCGAACTCGACCATTGGCGCACGCTCGCGACGGCCTGCCAGGACGCCGGGGTCGATGGCCTCGAGTTGAACCTCTCCTGTCCGCACATGGACCGGCCCGACATGGGTTCGAACATCGGCAGGGACGAAGGGCTGTGCTCGTTCGTCACCAAGGTGGTCAAAGAAGTCGCCCGGGTTCCGGTCTGGGCCAAGCTGACGCCGGCGACCGCCGACATCGCGCTCGAGGCCGGTGCCGTCTTTCGCGGCGGCGCCGACGCGGTGTCGTCCTCGAACACGTTTCCGTCGCTGCCGCTCATCGATCCCGATACACTCGAGTTCGAGATGAACGTGGACGGCTACATCTCGCCGGGGGGCCTTGGCGGGCCGGCAATCCTTCCGCTGTCGCTGGCCAAGATGGCGCAGATGACGCACGCGTTTCCGGACAAGGCGTTTTCCGGCATCGGCGGCGTGTCCGAGTTCTCCCACGCCCTCAACTACTTTCTGCTCGGATGCGGGACGGTTCAGGTCTGCACGGCGGCGATGCTCGACAAGGCCATCGGTCCGAATGTGATCAAGCGGCTGATCGCCGGCTACCGCGAGTTTCTCGATCGCCACGCGGACCGCGGATGGCGGAATCTCGAGGACTTCCGCGGCCTGCTGCGCCACCGGATTGTCGCGCATTCGAGGATCCGGCGGCCCACCGACGCAGACTATCAGGGCGGCTACGACGACCACGAAGGCTACGCGGATCCAGGCCATCACCAGGAATAACGCGCGGCCAGCCGGAGGGCCCATGAGTGCGACGCTCGTCAGGAATGGCACGATTGTCACGGCGGCGGACCGGTACGACGCCGACATCTACATCGACAAGGGCGTCATCACACACATCGGCCGCGGGATCACGCTCGCGGCCGACACCGTCATCGACGCGGCCGGCAAGCTCGTCATTCCCGGCGGCATCGACGCGCACACGCATCTCGACATGCCATTTGGCGGAACCACGTCCGCTGATGATTTCGAGTCGGGCACCATCGCGGCGGCGCACGGCGGCACGACGACGCTCGTCGATTTCGCCATTCAGGGCGCAGGCGAGGGGCTGTATCCCGCACTCGATGCCTGGATGGGCCGGGCCGAAGGCAAGGCCACCATCGACTACGGCTTCCACATGATCGTCCGCGAACTGACCGACCAGGTGGCCGACGACATGGACCGGCTGGCCCGCCGAGACGGGGTCACGTCATTCAAGCTGTTCATGGCGTACCCCGGCGTCTTCATGGTCGACGATGCGACGATGTTCAAGGCGCTGGCGCGCACGCGCGACAACGGCGGGTTGATTTGCGTGCACGCCGAGAACGGCGGCGTCATCGACACGCTCGTGAAGGACGCGCTGCGCCGGGGAGAGACCGCGCCGAAGTACCATGCGCTCACGCGGCCGTCGGCAACCGAAGGGGAGGCGACGGGCCGCGCGATCGCGCTGGCCGGGATGGCGGGTGCGCCCATCTACATCGTGCACCTGTCATGCGCCGAGGCCCTCGAAAAAGTCAGCCAGGCGCGCGACAAGGGGCTGCCGACGTACGCCGAGACGTGTCCGCAGTACCTTTTTCTGTCGTACGACGACTACGAGCGGGAGGGCTTCGAAGGAGCCAAGTTCGTGATGTCGCCGCCGCTGCGCGACAAGCGGCATCAGGACGTGCTGTGGAAAGGGCTGAGGCAGAACACGCTGCAGGTCGTGTCGACCGACCATTGCCCGTTCCGCATGAACGATCCGGCGCAGAAGCCGCTGGGGAAAGGCGACTTCTCGAAGATCCCGAATGGCGCACCGGGCATCGAGACACGGCTGATGCTGCTGTGGGACGGCGGTGTCGGCGCGGGCCGCATCGACGCGCATCGGTTTGTCGAGCTTGTCGCGACCAATCCGGCGCGGATGTTCGGATTGTGGCCGCGCAAAGGGACGATTGCCGTCGGGTCGGACGGCGATCTGGTCGTGTGGGATCCCGACCTTCAGGTGACGCTGTCGGCGAAGACGCATCACATGCGCGTCGACTACAACCCGTACGAAGGCCGTGTCATCACGGGCGCGCCGACCATTGTCGTCTCGCGCGGTGACGTGATCGTGGATCGCGGCGCGTTCAAGGGCCGGAGCGGTCGCGGCCAGTTCATCAAGCGCGTGCCCGGCCCGCCGTTGCTGGTGTGACGAAGAGAGGGATTGGGGATTGGGGGAACGGTTGGGAGCCTGGGATCGCCGGGCTCCAGCCCGGCATCGAGGCGCAGGGGTGTGCGGGTGCCGTGGCGCTTCGCTCCGCGGCCCCGCTCACGCAAGCCGGCAAAACGCACCTTGCCGGGACTCGTCGCCGGTCTTACGTGGGCGCTATTCGCGCAGCCAGTCCTGGCCCTCTCGGTGCGTTTTGCGACCTGACGCTGTCGGCCTGGTTCGAGGGGCCGCTTCGCAAAGCGCCACGGCACCATGGCAGGTGGCGACACGCATAAAGGAAGAAGAAGCTGGAGTTACACAATGACCGTAACCGCGTCGACGCCCATGACCGGTGATGAAATCGTCCGTCTCTGCCGGCGCCACACGATGTACGAGTGGTCGGTGCAGTCGAAGGTCGATCCGATCCCGGTGGCCCGGGCGGAGGGTGTCTATTTCTGGACGCCCGAAGGCAAGCGGTATCTCGACTTCAACAGCCAGCTGATGTGCACCAACATCGGGCATTCGCACCCGAAGGTTGTGCGCGCCATCCAGGAGCAGGCGGCCACGCTGGCCTACGCCAACCCCTTCATGGCGACCGAGCCGCGGGCGCGGCTCGGCGCGAAACTGGCGGAGATCACGCCGGGCGACATCGACACGTTCTTCTTTACCAACGGCGGCGCCGACGCGAACGAGAACGCCATCCGGATTGCGCGTGTGGTCACGGGGCGCCACAAGATCCTCGCGCGTTACCGCTCGTACCACGGCGGCACCGCCGGCGCGATTGCGCTCACAGGCGACCCCAGGCGCTGGGCGGCGGAGCCTGGCCTGCCCGGAATCGTGCGCGCGCCGGATTTCCATAAGTGGGCGCGGCCCGGGCCCGAGCCGGTTGACGTCTGCCTGCGCGAGCTCGAGGACATCATCCGCTTTGAGGGCGGCCAGAACATCGCCGCGTTCGTGATGGAGCCGGTCGTCGGCACCAACGGCATTCTCATCCCGCCAGACGGCTACATGCAGGGCGTGCGCGAGATCTGCGATCGGCATGGCATCCTCCTGATTGCCGACGAGGTGATGTCCGGGTTCGGCCGGACGGGCCGCTGGTTCGCGATCGACCACTGGAACGTGGTGCCCGACATCATGACGATGGCAAAGGGGATTACGTCGGCGTACGTGCCACTGGGCGCCGTGGGGATGCGGCCGCACGTGGCGAAGGCGTTCACGGATCGAGCATTCCCGGGTGGGCTGACCTACAACAGCCATCCGCTCGCCTGTGCGACGGCGCTGGCCACGCTCGCGGTGTACGAGGAAGAGGATCTGATCGCAAGGGCAGCGCGCACCGGCGAGATTCTCCGCTCCCGCCTGCAGGCGCTGCAGCGCAAGCACCCGTCGGTTGGTGCCACGCGCTCGATCGGCCTGTTTGGGCTCGTGGAACTGGTGCGCAATCGACTGACGTACGAGCCGATGGCGCCGTACGGCGGCACCTCCGATGAGATGGTGGCGATTGGCCGCTTCTTCCGCGAGCGCGGGCTCTACACCTTTGTGCGCTTCAATACGTTTTTCACGAACCCGCCGCTCGCGATCTCGGAAGCGCAACTCGACGAGGGGTTGGCCATCATCGACCAGGCGCTCGACATCTCGGACAGGGCGGTAAGCGGCGAAAGAGAGCCTTGATTCGGAGTCGTGACGCCGTAGGGGCGGCCCCCCGTGGCCGCCCCGGGGCGAGCACGGGGGCTCGCCCCTACGGAGAATCCACGACATCGAATTGCGGCCGCTCATGCAGGTGAACCCATGACTGACATCACACACTGGATCGGTGGCACACCCTGGGCCGGACAGGTCGAGCGGTGGGGCGACGTCTACGATCCGGCTGCGGGCCGGGTGACCTCGCGCGTCGCCTTTGCGGATCCCGGCACCGTCGAATCGGCTGTCGAGTCGGCCGGGCAGGCGGCCCGCGACTGGCGCCACGCGTCGCTGGCGACCCGGTCGCGCGTGCTGTTTGCGTTTCGCGAGCTGGTGGATCGTCGCAAGAAGGACATCGCAGGCCTCCTGACGGCCGAACACGGCAAGGTGGCGTCCGATGCGCTCGGCGAGGTGACCCGCGGCCTCGAGGTCGTGGAGTTCGCGTGCGGCATCCCGCAGCTGCTCAAAGGCGAGTTCTCGGAAAACGTGTCCACCGAAGTCGACAGCTACGCGATTCGGCAGCCGCTCGGGGTTGTCGCCGGCATCACGCCGTTCAACTTTCCCGCGATGGTGCCGATGTGGATGTTCCCGATCGCCATCGCGTGCGGGAACGCCTTCATCCTCAAGCCGTCAGAAAAAGACCCTTCGGCCTCGGTGTTGCTCGCGCGCCTCTGGGCCGAGGCCGGGTTGCCCGCCGGTGTCTTTAACGTCGTGCATGGCGACAAGGTGGCAGTCGATGCGATCCTGTCGCATCCGGGAATTGCCGCTGTCAGCTTTGTCGGATCCACGCCGGTCGCGCGCCACGTCTATGTGACCGGCACGCATGCCGGAAAGCGGGTGCAGGCGCTTGGCGGCGCCAAGAATCACATGGTGGTGCTGCCGGACGCCGATCTTGATCTGGCCGCCGATTCAGTCGTCGGCGCGGCGTACGGCTCGACCGGGCAGCGGTGCATGGCCATCTCGATCCTGGTCGCGGTCGGCGACGTGGCCGACCGGCTCATCCCCCTCATCCGGGACCGCATCGGCCGTCTCAAGGTCGCGCCAGGCGAGGAGCCGGGAGCCGAGATGGGACCGTTGACGACGCGCGAGGGCTTTGAGCGCGTGCTGTCGTATCTCGACAAGGGGCGCACCGAAGGCGCGGATCTGGTCGAGGACGGACGCACCGTGAAGATCCCTGGCCACGAACAGGGTTTCTTTGTCGGCCCGTGCCTGTTCGATCGCGTGACGCCGGCGATGAGCATCTACCAGGATGAAATCTTCGGCCCGGTGCTCGGCATCGTGCGCCTGCCGACGTACGAGGAGGCGCTGCGGCTGGTGAACGCGAACCGGTACGCCAACGGCGTCGCGATCTTCACCAATGACGGCGGCGCCGCCCGCAGATTCCAGCACGAGGTCGAGGTCGGGATGGTCGGCATCAACGTGCCGATCCCGGTGCCGACGGCGTACTACTCGTTTGGCGGATGGAAGCAGTCGCTCTTCGGCGACGCGCACATGCACGGCCGGGAAGGCGTCCAGTTTTACACGCGCGCGAAGGTTGTCACGGCGCGCTGGCCCGACCCCGGGCATCGGGGCGTCAACCTCGGCTTTCCGCAGATGCGCTGATGCCCTTCGATTCATGACTTCGGGGGCGAACCTGTTCCCTCAGCACTCAGCGCTGAGCGCGCGTCCTGACCGGGTCGCCTGGCGAGAATACGCAACCGTAATTGCGAGTCGAAGCACTGAGCGCCACAACGTGATGATGATCGACGGCCGCTCCGCGGCAGCAGGGTGACGATGAGCGCAGAGAATACGCGCCGGCCGGTTCTGGTCGGCTTGCCATACGATGCGAGTTCGTCGCATCTGCACGGCGCCGCGGATGGGCCTCCGGCCATCCGCGCGGCGCTGCGATCGCCGGCCGGCAACTGGTGGACCGAGGCGCTGCAGGATCTGGCGGCGCCCGGACGTCTGGTGGACGCAGGCGATCTCGTCCTGCCGCCCGATGCGGGAGCCAGGCAGTTGATTGAGACAGGCATCGGCCGCATCCTCGACGCTGGCGGCTCGCCGATCGCGCTTGGCGGGGATCACTCGGTGACCTATCCGATCCTGCGCGCGCTCGGGCCCAGACATTCCGAACTCACCATCCTCCACTTCGATGCGCATCCCGATCTCTACGACCGCTTCGAGGACGATCGGTGGTCCCATGCCTGTCCGTTTGCGCGGATCATGGAGGAGGGGCTTGCCGCACGGCTCGTGCAGGTAGGCATTCGCGCGATGAGCGGACATCAGCGCGAACAGGCCGCGCGGTTCGGCGTCGAGACGATCGACATGCGCGACTGGACCGCCGGGGCCAGGCCTGTGCTTCGGGGACCCATCTACGCGTCGATCGACCTCGACGGCCTCGATCCGGCGTTCGCGCCAGGTGTTGCGCATCGCGAGCCGGGCGGCCTCACGGTCCGCGAGGTCATCGATCTCATCCAGCATCTGCCCGTGCCGCTGGTGGGGGCCGATGTCGTGGAACTCAATCCCGCCTGCGATTCGTCCGGAGTGACCGCGACGGTCGCGGCCAAGCTCGTCAAGGAACTGGCCGGCCGCATGCTGTATGTTCCTGGTTGATGATGGCTGGATTCCGGCGGAAGCCCGTCACAAAGCAGCAAGCCGGTGAGTCGGGAGGCTTCGCACTGGAGGCCGGGTCTTCAGACCCGGCGATCACTGATACAATCCAGCCATTCCACGCACGTGAACCCCAGCCACGGGTCCCGCAGGGACCAGGGAGTGTCAGATGGTGCCACTGATGTCGCTTGCGATTCCCATCGTCGTGTCGGCCGTGATTGTGTTCGTGGCCAGCTCCATCCTGCACATGGTGTTGCCGTACCACCACGGCGATCTGAAGAAGGTGCCGCGCGAAGATGACGTGCAGGCTGCGCTGCGCGGATTCAGCATCCCGCCTGGTGACTATGCCGTGCCGCGCGTGAGTTCACCATCGGAAATGAAGAGCCCTGCGTTTCTCGAAAAGATGAACAAGGGCCCGGTCGTGCTGATGACCATCTCGCCAGCCGGGCCGCCGGCGATGGGCAAGAGCCTCGCCCAGTGGTTCGTGTATCTGATGCTGGTCAGCGTGTTTGCCGGCTACGTCGCGAGCCGCGCCCTTGGCCCGGGCGCCCACTACCTGTCTGTCTTCCGCTTTGCCGGCTGCTCCGCCTTCATGGCGTATGGCCTGGGGCACGTCCAGACGGCGATTTGGTACAGGCGCAGCTGGAGCACGACGATCAAAGACGTCTTCGACGGCCTGATCTATGGACTGCTGACCGCCGGCACGTTCGGCTGGCTCTGGCCCAGATAGGAATGGTAGACTCCGCGCGTTGCGGGGTGCGAGGGGACGGGTTAGATGCTGGGGTCAGACCCCAAGACACAACATTCTCCGGTATTTTGGAGTGCCTTCGCCCTCGTGGCAGAGCGCAAAGCCCTGGCTCCTGCCCAACGTCTACGATATTTTGGAGAATGCTGTGTCTTGGGGTCTGACCCCACTTGTCAATGGAGGGTAACAGCATGAGCGCCAGCGATCCCCTGCTTGCCCCGATGACGGGCACCGACCACCGCGAAGTCGCCGGTGTGCACCTCGACATCGCCAACGCCGGCATTGGCCGGGTCAAGCGCGTGGTGTACCCGGTGGGGTTCCGGTGGGACACCCACATGAAGCCGATTACCGGTACGAACCACTGCATGCACACGCACGTCGGATTTATCGCGCGCGGCCGGGTGCAGGTTCGCTACGAGGACGGCTGCATGGCGGACTTCGCCGCACCGGCGGCGTTTGTGATCGAGCCGGGTCACGAAGGCTGGGTGGTCGGTGACGAACCCGCAGTGATGATTGAGTTCGATTTCGAAAGCGAGACAGATACCCGGTTCGGTCTGCCCGGCAAGCACACGCACGGGTAGCTGTCCGGGCACGACGGGTCATCCTCCTCAGTCGCTCTTCCGCGCCGGCCAGGCTGGGGCGAGCGGTCACCCGCCGCCCCCGGTCAGCCACGGTTCCATCGCGCGCGTCGTCTCCGGTCACACCCACGGCGGGCAGGTGTAAGATCTCCCCACCCATGACATCCTCCGCCCCGAGGCCTCCCGGCGCCGGCTACCACGTGATCGCGAAGCCCACCGGCCCGCTCTGCAACCTCGACTGCCGCTACTGCTTCTACCTCGAGAAAGAGCGTCTCTACCCCCGGACCTCGGCCTGGGCGATGGACGACGCGGTTCTCGAGACGTTCATCCGCGACTACATCGCCTCGCAAGACGTTCCTGCGGTCAGCTTCACGTGGCAGGGGGGCGAGCCCACGCTCCTCGGCCTCGACTTCTTCCGCCGCGTCGTCGAACTCCAGGCCAGACACGCCGCCGGACGACGAATCGAGAACGGGTTCCAGACCAACGGCATCCTCCTGGACGATGAGTGGTGCGCGTTTCTGGCGAAGGAGGCGTTCCTGGTTGGCGTGTCGATTGACGGCCCGCGCAAATTGCACGACCGGTATCGCGTGGACCGGGGAGGGCACCCGACGTTCGACCGGGTGAAGCGCGGCACGGACCTGCTCGCGGCACACGGTGTGGCGTTCAACACGCTCACGGTCGTGCATCGCGAGAACGCCCGCGAACCGCTCGAGGTCTATCGTTTCCTGCGCGAGGCGGGCAGCGGATTCATCCAGTTCATCCCGATTGTCGAGCGCGTGGCGCCTCCCGCCGAATCGCAGGGTCTGGCCTCGCCCGGCATCAGTGGCAGCGGCCGCGTGTCGGGGTGGTCGGTCGACCCGGCCGATTGGGGTGGGTTTCTCTGCGCCATCTTCGACGAGTGGGTCCGGCAGGACGTTGGCCGGGTCTTCGTGCAGCTCTTCGACGTGGCGCTCGAGAGCTGGTTGACGGGCGTCGCGAGCCTCTGCATTTTTGGAGAGACGTGCGGTCGCGCGCTGGCCATCGAACACAACGGCGACCTGTATCCCTGCGACCACTACGTCTTCCCGGAATTTCGGCTGGGCGACATCACTGAGACACCGATCGCGACGCTTGTCGAGTCGGCCCGGCAAGTCGCCTTCGGCGATGCCAAGCGTGACGGGCTGCCCGCCTATTGCCAACAGTGCCCGGTGCTCTTCGCCTGCCATGGCGAGTGTCCGAAGAACCGCTTTGCGCGAACGCCCGACGGGGAACCGGGCCTCAACTATCTCTGCGCCGGCTACAGGCGTTTCTTCACGCACATCGATCCGCACATGGCGTTTATGGCGGCAGAACTGCGGGCGGCCCGAGCGCCTGCGAATGTCATGGCGTGGGTGCGCGACCGCGACCGCCAGGCTGCCATCACGACGGCGGGACGCAACGACCCGTGCCCGTGCGGGAGCGGGCTCAAGGTCAAGAAGTGCTGCGGGCGCGGCTGACAGCGCCGGCTCGATTTGAGTGGTCGGACCGCATGGCTCAAGAGGTCGTCCAAGCCCTCCACCGATGCAGCGCAGCAAAATTCGACTTCCCCTCGCAATCAGGCGAGAAATACCCACATTGAATGAATTTTGCAAAGGGACTGTATTTTCTTGACAGGTCAGACCTGTTTGGTAGTATCTCGTCTTACAAGGTGCACCGTTTCCCTTCCAATGGCTGAGCGGCCCTCGGTCTGGAACGGGCGGGCATCCGTCCCTGCCGTCCCTTCGACGACGACTCGAAATCCTGGCTGACCAGTTGCCTCGAGAGGTTGTTATGAAGATCTGTCGCCCCACCCTAGCCATCATGACCACCCTTCTGATCTCGGCGTCCGTCGCGTCCGCGCAAACGCCGACCGCCAGCGTCGTCGGCCGGGTCACGGATGCGTCGGGAGCTGTCCTTCCCGGGGTGACCATCGCCATCACGAACCCGGACACCAGCCGGTCCTCGGAGGCGGTGACCAACGCGAACGGTGACTACACCATCCTCTTTCTGAACCCGTCGCGCTACGTCCTGGAAGCCAGCCTCGCAGGTTTCCGCAACTACAAGCGGAGTGCCTTCACGCTCGAGGTCGAGCAGACATTGCGCCTCGACATCAGGATGGAACTCGGTGCGATCACCGAGACCGTGAACGTCACCGAGGCGGCGCCCTTGCTCAACACCGAAACGGCGACGCGCGGTGACGTGACGACCAAGGCCGAGATTGCCGAACTGCCGCTGGCCGACCGGTCGTTCGCCAACCTGGCGTTTCTCACCGGGAGCGTCACCCCCAAGACCGACGGCGCCGACGGGGCGTTCGCCGTCAACGGCGCGCGGGCCGACAATGCCGGGTTCCTGCTCGACGGCATGAACAACACGCAGCGGCGCAACACCAATGCCTTGATGAACCCGTCGGTCGAAGGGGTCCAGGAATTCAAGATGATGACCTCCGGCTTCTCAGCCGAGTACGGCCGCTATGCCGGCGGGATGTTGAGCGTGGTCACCAAGAGCGGCACGAACAAGTTCCGTGGCTCGGTGTTCGAGTTCATGCGCAACGACGCCCTCGACGCGAAGGGGTATTTCGACCCCGTGAAGTCGGACATGAGCCGCCACCAGTTCGGCGCCACGATCGGCGGCCCGCTCGTGATTCCCGGTTTGTACAACGGCCGCAACAGGACGTTCTTCATGGCAACGTGGGAGTCACTGCGGTCGACGGCCGGCCAGACACAGCTGCAACTGGTGCCGACCCAGGCGATGCTGAAGGGCGATTTCTCGGGCCTGACCGACAAGACCGGGAAGCCCATCGTCATCACCGACCCGCTCACAAAGCTGCCGTTTCCGAACAATCAGATTCCCCCGAACCGTCTGAATTCGGTGGCGATCAACCTGGCGAAGTACTTTCCTGAGCCGACCCTGACCGGTGACAGCCTCTACAACTACGCCGCGACGGGTACCGGCACGGACAACTACGACAACTTCGGCATCAAGATTGACCAGGCACTGGGAAGCACGGATCGCCTCACGGGCAGCTTCTTCTACCGCCCCTCCGACTCGTGCGATCCGCTGGGTAACAAAGGGCAATTGCCTTACTTCGGCACCTGTAATCCCACCCTCCAGCTGCTGACCTACGCCAAGTACCTGAAGATGATCTCGTCGTCGATGTTCCTCGAGGTTACCGGTAACTTCTCGCGCCGGACCAACAACGAGCACTGGCCGGAAAGCGGCACGAAGGACTGGGCGGCGGAAACGGGCTTCTATGGGACGACCACGGATCCGCTTGCGTCCGGCCCGCCCAACACCTCGATCACGGGGTATGCCACCATCGGCGTCATCAACGCCGCGCCGAAGATCTGGGAATACGAGAACCGGCAGATCACGGGCAACCTGACGTACGTCCGCGGGAAACACAACATGAAGACCGGTGTGGATTTCCTGCGCTACGACTACCTGAACGACGCCTGGAACGACACCCGCGGGCGCGTCGTGGCCCAGGGCAGCTGGACGGGTCAGCCGGTGGCCGACTTCATGCTCGGTTATCTTCAGAGCACGCGCCGGGCGATGGGGCCCGCCGGTCCGCATGACCGCGTGTACAACTTCTCCGCGTACTTCCAGGACGATTTCAAACCGACCTCCTCGCTGACGCTCAACCTGGGCCTGCGCTACGACCGGTTCAACCAGCCCGTGGAAGTGCGCGGGGCCATGGCCAACTACATCCCGGAGTACGGGAAGGTCGTCGCGGCCGGCTATGGGGAGCTGACGCCGGAGCAGTTCACCAGTTCGATCGCCTCCGTGGGGCTGACGCCCTACGTCGTCATGGCGTCCGATGTCGGGTTGCCGAAGTCCATCGTCAAGCCCGACAACAACGACTTCGCTCCGCGGATCGGCTTTGCGTGGCGCCTGGGCGACAAGTCCACGACGGTCGTCCGCGGCGGCTACGGGATTTTCTACGGGACCGACTCGTTGTACCGCATGGACGACTACTCCCAGGTGTTCCCGTATGCCATCACGCAAACGTTCAGCCGGTTGACGAGCGACCCCACCGTGCTGACGCTCTCCAATCCGTGGCCCATCTCCCGCGTCGGGTACGCCGGTGTCACGAGTTCGTACGGCCGGACGACCACGTCGCCCAAGACCCAGTACCTGCAGTCCTGGAACCTGGCGGTTGAGCGCGAGGTGTCCAGAGGCACCACGGTCGAGCTCGCCTACGCGGGCTCCAAGGGCACCTTCCTGCCGCGCCGCTACGACATCAACCAGCCCAGCCTCGACCCGTCGGCGGTCCGCCCCAACCCGGCCTTCGGCTCCATCATGGTGATCTCGAACGCCTCGAACTCGATCTATCACTCCGGGCAGGTGACGCTCCGGCAGCGCGTTGGCAACCAGTTGTTCATCCGGGCGTCGTACACGTACGCCAAGTCGCTGGACGAGTCGTCCAACACCGGCGGCGTCCTTCAGTACAACTTCCCGCAGGCCCAGAACCCGAACGACCTGCACGCCGAGTGGGGGCGCTCCGACTTCGACATGCGCCATGCGTTTGCGGGCAGCGTGATCTGGACCCCGCAGTGGACGCACTGGCTGGCCCGCGACTGGCAGGTTGCTTCCACCTGGCAGATCTACAGCGGCCTGCCCTTCACGCCCAAAGTGGCCACCAGCAACGTCTCCGGCGTGACGTTCCGGCCCGACCGGATCGGCGGCGGCGCCGTCGCCAATCCGTCGGCGAACATGTGGTACAACATCGCGGACTTCCCGATCGTGCCGGCCGGCGCGTACCGGTTCGGCAACTCGGGCCGCAACATCTTGTCCGGGCCGGGAACGACGCAGATCAACGCCTCGGTCTCAAAGCGGTTCCGTTTCGGCGGGACCAAGGCCCTGCAGGTGCGCGTGGAAGCGTTCAACCTGCCGAACGTCGTGAATCTGGGCCTGCCGGAGAACAACGTGGACCTGTCGACGGCGGGCGCCATCCGGAGCGAGAAGGGGATGCGCACCATGCAGATTGGGCTGCGGTTCGAGTTCTAAGCGTCCGCCAGGTCTGAAGACTGGGTCTGCATTCGGACAGTACGCTGGCTGTGCTGAGCACCGGGTCTGAAGACCGTGCCTCCATCCGGACAGTCAGGCTGACTGCCGGTCCGATCTGACACGAGCCTGGGATCGCCGGGCTCCAGCCCGGCAAGCGGTCCTGGCAGCAACGTCTTTTCTGATGTAGCCCGGGGTCTTCGCAGGATGAGACGACGAGACTTCATCAAAGCCGCTGGCGTCGTCGCGGGAACGGCAGTGGCCGGTGAGCGTGTCATGGGGAGCGCGTTTCCTCTTGGGAGCGCGTTCGCCGACACGCGGCCGAACATTCTGCTCGTGATGACCGACCAGCAGTCGGCCGACGCGATGAGCTGTCGGATGGGCGGGACGTACCTTGCGACGCCGGCGATGGACAGTCTGGCGGCCAGAGGGGTCAGCTTCACCAGGGCCTACACCGCGAATCCTCTCTGCGTGCCGGCGCGCACGGCGCTCTTCACCGGCCGGCCACCGCACGTCACGGGGTTTGAGACCAACGATCTCAAACGGCCGCTCGACGGCGCGCACCGCTGCTTCGCGACGCTCTTCCGCGATGCCGGTTACGACACCGGCTACTTCGGAAAATGGCACGTCCCGTTTCCCGCCAAGGACACGGCGGCGCACGGATTCGATCTGATGGGGGCCATCAAGAACAACGGAGCGGACAGCGAGATTCCGGCGGCCGCGGCGGCGTTCATTAAGCGGCCGCGCGGGAAGCCGTTCCTGCTCGTGACGTCGTTCGTGAACCCCCACAACATCTGCGAGTGGGCGCGCGGCGACGAACTGAAGGACGGCGAGGTCGGCGCGCCTCCGCCGCCAGAGGCGTGTCCGCCCGCGATGGAGAATCTGGCACCCCCTGAAGACGAAGCGGACGGGATGCTGCTGATGCGGCGCTCGTATCAGAACAACGCGTTGTTTCCCGTTGGGAACTTCGACAAGGACAAGTGGCGCCAGTACCGCTGGGCCTACTTCCGGATGATCGAGAAGGTCGACGCGCATCTCGCCACGATTCTGGCCGCGCTTCGCGAATCCGGTCAGATCGACAGGACCGTCATCGTCTTCACCAGCGACCACGGCGACGCGCAGGGCGCGCATGGATGGAACCAGAAGACGATCTTCTACGACAACGTGGCGAGAGTGCCGCTGATGATCGCCGGTCCCGGTGCCGCGCTAGGCAGCCTGTCGGATCGACTGGTCAACACCGGCACGGATCTTCTTCCGACGTTATGCGAGTTCGCCGGCATTCCCGCGCCGGCGGCGTTGCCAGGCCGGAGCTTGCGCGCGAGCGTGCAGGATCCGAAGACCGCCGATCCACGGACCCACGTCGTGTCCGAGATCAACATGGCTCAAGGCGGGCCCGTTGACGGTCAGACGCCTACGCTCCTGGGCAGAATGGTCAGGAGCCGGCGTTTCAAGTACTGCGCGTACTCCATCGGGACGCAGCGCGAATCGCTCTTCGACCAGGATCGCGATCCCGGCGAAATGGTGAACCTCGCCCGAAAGGCCGAACACCGGCAGGAACTCGTCCTTCATCGCCACTACCTTGCCGAGTGGCGCCGCGAGACGAAGGACGCATTTGCTATCCCTGGCGAGTGATCGCCAGCGTCGAGTACCATCGTTCGCGACCGAGGACGCATCATGAAACGACGAGACTTTATCAAGACGACGGGCGTGCTTGCCGCCGGAGCCGCGGCTGCGCCGCAGTTCGTCTTCGGGAACGAATGGTTCTCCGGCATGGCGGCTGCGGACAAGAAGCCCAACATCATCTTCGTCCTCGGTGACGACCTCGGCACCGGGGACGTGAGCTGCTATGGTTCGGACAACTTCAAAACGCCGCACATCGACCAACTCGCCCGCGGCGGCATCCGCTACACGCGCGGCTATACAGTGCCGCTCTGCGGGCCATCGCGCGCCGTCATCATGACCGGTCGATACGCGTTTCGCACCGGCGCCACCAACCAGGACAGCACCGGGCTTATGAAACCGTCGGCCGAGACCATGATGCCCAAGATCATGAAGACGGCCGGCTACGTCACCGGGATGGCCGGTAAGTGGGGCCAGCTCCCGCTCGGGCCGGGCGAATTCGGGTTCGACGAATACCTGCGCTTCAACGGCAGCGGCGTCTACTGGAAGCCGGAGGAGGCTGCCACGCCGTACACCGTGAACGGCGTGCAGAAGACGCTGCGCCCGAACGAGTACATGCCCGACCTGATGCACCAGTTCGTCATGGACTTCCTCGGGAAGCACCGAAACGAGCCGTTCTACCTCTACTACTCACTGTCGCACGTTCACGCGCAAATCCAACGCACGCCGGACAGCGCTCCCGGCAGCAAGGACCTGTACGCCGACAACATCGCCTACATGGACAAACTCGTGGGCAAGCTGGTCGCCGAACTCGACCGCCTGAAATTGCGCGAGAACACGCTGATCGTCTTCATCGGTGACAACGGCACGGCTGGCGGCCAAGCCCCTCGTGCGACCATCGGCGGGCGTCGCCTCTCGGGCGAGAAGGGGTCGATGCTCGAGGGCGGTGCGTTAGTGCCCATGATCGTCAACTGGCCCGGCACGACCCCAGCCGGCAAGGTCTGCAAAGACGTGACCGATTCCAGCGACTTCGTGCCGACGCTGGCCGAAGTGGCCGGCGCGACACTGCCCGCGAAGACGATCCTCGACGGCCGCAGCCTCGCGCCGCAGTGGCGCGGGGCCAAGGGGCAGCCCCGCGAGTGGGCCTTCATCCAGCTCGCCCGGATGTGGTACGTCCGCGAAGCCGGGTGGAAGCTCAACCAGAAGGGCGAGCTCTTCAACATGAAGAACGCGCCGTTCGAGGAGCCGTTGGTTCCGGCCGATACGAAGGACCCCGACGCGATCGCCGCGCGCAAACGCCTGCAGGCCGCGCTCGACACACTGAATCCCGCTGGCGGCATTCTCGACGATGGCGACGGGACGGGCCGGCACGCGAACCGGAAGAACAAGAAGGACGGCAACCCGGCATAGGCGGGGTGTTGATTGGAGACGGTTTCAGAACCTGCGTGATCAGCCTGTTCTTCATCGCGAGAACGGGTTTTGAAAGCGGTTGTCGCGAGTGAGAAACGGGGAAGGGTGGATAGTCATGATCAATAGACGTGAATTTATCGCTGGCGTCGGCGCCGGCGCCGCGGCACTGGCGTTGCCGGAGTGGCTCGAGTCAGCGATACCGTCAGGAGCCAGCAAGCCAAACGTCCTCTTCTTTGTGGTCGACGATTTGCGGCCGGAGCTTGGGTGCTACGGTCGTGATTACATCAGGAGCCCGAACATCGACCGTCTCGCGAAATCGGGCATGGTGTTCGACCGGGCGTATTGCCAGCAGGCGGTCTGCTCACCGACGCGCTCCAGCCTCCTGACCGGCACGCGGCCAGACACGACACAGGTGTGGGATCTGGTCACCCACTTCCGCACCGCGCTGCCGAACGTGGTCACACTCGGGCAGCACTTCAAGAACAACGGCTACTTCGTCCAGGGCATGGGCAAGATCTACCACGGCGGCTACGACGACCCGCCGACCTGGTCGACGCCGTGGCAGACGCCCAAGGCGATCCGCTACGCGCTCCCCGAAAACCAGAAGCTGGATGCGCGGCGGAACGACTTGGTCGATCCAGACGACCCGACGCCGCCAGCGCAGAAGCCAGTTCCGATCAAGCCTGCCGGTGCCGTGGACGACACGACGGCCGGCAAGTTCGACACGCGAGGGCCCGCGTTCGAAGGGGCCGACGTGCCCGACGACACGTTCCAGGACGGGAAGGTCGCCAATCTCGCGGTCTCCACCCTGCTCGACCTCAGCAAGAAGAAGGAACCGTTCTTCCTCGCGGTCGGGTTCATCAAGCCGCACCTGCCGTTCGTCTCACCGAAGAAGTACTGGGATCTCTACGATCCCGCCAAGATCGAGTTGGCGCCGAATCCGTTCCGCCCCAAGGACGCCCCGGAGTACTCCATCCTGCCGGGTGGGGAACTGCGGAACTACCACGGGATCCCCAAGGAGTCGGTCGCTCCGGATCTGGCGCGTCAACTCAAGCACGGCTACTACGCGTCGGTGAGTTACACCGATGCGCAGGTCGGCAAGGTGATGGCCGAACTCGACCGGCTCGGCCTCCGCGACAACACCATCGTCATCCTCTGGGGCGACCACGGGTGGAAGCTCGGCGAGCACGACGCATGGTGCAAGCACACCAACGTGGAGAATGACACCAACGGGCCGCTGATCCTGTCGGTGCCAGGGATGAAGAACGCCGGTGCGCACAGCAATGCGCTCGTGGAGTACGTCGACGTCTATCCCACGTTGACCGAACTGGCGGGGTTGCCGCTGCCCGGCCATCTCGAGGGCACGAGCTTCAAACCGCTGCTCGACAACCCGAAGCGCGCGTGGAAGACCGCCGCGTTCAGCCAGTATCCGCGCAACGTGAAGGGCCAGAAGGTGATGGGCTATTCAATGCGCACCGACCGCTACCGATTCACGGTGTGGGTGGATCGCGCCGACCACGCGAAGGTGGAGGCGACAGAACTCTACGACCATCAGACCGATCCGCAGGAGAACACGAACATCGCCAGGCTCCCGGCCAACGCGGCGCTGGTGGCGAGCCTGATGGAGCAGTGGAAGAAGGGCTGGCAGGGGGCCAGGCCGGCGGGTGCGCGGCCGTAGCGCGGGCAAGTCGACGATCGTCGCCGACGGGGTCCGGACACCGCCCCCCAAAGTGGACCTGCGCCCGCCGATGCGGCCAGACCCGGCGAAACAGGAGCACCGAGACATCGCAAAAACCGCCACGATCGGTGTCTTCCGATCTGGCAGTTCCTGCAACGAATCGGCCCAGAAGCGGCCTCCATTCGGGCGTTCTCTGGACAATCCGTGGCGGCATCAGTCCTGCAATAGGACGATGTATGATGCAGCCGATGCCGCGTGTCCCTCCGCTCGATCGTCCCGCTACGTACGAAGACCTGATCAAGGTTCCCGACATTATGGTCGCCGAAATCGTAGATGGCGAGTTGCACGCCACGCCGAGGCCGGCGCATGCGCACACAACGGCCGGGTCGGCGCTCGGCATGCTGGTGGGCCCTCCCTACCATCATGGCCGTGGAGGACCGGGCGGGTGGCGGATCCTGGACGAGCCGGAGTTGCATCTGGGTCGGGACGTGCTCGTTCCAGATGTTGCCGGCTGGCGCCGGGAACGCATGCCGCGAAAGCCCGAGAGGGCCTACTACACGATTCCTCCCGACTGGCTCTGCGAGATCCTGTCGCCCTCGACAGCCAAGCTCGATCGGACCAAGAAGCTGGCCATCTACGCGCGCGAAGGCGTGAGCCACGCGTGGCTCATTGATCCGCTGGCCCGCACGCTCGAGGTGCTGCGGCTCGACAACGGCCACTGGACGATCGTGGCCACACACATCGACGCCGAAGTGGTCCGTGTGGAGCCGTTCGTCGACATCGAGTTGGAACTGAACGCCCTCTGGGCAGATTGAATAGGGTCAGATCCAAGACGCAGCGTCGACCACTGGCCCTCGAGCGCGACTTCATCATCTTCATGCCGCTGCGCTGGGTCGTGGTCCATCCGACGTTGCGGGCCGTCCGCTCGGCCGGGACCGAAAGCGTGACGAGCGCCGACCCAGGGGTCTCCTCGTCGAGCACCGACATCGCCAACTGCAGCCGCCGCGCCAGCATCGGCTGCGCCTTGACGCCGCTGTTCGTGCGCCAGATCTGGGCGAGTCCCCGTGCGCCAGCATAGGGCAGCAGGAAAACCGGCACCGGCCGCGCCGCGAATGCCCGCTCATCATGCCTCCGTTCGTCCCCGCAGATCATCACCGTGTGCCGTCGGCTCGCGCCGCCAGCGACCGCGAGCCGGGTGTAGGCTAGCATGTCTTCCAAAAGGGGTTCCCATGGCGTTGCCGACGATCTGTCGTCCACTGCTCTGCATCTGCGTGGGCGGGCTGCTGGCTTCGAGCCACACCTTCGCCCAAGCGGCTCGACCCGTCGCGACGACGGGGGCGATGGCCGACTACCACGTACACGTCAAAGGCGACCTCACGCTCGACGAGGCCCTCCGCCGATCTCGGGAGACTGGCATCGTCTACGGCATCGCCATCAACGGTGGTCTCAATGTGCCAGTCAATAGCGATGCAGGACTCGAGGCGTTCCTGCAAGGAATGCGCGGCAAGCCGGTGTTCGTCGCGTTCCAGGCCGAAGGCCGCGAGTGGGTGCGCCTGTTCAGCCAGGCGACCCTCGAGAAGTTCGACTACGTCTTCACCGATGCGATGACGTGGACCGACGACAACGGCAAGCGCATGCGGTTGTGGATCAAGGACGATGTTGGGGTGATTCCGAACGCGCAGACGTTCATGGACACGCTGGTCAGCCGCGCCATCGGCATTTTCGATCACGAGCCGATCGACATCTACGTCAACCCGACGTTCCTTCCAGAGCAGATCGCGGCCGACTACGACGCGCTCTGGACACCGGTTCGGATGAAGGCGATGGTGGACGGGCTCGCCCGAAATGGCATCGCCATGGAGATCAACAACCGGTATCGCATCCCGAGTGCGGCGTTTGTCCGGCTCGCGAAGCAATCCGGGATCAAGGTTGCGTGCGGGACCAACAATACCGGCGCGGCCGATCTCGGCCGCAATCAATACTGCGCGCAGATGATCAAGGCGTGTGACCTGCGCGGCGGGGACTTTTGGAGCCCGCCAGCCGATGGCAGGAAGGCCGTCCAGCGCAAACCGCTCCGCCGGTAGATCGGCGAACCGCCGACGTGCGCGAAGGATCGGCGGTGGGCATTCGCGGGCACTCACACGGGCCGCAGGCAATCCAGGATGCTGGAGAACAGTATGTCTTGCGTCTGACCCCAACGACCTCACTCGTCCGGCGCGCGAAGGCGGAGCGTCCGAGCCAGTGAGGCGCCAGCCGCCAGCGAGAGATCACTGGCCTGCCACTGCAGCACGAGCAGTGCGCGGCGCCATGGCGGCCTCGCTATTCGATCTTCTTTCCGTCCAGCTTGCGCTCGATGGACTTCAGGCAGTCGAGCGTCTCTGCCTGGACGCGCGCGATCTTCGCAATCGTGCGCAGCAGCCACACCGCCGCAATAATCGGAATGCTCCATAACACCAGGATAGACAGGAGGACGAACAATTCCGGCATGCCAACACTGCCCATGATCCAGCTCCTCTCAGTAGGCGCCGCCGATGCGGTCGGCGAGAAGCCCCACGCTGAGCGCGTAGGCGTGGGCGCAATTGTAGCCGAGCAGCGCTTCGTAGTTGCTGTAGACAAGAAACGTGCGCGTGTCGATGCGCACCAGCGCTGCATCGAGCGCGTTGCCGGGGAGCGGTTTGCCGTTGAGCTGCCTGACGCCGAGCGTTCGCCACTCGCCGATTGGCCTCGACTCGGTCATCTGCCTGATGGCCTGACACGAACCCGTCAGCCGAAGCGGGACCATTCCCGCCAGTCGTGTGGCCGCGGCATCATCGACCTTGACCTCGCGGCCCCATCGCACCCCAGCCGTCCACCCGTGTGCCTTCAGAAAATTGGCGATGGAGGCAAACACGTCGCCTGTTGAGGTCCAGATATCGCGCCGGCTGTCGCCATCAAAATCCACGGCGTAGCGAAGGTAACTTGACGGCATGAACTGCGGCTGGCCCATGGCGCCTGCCCAGGAGCCCTTGAGCGTGTCGAGCCGCACTTCCTGCCGATCGAGAATCTCCAGCGCCGCGAACAGCTCGTTCCTGAAGAGGCTGGGCCGATGCGGATCGTAGGCGAGCGTCACGAGGGCGGCGATGGTCGGCCACGTGCCAGAGAAGCGGCCGTAGTTCGACTCCATGCCCCAGACGGCGACCAGCGTCCCGGCACCCACGCCGTACGTCGCGGTGACCCGACGCAGCAGTGCCGCGTGTTCGCGGGCCAACTTCTGGCCGGTTTCGACAAACGTCTTCGTCAGCCGGCGCTTCACGTATTGATCGAATGTAAACGTCAGCTCGGCTTGTGTTCTGTCGCGCTCGACGACGACCGCAAGCGGCTCGACTTTGGCGAGAGCGGCATCGACCGTGTTCGCGGTGATTCCTCGCGCGATCGCTTCCTGCCGCAGCGCGGCCAGCCACTCGGCAAACGGCTGCTGGGGCGTCGGCCTGGGGTCAGACCCAAAACACAGCATTCTCCAAGATTCCGTAGGCCTCGACCAATGACCAGCGTCTTCGCTCTGCCATGGCGGCAAGGGCGATCCACAATGCCGAAGAATGTTGTGTTTCGGGTCTGACCCCAACACCTGAGGCGCTGCGCGAGGTGTCGCGCGCACCACCAGCAGCGAGGCGAGCGCGGCAAAGGCCAGCCGGCCGGCCGACCTCCTCACGACACCGCCTTGCCGAGCCGCGCGCACAGCGTCTTGATCGCCTTCAGCCGGGCGTAGTTCTTGTCGTTGCTTTCAACGAGTGTCCACGGGGCTTCGCGGGTGCTGGTGCGCTCGATCATGTCGTTGACCGCCATCTCGTACGCGTGCCACTTCGTCCGGTTCCGCCAGTCCTCGTCGGTCAGCTTCCAGCTCTTGTAGGGTGTCTTCTCGCGTTCCTTGAACCGGCGGAGCTGCTCGTCTTCGGTGATGTGCAGCCAGTACTTGACGAGCACGATGCCGTGCTGGAGAAGCTGGTTCTCGAACTGATTGATTTCCGCGTAGGCGCGCATCCACTCCCTGTCGGTCGCGAATCGCTCGACCCGTTCGACCAGTACTCTGCCGTACCAGCTGCGATCGAAAATCGTGAGGCGTCCAGATCGCGACAGATGGCGCCAGAACCGCCACAGGTAGTGATGCGCGCGTTCCTCGTCGGTCGGCGCGGCAATCGGGATCACCTGGTATTGACGGGCTTCGAGCGCGGCGGTCGTGCGCCGAATCGCGCCGCCCTTTCCGGCAGCATCCCAGCCTTCAAACACGAGGATGGTCGACAGTCCTCTGGCGCCGGCCTTGCGCTGCAGGACGTTCAGCTCGCCGTGATACCGCTCCAGTTCCCTGCTCGCCTTGTCGTCGGCGACAGTGCGCGTCATGTCCAGGTTCGACAGGAGTGACGCCGCGTTGCGGCTCGTCTTCGCGTCGCGCTTGCTGGCAGCGGGCGCCAGCGCGGCGGGCGCCGCGACGACGATCTTCGCGTCCGCCCGCTCCTGGAGGTGCCGCCGGATCGCATCGCGAACGGCGGCTCCCACCGTCAGGTTCCGGTACCGCGGATCCTCGCCTTCCACAATCGTCCACGGCGCATTGCCTCGGCTGGTTTGGCGAATCATCGGTTCCGCGGCGCCGATGAACTTGTCGTACATCCGCCAGTGCTTCCAGTCGAGCTTTGACACGCGCCATCGCGTCAACGGGTCTTTCTCAAGCGACTTCAGACGCCGCTGCTGCGCATCCTTTCCCAGGTGCATCCAGAATTTCAGGATCAACGCCCCATCGTCGGTCAGCATCTGCTCGAACTCGACGATGCGGCTGAGACGTTCTTCGAAGGCGTTGTGATCGATGCGCCCGTGCACGCGGTCGAGAATGGGGAGCGAGTACCAGCTGCTGAGAAACAGGCCGATGCGTCCGTTCGGCGGAAGCGCGCGCCAGTAGCGCCAGTACTCCGGGCGTTCCTGCTCCTCGTCTGACGGGTCGCCGAACGCGGTGGTCACGATCCAGCGAGGGTCCATCCACTCGTTCAGGAGGTTGACCGTCTCTCCCTTGCCCGCGCCGTCGACGCCGGCAAAGACGATGATGGCGGGACATGCCCCATCGGCACGAAGCGCATTCTGGGCGGTCAGCAACTCCTCGCGCAGCGTGATTTCGCGGGCCTTGTACTCTTCCTTGGGGACGTGTCGACCGATCTCGGCCGCTTCAAACATGGGGTCCTCCCGGCCGATGTAATGGGCCGGATCGTGAGGCGTCAGGTCGGATTACGGTGAGTATACATGCTGGCGGACATCTCCATTGGAGCGGGTGCGGGCCGGGGACCGCCGTCCCGGGTCGCGTTGTGAACCTGCGTGCTATGCTGAGGACCCTGATCGGCAGACATATGGACGAGACATGAATCGATCTGTGCGCATCGCCGTGGGCGCTGATCACGGCGGGTTCGACCTGAAACAACAACTGGTCGCGTACCTGCAGTCGGCGGGACACCAGATACAGGACTGCGGCACCTCGAATACCGAGGCGGTCGACTATCCCGTCTTCGCCGAGGCCGTCGCCAGGACGGTCGCTTCGAACCAATGCGAGGTCGGCATCATGGTCGACGGATCGGGCGTAGGGTCGGCGATGACGGCCAACAAGGTGCCCGGCGTGCTGGCGGCGGCCTGCTACAACGACGCGCTGGCGAGGAACAGCCGGGAGCATAATGATGCAAACGTCCTCACGCTCGGAGCCGGCCAGGTCAGCTTCGAGCAGGCGCGCGGCATCGTGGATGTCTTTCTCAACACGATCTGCGCGGCCAAGCGCCACAGGAATCGCGTCGAGATGATCCGCGCCGTCGAGCGCAAGGCCCTGATGGCGGGAGCAACGGGAGGCCACGTGGATTTGTCGTCGGACGATCTCCAGCGCATTGCGGATCGGGTGCGGCAGTTGATTGAGCAGAGCGAGCCCGCCAGAGACAGCGGCCCGTCGATTGCGCCGGACGCGCTGGCCGGGATGATCGACCACACGCTGCTCAAGCCGGAAGCCACGAAGGCGGACGTCGAAACACTGTGCGGCGAGGCCAGGCGATTCGGGTTTTATGCGGTCTGCGTCAACCCGACGTACGTGCGCCACGCGAAAACGCTGCTGCGCGGCACCCAGGTGAAGGTGTGCTGCGTCGTGGGTTTTCCGCTCGGCGCGCAGCCGCCCGAGAGCAAGGCGCTCGAAGCGCGACGCGCGATCCGCGAAGGCGCCAGCGAAATCGACATGGTGATCAACATCGGCGCGCTCAAGAGCCGCGATGATGGCCTGGTCCTGCGCGATATCCGCGCCGTCGTCGAATCCTGCAGGGACGGGCGCGCGCTCTGCAAGGTGATTTTCGAAACGGCGCTGCTCACCGACGACGAGAAGGTCCGCGCCTGCGAGGTGAGCATGAAGGCGGGGGCCGACTTCGTGAAGACCTCCACGGGGTTCTCGAGCGGCGGTGCCACGGTCGAAGATATCCGCCTGATGGCGAAGACGGTCGCGCCGAAGAAGCTCGGCGTGAAAGCCGCTGGCGGCATCCGCACGTATGACGATGCGGTTAAGATGATTGCGGCGGGTGCGACGCGGATTGGCGCGAGCGCCAGCGTGAAGATTCTGGAAGACGCGCAGGCGCGAGCGGCGCGGAAGGGGTGACCGGATGGCCGAACTTCGCTGCTACGTGTTTCTCGACAGCCTGCAGCCGCAGTACGCGTCGTTTCTGGGCACCGTCGCGCAGGGATTCCTGCCGACTCCAGGCGAGGCGTCGCTGTTTGTTGAGATCGCGCCGGGCATGGACATCATGCGGGTGACAGACGTGGCGCTGAAGGCGACCGACGTCAAGCCCGGGATGCTGATCATCGAGCGGTTGTACGGGATGCTCGAGCTGCACTCGAAATCGCAGGCGGATGTCCGGGCCGCCGGACGCGCCATCCTCGAGATGCTGGGATTGAAAGAAGAAGACCGCATCAAGCCCGAGTTGTTCTCGAGCCAGGTGATCCGGAATATCTCTCCGTATCACACGCAGCTCATCAACCGGACCCGACACGGCGACATGATTATGCCGGGCCAGTCGCTGTACGTGATGGAAGTGGCGCCCGCGGGGTACGCCGCGCTGGCGGCCAATGAAGCCGAAAAGGCCGCAGCAATCAACATTCTCGAAGTGCGGGCGTTTGGCAGCTTCGGCCGCTTGTACCTGGGCGGCGAGGAGCGCGACATCGACGTCGCGTATCGCGCGGCGGAGAAGGCGATCGAGGCCGTAAGTGGGAGGGCCGGGAAGTAGGCGACATGACGTGCAGACGCGGGCCCCCGTGTCGGCGGGAGGACGGCTTCCGAAGCGGCCCCTCGAACCAAGCCGACAGCGTCAGTCTGCAAGACGTGCCGTGAGGGCCAGTTCGGGCTGGGGGATAGGGCCCCCGGAACGTCAGGTCGGTTACGCGTCCCGGCAAGGCATGTCTTGCCGGCTTGTGTGAGCGGGGACGCGGAGGAACCGCCATCCCGCCGGCATAGGACAGCGTGCAGGGAGCAGGAGTCGGCGGCAGGTAACCCGGATCGGGGATCGCGGATCCCGGATCCCGATTTCGTGGAGCACAGCAATGACAGACGCTCTTGGCATGATTGAGTGCCGGTCGTTCCCGGCGGTGGTGGAAGCCGCCGACGCGGCGGTGAAGGCCGCGAAGGTGGAACTGGTCTCCTACGAGAAGACCGGCGGCGGGTACGTCTCCATCATCGTGCGCGGCGATGTCGCGGCGGTGAAGGCGGCCATGGACGCCGGGCAGGTGGCCGCCGCCCGCGTGGGCGAGGTCGTGACGGTGCATACAATCGCGCGGCCACACGTCAACGTCGATGTCGTGATGCCGCTCGGCCGGGCCGAACAGGCCAAGGGCTGAGGTCTGGACGGGACACTCTGGAGCGGGACCACGGGCGCTCGATTCGGACGCCAGAGTTCCCGACAGGCTCCGCTTCCAGACGCGGACCCAGGACGTCGCGCCCGGCGTGTCACGCGGGGACGCGGCTATGAAAGGGTGAGGCCAGCATGCAGCTCTGCAAGGTTGTGGGCACCGTCGTCGCGACGCGCAAGGAGCAGACGCTCGAGGGGCTGAAGATGCTGCTCGTGCGGCAGGTCGACACCGACGGCCAGGAGGCCGGCGGGTTTGTGGTGGCGGCCGACGCGGTGGGCGCCGGCCCCGGTGAATACGTGCTGGTCGCCTCGGGCAGCTCCGCGCGTCAGACGCAAGCGACCAATAACCGGCCAGTCGACGCGGTCATCATGGCTATTGTCGACACGTGGGAGATCGGCCGCGAGACGAAATACAAGAAGTAGCCGCATGGCGTCATGACACGACTGAGCGACCAGGACATCGAGACAATCGCGCAGACGATTGCGGCGGGCCTCCCGCCTTCGCTCGCGGGGCGGGCTTCGGCGGAGAAGGGCTTGCCGTCGCCGGCGTCGCGCCTCGGCCTCTTCGCGACGGTCGACGAGGCGGCACGTGCCGCACGCGCCGCCCAGCCAGTATTTGCCGCCCTGTCGCTGGCAACGCGGGCCGCCATCATTGCCGCCATCCGCGAGACGATGAGGGCCAATGGCGACGCCCTGGCAAAATCCGCTCACGAAGAAACCGGCCTTGGGCGTTACGAAGACAAGATCGTCAAGAACCGCCTCGTCACCGAGCGCACGCCCGGGATCGAGGATCTCGCGCCAACCGCTGTCACCGGCGATCACGGCCTGACGCTGGTCGAGCCGGCGCCGTTCGGGGTGATTGGCGCCATCACGCCGTCCACCAATCCGACCTCCACCATCATCTGCAATGCGATCGGCATGCTGGCCGCCGGCAACAGCGTCGTGTTCTGCGTTCACCCGCTGGCGAAGCGATGCTCGATGGAGACGGTGGCGCTTCTCAACGAGGCCATCACGAGCGCCGGCGGGCCGCCCAACCTGGTCACCTGTTTGTCGAACCCGTCAATCGAGACGGCTCAGGAGGTCATGCATCATCCCCTGATCCGCCTGCTCGTCGTCACGGGCGGCGGGGCCGTGGTGAAAGCTGCGATGGCGAGCGGCAAGCGCGCCATCTGCGCCGGGCCCGGCAACCCGCCGGCGGTCGTGGATGAGACCGCGCACCTCGGCAAGGCTGGTCGCGACATCGTGCTCGGTGCGTCGGCCGACAACAACATCATCTGCGTCGACGAGAAGGAAGTCCTCGTCGTCGACCGCGTTGCCGATGCGCTCATCAAGGCGATGGAGGCCGCCGGCGCGGTCGTGATCGATCGCAGCCGCCTCACGGCGCTCGAGAACCTCGTCTTCGCGACGCACCCGGGCCCACGCGGCCACGGATCGATGAACCTCGATCTGGTTGGCAGGAACGCGTCGGTGATTCTGTCGCGCCTCGGGATGAACGTTCCCGAGTCTACGCGGCTCGGCATCGTTGAAGTGAGCGAAGATCACCCGCTGCTCTGGAGCGAGCAGATGATGCCAATCCTGCCTGTGTGCCGCGTGCCTGACGCCGATCGTGCCATCACGATGGCGATCGAGATGGAAGGCGGCAACCGGCATACCGCGGTGATGCACTCGACGCATCTCGACCGCCTGAGCCGGATGGCCAGGGCCTGCGACTGCAGCATCTTCGTCAAGAACGGGCGCTCGCAGGCGGGCCTCGGCCTCGATGGCGAAGGGTACTGCTCGTTCACCATCGCGAGCCCGACCGGCGAAGGGCTCACAGGGCCGCGATCGTTCTCGCGCTCGCGCCGGTGTGTGCTGGTCGATCACTTCAGGATTACGTGATGAAGAAACACCCAGCGATTGCCATTGTCGAGTTCAGCGACATCCCCACCGGGATGTTCGCGACCGACGCGATGCTGAAAGTCGCGCCGATCGCGTTCATCAAGTGCGGAACCGTCAGCCACGGCCGGTACCTCACGCTGGTGGGCGGCACGACGGCGTCGGTGGGGGAGTCGCTTCGAGAAGGGCTGTTCCATGGCGGGCCGAGCGTGCTCGACCACCTGCTGCTCGCCGACATCCACCCGCGGGTCTACGAAGCCATGCTCGGGTGGAGGAAGCCTGGCACGACCGGTGCGCTGGCCATCATCGAAACCGATACGGTGGCCACCAACGTGCGCGCGGCTGAGGCCGCGCTCAAGGGCACGCCGGTCGACCTGCTCGAGATCCGGCTGGCCGACACGGGACTCTCCGGCAAAGGCATCAGCATCTACCAGGGAGCGCTGCCTGACATCGAAGCCGCCATCGACCTGGCGGCCAGGTATCTCGGCGAGGCGGGCACCCAGTTGCGCCACCGCATCATCTCGTCGCCGCACGAGGCGCTGGTCAAGCAGATCGAAACCAGCACCTGGTTTGGATCGCAGACGAAGCTGGACCTCGAAGGGGAGACGGCGTCGTAGATGGGGATCAGGGATTGGGGTTGGGGACTGGGGATTCCCGCCTTCGCCGGCCGGTGGCGACACCGGCTTCGGCGTGGCAGGCGGGATTCGGGGGGAACTCGCGACGAGTCTTTCCTGGGATCGCCGGGTTCCAGCCCGGCAAGGGTGAAGACGATATGCTGCTTGGCCGGGTGATTGGGACGGTTGTAACGTGCGTCGTGTACGACGGCCTGGCCGGCGTGCCGATGCTCGTCGTCCAACCGCTCGACAAGCGCGGCGCGCCGAAGGGCGCGCCGGTGGTCGCTGCTGACGCGACGCGAATGGCGGGCCCGGACGAAATGGTTTACTACGAGGGTGGCCGCGAGGCGGCGCTCGCGCTTGACCCCTGGTTCGTTCCCGTCGACCACACGATCGTGGGCCTCGTGGATCGCCTGCACGTGACGCCCGGGAGCGAGACATGATTCTCGGGCGCGTCATCGGCGACATTACGTCGACCATCAATCACCCGTTCTACGACGCGAAGAAGATCCTCCTGGTCGAGCGCACCGATCCGTCCGGCGCCGCGCTGCCAGATTACCTGATCGCGATCGACACGGTGGGAGCGGGCCCGGGCGAACGCGTGCTCGTGCTCGACGAGGGCAACGGCGCCCGTCAGATCGTCATCTCCAGCGACGCCCCCATCCGCTCCGTCATCGTCGGCATCATCGACGCCGTCGACTACTCCTGAAGCAGCCCAACAGACAGGTGCCGCGGCGATTCGCGGAGCGGCCCCTCGAACCAGGCCGACAGCGAAGTCCCTCGACCTTGCTCAGGACTCCCTGAGCGTGTCGAAAGGAGCGAAGTCGAAGGGCGTCAGTCCGCAAGACGTGCCGCGAGGGCCAGGACGGGAAATGGGGTCGGACCTATTTTCGTTGCCGGCCTCGCGAAAACAGGTCCGACCCCATTTCCCGGTCGGCGACAGGTCCCGGCAGGGCATGTTCTGGTGCGCCGTGAAGCGGGGACGCGGAGGAACCGCGTCCCGCAGGCATGCGGCTGCGCGCAACGCGCAAGTGGAGGAGGAGTCACTTCGCGCGTTCCACGAGTCTCACCAGCGTAGCCCCCAGGGATGAGGCCTCATCGTCCGCGAACGCCTCGACCAGCGGGTGCGCGTCGAGCGTTGCCTGCACGATCCCGCGCAGCACGCCCTTGCCGCGCCCATGCACAACGCGGATCTCCAGCAGACCGGCCTCATAGGCGGCGCGCACATAGTCGTCCACCAATGATCGGGCGTCCCCCGGCTTGAACGCGTGCAAGTCGAGCGTGCCGTCAATCGGCAGGAGAACCGGGTCGTCTTCGGTCACGGCTTGACGAACGTCGCAGTCACCGACGTCTTGATGCCGCCGCGTGAAGTGAAGTCGCCCGCCACCGTCATCCGGCGTGGCTGGCAGACCGCCACCAGATCGTCGAGAATCTGGTTGGTGGCCGCCTCGTAGAAGATGCCGCGGTTTCGATAGTCGAGCAGGTAGTACTTCAACGCCTTCAATTCGATGCAGCGCTCGTCGGGCACGTAGGTGATCCGGATTTCCCCGAAATCGGGCAGGCCGGTCATCGGGCAGACCGACGTGAACTCCGGCGCGCTGATGGCGATCTCGTAGTCGCGGCCAGGGCGGGGATTCGGGAATGTCTCGATCGTGAGATTTGACATCGGAGCGGAGTTTATCACTTGGAGGCCGAAATCCGGGCCGCATCTCCGGATTTGAACGATTGACAGTGGCCGATCGTGCGCGTTAGCATGCAACGACATTTCGAGGCGATTCCTGAGGTCGCTGGCCGCGCGCACAGCAGACCATCCAGCAGGACAACGCGCGTAAGCTTTGACGAGGAGAGAAGCAATGGTTGAGGCCCGGAGGATGGGCAAGTCGGAACTGTTTGCGCACTTTGCCGAGCGCTTCGAGGTGAAGCGGGTGATGGCGCGCGAGTTCTTCGATGAGCTGACCATGCTCTCGGAGAAGGAACTGAAGCGCTCGGGCGAGTTCGTGCTCCCCGACATGGTGAAGTTGGTGGTCCAGAAGCGCAAGGCCCGTCTGGGGCGCAACCCGGCGACGGGTGAGCCCATCAAGATCCCGGCCAAGACCGTGGTCAAGGCGCGCATTGCCAAGAAGCTGAAGGACGCCGTTCTTCCCCGCAAGTAACCAGGAATGCGTGGCCGCCAGGCCTGCGTTTCGCGATTGATCGTCGTGTGGCGGCGGTCCGGTCTCGCGCCGGGCCGCGCCACGCGGCGTATCATCCGGCCAGTTCTATCCTCCCGCCTCGGGCGGTGAGATTCGTCCGAATTCCAGCACGAACGTCGTTCCGCGCCCGACCGTGCTCGCCGCGCTGACCGTCCCTCCCAGCTGTTCGACGATCTTCTTGACGATGGCCAGGCCGAGACCGAGGCCTTGACGCTTGGTCGTCACGAAGTCCTCGAACATGGTGGCGATCCGCTCAGGCGGGATTCCGCACCCCGTGTCGGCCACGCGCAGCTGGACCTTTCCGTCGAGGGCAGCCGTCGTCATCACGATCCTGCCCTGCGGCGGGGTGGCCTCGATCGCATTCAGCACCAGATTCCTGCAGACGCGACCGAGCGCGAACATGTCGCCCAGGATGAACAGGCGCGCGCCGTCCAGTTCCACGCTGAGCGTCACGCCCGCCGTGTCGGCGTTGGCGCGCATCGACTCGCCGATGTCGGCCACCAGGGTGTTGATATCGAGCGGGAAGCGCTCGAGCGGCATCGGGCGACTGATGTTGCGGAGATCCTCGAACACGCGCTTGATCGTGCCGAACTCGCGATTGACCGTCCGGCTGAACATCTCCCGGTACTCCGGGTCGTCGTGCATCTTGAGCATCAGCCGGCAGTTATTCTGGACGTTCTTGAACGGGTGCGACAGGTCGTGCACCAGGCCCGCAGCCACGCGTCCGAACATCGCGTGGCGCTCCTGCTTGCGGACGTCGTCCTGCAGTTCCACCAGACGATCGGCCATCCCGTTGAACGCGTCACCCAGAGTCCCGAGTTCCGACTTCGACTCGATCGCGACCCGCGCATCGAGCCGTCCCTCGGCGATGGCCTGCGTGCCCTTGATGAGGGCGGTGATGGGCCTGATGAACGATCGGCCCCACACCGAGCCCACCAGGATCATGATCAGCAACGCCAGGCTGATGGCGGCCACCAACTCGCTCTGATGGCGTTCGGCCACCACGTACGCCTCGCGCGTCGGCTGCGAGACGACGACCGTCCAGCCGAGATCGGGAATGCCGACGCCGACCGCGAGCAAACGCCCGCCGGTGGGTTGTTCGTCCTCCCGCACGACCGGTTGATCCCCGCCAGAGGCGCGCAACTCATCGACGATCGCGTTGGTGGTCGAATTGCTGCCGCGCGTCCCGCCGCCTTGTGTACGCGCGAGGGCGTCGGTGGCGACCTTCGACCGCTCCTCGGGATTGCCATGGGCGAGCAATTCGCCGCCCGGACCGAGGACCAGCGCGTATCCCCGTGTGCCGATGTGAATGTTTTTGACCATTCGCCAGAGTTCTTCGATGCTGAACTCGCCGACAAGCCACCCGGCCTGTTGCCGACCGCGGCCGAGCGGCGCGGCCACCAGCATGGTCGGCAGCATGTCGCCGTCGACGAACACGGGCGACATCCGGACGCCCTCGACGATCTTCGCGCCAGCCGCCCCGCTCGGCGTGGTTCGGGCGGAGGTGAGATCCCTGAACTCCGGGGCCTTCGGGACATCTGGTGGACCCACGCGGCTGGTCGCGATGGCGCTTCCGGAGCCGTCGACGACCGTGAGTTCGCCGAATTCCGAAAAGGTGAGCACGTAGTTCTTCAGGATGCGGTCGGTCTGCTCGGGCGTGAGGTTCGTGTTCTCGAGGTCCGCAGCCAGCGCCTGGAGAATCTGGAGGTCCGTGGAGATGTAACGCCGCACCTGTTCGGCGACCTGGCGCGCGACGTTGAGGTTCCCCTCGACGACCGTGCGCCGCGTGCCGTCCCTGAGCGAATAGAGCGACACCGCGCCGTACGTGAGCAGCGGCACCACGGCCGCCGTCGCCAGCATGACCGCGAATCGGACGCGCAGCGTCCTCATGGAAGCACGCCCCCGGGATTGCGCATCCGCCACCGGCTCAGGCTGTGCAGCGCGTCACGGCTCACCGCGCCGTCGGGCACCTCGAACCGGCGGCTGACGGCCTGAACCGTGTTGCTCCACGCCAGCACAATTGCCGGCGGGTTCTCACGAAGCGCGAGGCTCAACGCCCTCATCGCCGCGCGGGTGCCATCATCATCTGGCGCATCGCGCATCTGCTCGAGCGCCGCGTCAACGGCCGCATCCTGGTAGCCCCAGAAGTTCCAGCGCCTCGAAATCCCCGGCGAATGCCAGAACCGGTAGTGGATCGTCCGGTACGGCCCACCGGCCATGTTCGTCAGCACCGCGTCGAAATCGCCAGTCTGGATGCGCCGGTTGTAGACGTCCGCGGGCAGCGCCTCAATCCGCATCTCGACGTTTACCAACCGCAGTTGCCGCTGAACCAGCAAGGCCAGGCGTTCATAGATCGTGAAGTTCGCCGGCAGCAGGCACGTGAACTCGACGACCGGTGCTCCAGCCTTCACGCCGCTCGTTCGAAGGCCGCCGCTGCGGCGGGCGATTTCGAGCAGGCCGGCCGCTTCGGCCGGATCGTACCGCCATCCCGGCACGCTGCCATCGCGCGCCCAGAACGAAGGCCAGACGGTATCGTCGCCGGTCAGGCCCTGACCCTTGAGCGCCTGCTGGAGCAGCTCCTCGCGGTTGACGCCGATGTTCAGCGCCCGTCGCACCGCGGGATCGCGGAAGATCGGCCGCGCCGAGTTCATGATGATCGTGTAGGCGTAGTAGCTGAGATACGACCGCACCTGGACGCTCGCCTGGTCAACCAGGAACTCGGCGGTGTCTGGCCCGACCTCCCACAGGAAATCGACACGGCCGCGCATCATGTCGGCCCACGCGGTTCTCAGCGTGTCGTACGCCTTGACGACCACCCGGCCGATCGCGGGCCTGCCGAGATAGTAGTACGGGTTCGCCTCCAGCACGATCTCGTCCTTGGTCGACGAGGTGATCACAAACGGGCCCGTCCCGACAAGCGGGCGGTTCTCGACGGCCGGCCGCGTGACGGGCATGTCCAGATCGTCGAGCAGGAACGCGCATCGGCGGTTCAGCCGAACGACCACCTCGCGATCGCCCGCGATCGAGACATCCCTGATATCGGGCACGCACACCGAGAGTGTCTGACCGGCTGGAACATCGCGCGCCTCATCGAGATGGCGTTTGACGTCGGCTGCCGTCAGCGGCGTGCCGTCCTGATACCGCAGCTGCGATTTAAGTACGAGGCGCCAGGTCAGGCCGTTGTCGGTTTCGGTCCAGCTGTCGATAAGCCGCGGAGAGGTTCTGCCGCTGGCATCGTTGCCGGTCGGTCGTTCGAGGGCGAGCGTCTTGGCGAGGAGGCTGACGCCGAGCGAGGGATCGAGCAGGCGGCTTTGCGGAACGCCGATGACAATGGTGGCCGGCCCCGATGACGGGGCGGGCGGCGTGGCGGTCCCGCATCCGAGGGCAGACAGTGCCCAGACGATGCCCGAGGCGATGCAAATCGCGCGGGCGGAGCAACTGCCTGCCCCCTCCCAGGGTGTGCGTGGTCGCCGCGCTACTTGCTGTCCTCTGGTGGGATGCAAATCATCCACGGGCAGAAATCAATCGGCGGGGGCTTCTTCTGGCCCCGCTTCACAACAGTAATCCTCATTGTAACCCTCCAGCAATGGCGCTGGCGGTTTCTTCCGCCAGCGAAACCAGCGCCGATTCAAATGCACGCTTGTGACATGACGGCGCTTCCATGTCTCCAAGTTCCGCGTGGGAGGCGACCGCGCAGCCGCCTCCGCACACTGGAATGAACGAGCAGTCGCCGCACTGCCGCCAGGGCGCGAGCCGCTCAAAACGCAAGGCCACTTCGGATTGCACGCCGTCGGCAACGGCTCTGATGTGGCCAACCGCCAACGCGTTGTCGCCGGTGAAGCCGGGGCACGCGTAGAGTGATCCGTCCGGTCCGACCGTGTGCGAGTGCCGCCGGTACAGCTCGCACGGACCCATGTGCACGCCGTCGGCGGTGGAGAAGCCGCGCCGCTTCGTCTCTTCGCGCAGCATCGCCATCTGTTCGTCGACGAAGTGGCAGCTGTCGCATGCGGACCCCGCGGCACCGCCGCCGCCCGCGACGCTCATGCACGAGCCGTTCGCCGGCTGACGATCCGGTCCCACGGCCCTCAGCGGAATCACGCCTGCGAGCGCCTGCGCGGACTTCGGCACAATCACCGGCTTGAACGCGACCTTCGAGATGCGGCTGGCGAACGCCTGGTCCTTGAGAAAGTCGAGCAGCGCGGGATAGCGCTCGGCGGTGGCGGTGTCGAAGTTGCCGCCAATCGCGATCGGCGTCCTGTCGGCCACGCGCCGGATGTTGGCGATGATGCGATCGAAGGTGCCCTGGCCCCCGCGCGTCGGGCGCACCCGATCGTGGGTGGCGCGATCGCCGTCGAGCGTCACCTTGACGCCGTTCAGCCCGAGCGGCAGCATCCGGTCGACGATCTCGGGAGAGAGAAGCAGGCCGTTGGTGATGATGTTGACCAGTTGCTGCACGCCTCTCGCCTGCGTCGCAAGCCAGCAGCGTTCGGCGAGGTCGAACATCGCGGCGGTGTTCAGCAGCGGTTCGCCGCCGAAGAATGTGAGCACCAGCCGGCGGGGACCGACCGCATCGAGTTGACTGGCGATCCATTCCGCCACCTGGGCCGAGGTCTCGATCGACATCTTCGGGGCCGGACGTCCCGCATCGACGTGGTCGCCCTGATAGCAGTAGTCGCACGCGAAGTTGCACTGCAGCGTGGTCAGAATCGTGATGCGCAACTGCGACACGTCTTCGCGGAATTCGCTGAAGCGCAACGCCAGGGCAGCCTGTTCGGAGGCGTGATCCTGGACGAGGAATCCGTGTTCGGCAAACGTCGCGAGCGCCTCGCGCTCGTCTTCGCCAGGATCCTCCGCGTGTGAGCCGGCATCATTCGGCTGATCGACGAGCCGTGCCGCGTCGCTCGAGACGACCAGCTGCGCGTCGGTCAACGTGTTCATCAGGAACACGTCGCCCGTCGGCAGGGGCACCCGAACGTTGAACGCGGAGGGCTGCATGGTCAATCAATCTCCACCCCCTCCAACTGCAACCATCGGGCCAACATTGAGCTGATGAGCACCACTGTGAATCGGTGTGAAGCGGCGGCCAGCGGGACCCGGCGACTCCCTACATTTCTGGGTGCTTTTCGAAGGCCGCTGCATCATGCCGGCGCGCGGGCGTGCCGTTCCGGGCAGATGACGGATCGGTCGGCCCCGGCCGGGGTTCGCGCCGGTTGCAGAAACTGCAACACTGAGCGTTGGGCCAGGCTGCAAATTTTGCAGTCTCGGGATGAGGCACAGGGACCTAGCTGCTGCGCAGTTTCCTGGCAATCTGGCGGATGTCGAGGCGGTCCATCTTGTGTTTGAGCGTGCTCAGCGGCACGCCGAGGGTCCTCGCCGTGGCAGTCACGTTCCAGCCGGACTGCTCAAGCGCGCGGAGAATGAAGTTCCGCTCGAAGGTCTCACAGGCCTTGTCGAGCAGCGCCTCGGTCACCGTCTCCGGTTTCACGAGCGACGCCAGATGGTACTCGTATGGCAGGTTCTCGCTCTCGATCACATCCTGGTCGCACACCGCGACCAGCCGCTCCACCAGGTTCTCGAGTTCGCGGATGTTGCCCGGCCAGCGATACCCCTGCAGCACCGCCATCGCCGACTCGCTTATCCCGCGAATCGATTTCCTGAACTTGGCGTTGTAGCGCGAGAGAAAAAACAGCGCCAGTTCCGGGAGGTCCTCCAGACGCTCCCGAAGCGGCGGGACGCTGAGCGGAATTACATTGATCCGGTAGTAGAGATCCTCCCGGAACCGGCCTTCCCGCACGGCCTTCTCGAGATCGATGTTGGTCGCGGCGATGATCCGCAGATCCACCTTGACTGATCTGGTGCCGCCAACACGTTCGATTTCTGATTCCTGGACCGCGCGCAGCAGCTTCGCCTGCACGTCGGGCTTCAATTCGCCAATCTCATCGAGAAACAACGTGCCGCCCGAGGCGATTTCGAACTTGCCCAGTTGCTGCCTGACCGCCCCGGTAAATGCCCCCTTCTCGTGGCCGAAAAGCGCCGACTCGACAAGTTCGCCTGGAATCGCCGCGAGGTTCACCGGCAGGAATGGCGCGTCGGACCGTTCTGACGCGCGGTGAATCATGCGCGCGATCAGTTCCTTGCCGGTCCCGCTCTCGCCGAGGATCAGGACCGTGGCCGACAGCCCCGCCACCTTGCGCACCAGTTCCGCGATCTCGCGCATCTTGACGCTCGGGCCCTGGATGAACCGGCGCTCGCCGTCGTCGGCCACCTGCGCGGAGAGCGTCATCACCTTGCGGCTCAGGTCCAGCCGCTCGCACGCGTTCCGCACGAGCGACAGGACGGCGTCGTACTCGAAATCCTTGGTGATGTAGTGGTACGCGCCCAGCTTCATCGCCTGGACGGCGGTTTCGATTTCGTTGATGGCCGAGATCATGATGACTTCGACCAGCCGCTGCGTCTCCTTCACCTGCCGCAGCACCTCGATCCCGTTGATGCCGGGCATCCTCACGTCGAGCAGCATCACGTCGACGGTTTCGCGGTTGAGGACGCCCAGCCCGTGCTCGCCGGTCGACGCCCGCAGCACGCGGTAGTCGCGGCGCAGGATCGCCGTCAGGGTGTCGCGCATCCCTTCGTCATCGTCGACGATGAGGACCGTCTTCATGCTGGAAGCCAAATGCGGAGTTCTCCGATCCGAGAGTGGCTTGATTGTAGGCGCCGGGAGGCTACAAGTTCAAGGCGCACGAGTGACAATCTGGCTGCAGCGTTCGCGCGAGACCGTCGCTTGACAGTGCCGCGAGCGTCCCGGTAACGTGAACTTTCGACGCCTCCGGAACCGGAATGGAGCCGGTTTCAAGACCCGTTCTCGCAGCCTCGGCACGCCATAGCCGCTGGCGAAGGCGGCCGCAAAACCGGCCGCTCACGCAGGTGTTGAAACCGTCTCCAGTGAAACCCTCGCCCGCGCCCGACGCCCTGTCGTTCGTGTCGCCCGCGATCCACCTGAGGAGTAGCCATCTGTGGCCAACCAGTACGACGTCATCATCATCGGTGCCGGCACGGGCGGATACCCCACCGCGATTCGTGCCGCGCAGCTCGGGCTCAAGGCCGCCGTCATCGAACGCCAGAAGACGCTCGGCGGCACCTGCTTGAACTGGGGCTGCATCCCCACCAAAGCGCTCCTCGAGCACGCCCACGCGCTCAAGATCGCGCAGGGCGCAAAGGAATGGGGACTGGTGCTCGGTCCCGACCCGCCCCGCATCGACATGAACCAGGTGCAGACGCGGAAGGACAAGATCGTGACGGTCCTGACGCGCGGCGTCGAGTACCTGTTCAAGAAGAACGGGATCGACTGGATCAAGGGCAGCGGGCGGCTGGCGGGCCCAGGCAAAGTCGAGGTGACCGGCGGCGAGACGCAGTTGCTCACCGCGCGCCAGATCGTTGTGGCCACCGGGTCGAGCGCCCTCAGCGTGCCGGGCATCGATCTCGACCGGAAGCGCATCATCACGAGCGACGAAGCCATCTTCATGCGCGAGGTGCCGAAGTCCATCGTCGTGATGGGCAGCGGGCCGATCGGCGTCGAGTTTGCCACCGTCTTCAAGCGTTTCGGCAGCGACGTCACCATCGTCGAACTGCTGCCGCACCTGGTGCCGCTCGAAGACGAGACCATTTCGGTCGAACTGGAGAAGGCGTTCAAGAAGCAGGGCATCAAGTTCCACACGTCGACCACCGTCACGGCCGCACGGGCGAAGGCCGACGGCGTGGACCTGGATATGAAGATGCCGGATGGCTCGACGCAGATACTGTCGGCCGAGTATCTGCTGGTGGCGACCGGGCGCGGTCCCGTCACCGCCGGGCTTGGCGCCGGGGAAGCCGGCCTGAAGCTCGAAAAGGGCTACGTGTGGGTCGACGGGCAATTCCGCACGAGCGTCCCTGACGTGTCGGCCATCGGTGATGTCATCACGTTTGGCACGCCCGGGCATCTGCAACTCGCCCACCTGTCGACCGCTGAGGGCATCGCGCTGGCCGAGCGGCTGGCAGGCAAGCCGTTCCACGCGATCAACTACGACCAGGTGCCCAAGTGCACGTATTGCGATCCCGAGATCGGCAGCGTCGGCCTCACCGAGAAGCAGGCGGTTGAACGGGGCTATGATGTGCGAATCGGGACGTTTCCGTTTGGCGTGCTGGGGCGCGCGCGTATCGCCAACGAGACCGACGGCCTCGTCAAGATCGTGGCCGACAAGAAGTACGACGAAGTGCTCGGCGTGCACATGATCGGCCCGCGATCAACCGAACTGGTGGCCGAGGCCACGCTGGCGCTCCGGCTCGAGAGCACGGTCGAGGAACTGATTCGCACGATTCACGCGCACCCGACGATGTCCGAGGCGATCGGTGAGGCCGCGCACGCGACGCACGGGGCGGCGATACACGCGTGAGGGGTGGGGAACACGCAAGAAGACGGGATTCGGGATCGGGGGTTCGGGATTCGAACAGAGCACGCAGGGGCGCGATTCATCGCGCCAGAGAGCAAAGAGGCATTTCAATTCTTGCTTCTTGCTTCTTCTCCCGAGTTGATGTCAATGCGAGGTCCCTCATGTCCGACGTCGTAATGCCGCAGATGGGCGAGTCGATCGCCGAAGGCACCATCGTCAGGTGGATAAAGAAGGTCGGCGACAGGGTCGATCGCGATGAGCCGCTGTTCGAGATTTCGACCGACAAGGTCGACGCCGAAATCCCATCACCGGCGGCTGGCGTGCTGCTCGAAGTGCGCGCGAAGGAAGGCGAGACCGTCCCGGTGAACACGGTCGTGGCGGTGATTGGCGAAGCAAAGGTCGCCGCCGCTCCGATCGCGGCGGCGCAACCGCCACCGCCGGCCGCCCCGCCTGCTGCGCCGGTGCCAGCTCCGGTACCAGCGGCACTCGCGCCGACCGCCGTGGCGGCGCCCGCGGTCGTTCCGGCCGAACCGGCGGCGCCGAGTGGCGCCGGACTGTCTGGCGACCAGTTGCGGCGGAGGAAGTCGTCTCCGCTGGTTCGCAGGATCGCCGGCGAACACGGTGTCGACATTTCCAGGATCTCCGGGACGGGACTTGGCGGCCGCGTCACCAAGCAGGACATTCTTGCGCACATCGGCACGGCGCAAGGCGGCGCGACCGCTGTGACACCGGCAGCGACGCCCGTGCCGCAGGCATCGCATCACATGCCGGCATTCAAGCCAGGCGACAACGTCCAGGTTGTCCCGATGTCGGTGATGCGCAAGAAGATCGCCGAACACATGGTGTTCAGCAAGAGAACCTCCGCGCACGTGCACTCGGTGTTTGAGATCGACTACACGCGGGTCGCGAAGATCCGGGAGGCGAAGAAAGCCGAGTACGAGCGGCAAGGCGTCAAGCTCACCTTCATGTCGTTTCTGATGAAGGCGGCGGTCGACGCGCTCAAGGCCGTGCCCATCGTCAACAGCTCGGTTGACGGCGACACGATCGTCTACAAGAAAGAGATCAACCTTGGCATTGCTGTCGCGCTTGATTGGGGTCTGATCGTGCCGGTCATCAAACGGGCCGGGGAAAAGAACGTGCTGGACCTGAGCCGCGCCATCCAGGACCTCGCGTCCCGCGCGCGATCAAAACACCTCAAACCCGACGAGGTGCAGGGCGGGACCTTCACCATCACCAACCCCGGTGTGTTTGGCGCGCAGTTCGGGATGCCCATCATCAGCCAGCCGCAGGTGGCCATCATGGGCGTCGGCCACATCGAGAAGCGCGTCGCCGTCGTCGACGACATGATCGCCATCCGGACCAGAGGGTACCTGTCGCTCGGGTACGACCACCGAATCGTCGACGGCGCGGTGGCGGATGAGTACATGTCGCATGTGAAGAACACGCTGGAGAACTTCGACCCGGACGCTGTGTAGGATGACGGGGACCGGTATCCTCCCCCGCGGACCGCGGCTCGAAGTGGTGCCGGCGGGAGGGCGGCTTTCGGCGCGGCCCCTCGACCCAAGAAAAAATACGCGGGGACGCGGAGGAACCGCGGTCGCGACGGCAGTGATCACCCAGCCATGCCATCAGCCCGCCCGCTCACCATCAGACGCCTGGGACTCATCTCCTACGCCGAAGGCCTCGAGCTTCAGCGTGCGCTTGTCGCCAGGCGGATCGCCGGCGAGATCGGCGACGAACTGCTCCTGCTGCAGCATCCGCACCTTCTGACGATGGGCGTCAAAACGGGGGAGAGCCGGCAGCACGTGCTGGCCACGTCCGAAAGACTTGCCGAACTGGGCGTCGAACTCCATGAAACCGGTCGCGGAGGCGACGTGACGTACCACGGCCCGGGTCAGATCGTCGGCTATCCGATTCTGAGCCTCAAGCCGGACCGGTGCGACGTGCATCGCTACGTGCGGGATCTCGAAGAAGTGATGATTCGGGTGACCGGCGACTATGGATTCGAGGCCAGGCGGATCCAGGGGCTGACCGGGGCATGGGTTGGATCGGAGAAGATCGGGGCGATCGGCGTCCGCATCGAGCGCTGGGTGACCAGCCACGGCTTTGCCTTCAACGTGAATACCGACCTCGACTTCTTCAAACTGATTGTTCCGTGCGGAATCTCCGACCGGGGCGTCACCTCGCTGCGGCGCCTCACCGGGCGCGACGTGCCGATTGGCGAGGCGGAAGACCGTCTGATCGCGGCATTCTGCGACGTATTTCAGCGTACAAGTTCAGAATGAATTCCTGATAAGTTGTTCTTATTCAATGGGTTATCAGCCGGCATAAAATACGATTGAAACAGTCGGAATAAATGGCCATAATGGGGGTGGCGCAATCAAGGATCAGAACGAGAGGAAGAGAACCATGGCAGCCGTCCCTGCTCAGAACGTGAAGGATGCCGAGTTGGTCAGGCGCATGCGTGCGGGCGACGAATCGGCGGTGGCAGAACTCGACGCGACCTATCGGGCGCGGATCCAGCTGCTGGCCATGCGTTACGTCAAGACGCCTGAGGATGCCGAAGAGATCGCGCAGGACGTGCTGATGAAAGTCTACCGGCGCATTGACGCGTTTCGCGGAGATGCCGCGCTGTCGTCGTGGATTTACCGCATCACGTTCAACACCGCGATGTCGCGGCTCCGGTCCAGGCGAAGTGCCTCCCATTTCGAAGTATCCGAACACGATCTGATGGCCGATGTCGAAGAGCGCGGCGGCCATATTCGTCGTGAAACCCCGGATTGGTCGCGCATGGCAGATGAGGTCCTGCTGCGCGGTCAGGTGCGCCGACAACTGGCGCGCGCGTTACCCGAACTGCCCAGCATCTATCGCGTGCCGGTCATTCTGCGCGACATCCAGGGGCTGTCGACCGAAGAGGCGAGCGCGAGGCTCGGCATCAAGGAACAGACCCTCAAGTCGCGGCTCCACCGTGGCCGCGCGTTTCTCCGGGCGCGCCTGACGGAATTCCAGGGCGGGTTGGAGATGCACCGGGCGAACCGGGCCCCTGTGTTCGCGGCATAGCCCCGCGTCCCATTTTCGACGCCAGGAGCCGGGGCCTAATCACGCAAACCGGATCGGCCGATACACGTCTGAAGGCGCGCACGGGTGCGCTTTCTTGGGGCTGGTAATCTCGTGGACCATCCGTGAGCCAGGCAATCGGCCGCTACGATATCCTTGGCGTTGTCGGGACCGGCGGGCTGGGAACCGTCTACCGGGCGCGTGACACGCGCGTCGGCCGCACGGTGGCAGTCCGCGTGCTGGGCGAGGTCACGCCCGACCCGCTGCACCGCACGCGCTTCATCAACAGCATCCGGCCGTACACCGCGCTTTCCCATTCCAACATCGCCACGCTATTCGATGTGGGCGAGCATGAGGGCCACATCTACCTGGTGTACGAGTTCGTGTCGGGCGAGAAACTGTCGGCCCTTGGAGCGGGCCACGCGCTCAATATGCGGCGCGCGCTCGACCTCGCCGTGCAGGTGGCCGACGCGCTTGCCGAGGCGCACGCCTGCGGCCTCATCCACGGCGCGCTGACCCCCGCTGCCGTCTTTGTCACACCGAAGGGCCGCGCGAAAGTCCTGGATTTCGGCCTGATCGCGTGGGAACAGGACGGCGGCGACAACCGCCAGACAGCGGCGCGCCTGGCCCAACGAGGCAGCGCGCTGGGAATTGGTGCGGTCGGCTACATGTCGCCCGAGCAGGTCCTGGGTCAGACGGTCGACCATCGGATGGACATCTTCGCGTTCGGCGCGATCATTCACGAGATGCTCACGGGACGTGAGCCGTTTGGCGGATCGAACCCAGGCGACATCGGTGTCAATGTCGTGCAGTCGACACCCACGGCACCGAGCCTGATCAACCCTGCCGTCCCGCACGCACTTGAC